>JAEEGL011159889.1_pt1 | contig 21872 bp, 16 predicted proteins | sample 9134231 | NCBI WGS metagenome assembly JAEEGL01 (sample SAMN16246548, study PRJNA631951) | gut metagenome | biome: gut microbiome; feature: rumen; material: fiber-attached | host: Bos | place: Iran: Karaj | collected 2018-10 | reverse complement strand
TCTGATCTGCGGCTGCCTGGACATCGGCCACGCAAACCTCACCTATCATGACGCGCCGGCCTTCATCCGCCAGTGCAAAGGCTACGTGCAGTATATCCATACGCACGATAACGACGGCCTGCATGACTGTCACCTGCTGCCCGCGCTGGCCGGGTACTATGAACCTTCCGAGATGCCGAAGGACGGCAAGAGAGCGGCAAATCCAAACAGCCCCTACACACTGCCATGGGACGAAGTTCTCAAAGCACTTCGCGAAATTGGATACGACGGGCCATTCAACCTGGAACTGCCGCGTTACCAGAACGGCTTCACAACGGAAGACCTTCCGCTCGCGCTCCGGCTTGCTGTCAGGGTGGGCAAGAGAATGATGAAGGAAATGCAGGGCTGACCGCGTTCATAAAGAAAAGAGGGGCTGCCAAAGGCCGCCCCTCTTTTCTTTTATCCGTTGATATCAGCTTTCTTTCACGACGATTCTGTCGGAAGTGTACACACCGTAGGCGTTCTTTGCCATAAGGTAGAGAATGACGGCGCCTTCGACCTCCGGGCAGGTCAGTTCGAACACGCCTTCCGAAACCGGTTCCGCAGCGAATCCTCCGCCCGAGCCGCGGTCGTTGGAAACTCGGTTGAACTGCCAGGCAACGACAGGATCGCCGGCAGAATTCCGGTAGCGGACAGTCATCTTCTCGCCGGGCGCGTAGGAGGATTTGTCCGTTGTGAAGAGAAGAGCGGTCACGCAGATCTCGAGCGGATCGCTTTCTTCCTCTTCACGGACGGCGCGGATCCTGTAGAAGCCGGGTTTTGCGGGACGGAGCATGCATTTTCCGTCGGTAAGCGGATAGCGTGTCCGCGCTCCGTCCGGATCTTCCAGAGAAACGGAATCAAAGCCTTCTTCAAAAACACGGACCACGATCTCTTCGTTCAGACGGTAATTGGCCTTGTTTCCGAAGTCCGTCATCAGGACACGGTTGATCTTCGGTTCTTCCATGGGACCGTCTTCCGCAATGGGAACGAAGGGATCCGGCGCATAGGTGATCCTGTCCACGCCGGCGTAACGGTAGATCCGGTATTCATTGTCGAGCCAGTAGCCTTTGAACTCTTCCGGCGTGAAACGCGTCGACCGGCAATACGGCAGAACACTTTCCGAAACGGTGATGAAGCGGACCTTCCCGCTGTCATCCCGTTCGATGTCTGTAATGACCGCGACGTGCTTTTTGACATTTAGAACGACATCCAGAAGGCGAAACCCTTCAAGCGGGTCCGAAGGGATTTCCTCCATGCCGGGAACGTCAGGGATACGGATGCAGGGCGTCCGGTAAGGGAGATCCAGCACTTCGCTTACAAAGCATGAACAGACAATGCCGTAATAGTTGTGGACGTTCTGCCCGGTTCCGGTGATCGGCCGCTTGTACACGACACTGTCAGGATTCGTGAGCGCGGAATAGAAGGTCTCGAAGGATACGTTGTAGCCGATGTATTTTTCAACCCTGCGCACAGAGGAATAGGGCAATCCTTTGTGGGGAAGCCAGGGAGCGTCATAGTTATACCAGTAGGTACGGCTTCCGTCCGCGTGGAAGCAGTAGTTCACCGTCGGAAAAGGCGCCACAGGAGTATAATGTGCTTCTACCATCCGCTTTGCGCGCTTGAGACCGTTCTTTACACCTTCAGAAGAAGGGACGTCATGTAACAGAGTCATTTTCAGGACCTCCTTCAGTATCTGGCAGATGGACCGGGGACCGGCGTCAGTATCCTGTTGATCTCCTGGAGACGCCGGCTCAGCTTCTTCCTTTTCGAGACCTTCACGATGAAAAGGATCAGGAAGACGACTGCAGCGGCCAGAAACAGAACTGCCAGCGTAAGCATGACCGTACCGATCCGCCCGATGAGCGCTTCATCTCCCGGAGAAGCGTAGGTTTCAAGCGAGATCCGGAGGAAACTGACCGCCAGAAGAAAAGCTGCTCCTGAAAGGATCATGAAGACAAAAGGTTTCTTTCTGAGCGCGCGCTCAAGCTGAGCCTTCTCTTCCCGGAGAGAAAGCGCTTCCGTGTTCTTCGTGATGTCCGGCCGAGGATCCATACCGACCTCCATTGCTTGATATATTCATTATACCGATGCCTTATGGCTTTGTCAAAGCACCTGGAATGTGATATGATGCAAGAAACAGTTCCGGGAGGATGTTTCGATGAGGACCGGTTTTTCTGAAGTGCGGCTGGATGACGCATGCGAGTTCCGGATGGGCGGGACCTTTACTTTCTACACCAGTTCGGAAATGGAGTTTCATACACCGCTGTACGCTTCCGCCTGGGCTGTGGAGGCCGGAGAGAACAGCTTCATCTGGGTCTCGGCGGACATCGCGCGCTTTGCGGAATCGGACGCGGATCTGATCCGGAAGGAGATCTCGGAGAGAACGCCCGTGCCCTTTGACCACGTGCTGATCTCCGCGACCCATACCCACACCGGACCGACCGCGCGGCCCAGCATCTCGCCGTATTTCCCGGCGACCGATCTGTCGTACTTTGAAAAGTTCGGCGCGCGGATCGCGGAGGCCGGCGTGCGTGCCTGGGAAAACTGCTCGGACGGCTATCTGTCCTACGGCCACATGAATGAGTGGAAATGCGTCCATAACCGCCGCTATTTCATGGCTTCCGGCGAGAGCATGATGGAGCCAGGCGGCCCGGAATACCCCGGCCGGCTCATGAAGGAAGGCCCGGAGGATCCGGAACTTCAGGTGATCTGGTTCTTCAGGGAGCCTGAATATGACGTGAGGCGCGCGGACAGGCCGCTGGCCGTCATCGTCAACTATTCCACCCATCCGTCGGAGCTCTATGCCGAACGTTACGTATCCGCGGATTTCCCGGGCGTCCTGAGACGCAATTTAAAGGCCGTATACGGGGACATTCCTGTTCTTTACCTGCAGGGCTGGTGCGGGAACTTAACGCCCAGAGACCACGAAAATGACGCCTCCTGGGGCCATTATATCGACGGCACGGAGCGTGTCGGCACCGTGCTCACCGGAGACGTACTGCGCGTGATGTCCCTCGTGCGGGAGAGGAGCGACGTTTCGGACATCCGCATCCTCACGAAGAAGTGCCGCCTGGATCTCCGGGAAGTCACGGAAGAGGACATCGAGAAAAGTGATGCGGTCTTTAAACTCCTCGAGGAAGACCGCCCGGCCTTCGATGCGCTGGACGTAAAGCACAAGGCGCTGGCCAACAAGATCCGGAACCTCCGGGACAAATGGAAGAACGGAAGCTTTGAAGACGTGCCGGTCAGTGTGGTGAAGATCGGGGAAATCATTTTCCTGGCGCACCCCGCGGAGCTGTTCTGCGAGTACCAGCTGGACATGAAGAAGCGCCTCGGCCCGAAGACCGTCGGCGTCGAGCTCACGAACGGCGGTATCTGCTATGTCGGAACAAAGCAGGGCTATCTTCTGGGCGGCTACGAGATCAACGCAGGCTTCTATACGATCGATGCCGGCGAGCGGATCGAAGAGACCCTGATCTCGATGGCTGCGGAACTTGGCCGTACCGAAATCCCCAAGAAGCCTTTTACTGAAATCGAAGAATAAACAGGAGGAACATCCATGAGCGTCAAAACCTGCCGTGTGTTGCAGATCGTTGCATTTGTCTTCTTTGCGCTGGCTTTTCTGGGCTCGGTCCTGGCGATCCCTTTCCAGAAATCCCTGGTCAGCATCTACACTTCGGATCCGGAGATCCTTTCCCGGTTCAATTTCCCGTGGCAGGCGCTTCTCAGGAGTTTCCTGCTGCTGATCCCGGCGATCATTTATCTGATCCTCGTACTTCAGCCGATGTCGCCCGGCGGCTCCAAGGCGACCGTGATCGTGCTGGCGATCCACATGGGCATTCTGCTCGCTCTCATCCTCCCGCTGCTGTCGATGTTCATCACGACGGAAGTGGCCAGGGAAGGACAGTACACGTTAGCCCATTACAATAATTTGAACAGCATCACTTCGGCCGTGACTTCTTTCCTGACGGTGCCGGCCGAGATCCTGATGTTCCTCTCCATGGGCGGTTTCTTCGGAAAGGATTCGAGAAGATGAAAGCCTGTACGGTACAGCCTTCGTATTCCACGAAGTTTGCGGATTCCGACCGGATCTTCGAGGAGATCCTCAGACTCCTTAATGTCTGCGACGAAACGATGGATCTCATCGTGCTTCCCGAGTATTCCAACGTGCCGGCGGGCTGCAGGACCCGGGAAGAAATGCTAGAGAGTTACGGTAAGTTCGGCCCGGTGCTCTTTGAGAAGGCAGTCGAAACGGCGAAACGCTGCGATGCGGTCGTGGCGCTCGGAGGACTCCGGGAGACCCAGACGGGGCTCCGGAACTCCATTACCCTCATCGGCAGGGACGGAGAGGTGAAGGGCTTCTTTGACAAGCAGCATCTGGTGCCTTTCGAAAAGAAAATCTACGGCCTGGACGATTCTTACACCAGGGAACCCTCCGTGCCGGAGATCGTTGAGATCGACGGCGTCCGCTACGCTGCGCTGATCTGCTACGACAACTATTTCTATGAGATGTATTCCGCGGTGGCGCGTGAGGACCCGGACGTGATCCTCGTGAGCTCCTATCAGAGGAGCGACCTGCCGCACGTGCTGGAGCTGATGACCGCTTTTATGGCCTACAACACGAACGCCTTTGTCGTCCGCGCTTCGGTCACGATGGGGCCGGATTCTCAGACCGGTGCCTGCTCCATGATCGCAGGTCCGGACGGCCGCATCCTCATGAACATGAAAAATGACGTCGGTCTCGGCGTTGCTGAATTCGATCCGCATGCGCATTTTCTGAAGCCCGGCGGCTACGGCAGAGCGCTCATGAAGCATCACCAGTACATCGAAGAAGGGCGCGAGCCGTGGAAGTACAGGACCGCCGGGCCTTCTGTCGTACTGCCGGACCGCCTGATGCCGTACCCGAGGATCTGCGCGCACAGAGGCTTCAATTCCGTCTGCCCGGAGAACTCCATGCCGGCTTTCGGGGCGGCCGTTGCCTCAGGCGCCCAGGAGATCGAATTTGACCTCTGGGCTTCGAAAGACGGACAGATCGTTTCCATTCACGACAAGACCCTCGACCGTGTGTCGGACGGCACCGGCATGGTCTGGGAGCATACTTATGAGGAGCTTCTTCAGTTTGACTTCGGCATCAGAAAAGGAGAGGCGTTCAAGGGCCTTCGGATCCTTCTTTTCGAAGATATTCTGAAGCGGTTCTCGAAGCACTGCGTGATGAACGTCCATGTGAAATCGCCGGACAACCAGCATCCGCTGCCGGAGAGCACGGTGCAAAGCATCATCGATCTGATCCGGAAATACGATGTGACAGAGTACTGCTACATCATGTCGGGCAATGAATTTGTCCTGCAGCAGTTCCTCCGCCTGGCGCCGGAGATCGCACGCTGCGCAGGAGCCGGTGACGATCCTTACGCGGACCTCGTTGACAAGGCGCTCCGGAACCAATGCTGCAAGATCCAGCTCTTCAAGCCGCATTTCAGCCTGAATTCGCCGGACTACATCGAAAAGACGGTGCAGAAGGCCCATGAGAACGGTGTCCTGGTGAATGTTTTCTACTCGGATGATCCGGAGGAGACGAAGAGCTATCTCAGCATGGGCGTCGATACGGTCCTCACGAACGATTACCAGAGAAATAAACTGGCATAAGCCACGAAAGACGAAAAGCGGCGGCCCTGGGGCCGCCGCTCATTTCATGAAACCGGAGCATTATTCCCCGACTCCCGCGTACCCGGTTTTTTCAATGATCTCCTGGCCCTGTTCTGATAAGATGAAATCGATCATTTTCTGAACGTTCGGGTTGGGGTCGTCCTTTCGGGTAATGAGGCAGAGCCCGGTGGTGAGAGGGTAGCTGCCGTTCCGGATGTTCTCGATGGTGGGCTGAATGCCGTCCACAGCGATGACCCTGACATTGTTCTCCTGCATCAGATCCTCGACAAAATACCGGAAAGAGTAACCGAATGCGCCGGCCTCGTTGGCGTACTGCGCGACTTCGTCCACGACGCCGCCCATTGCTCCGACGACTTCATAGGTGTCCGGCTCCTTGAGAGGCACGTCCACCATAAAGTATTGCATGATGGTCTGAGAACCGGAATTCTGCGGCCGCTGGAAAGCTTTGATCGCCTGGTTCTTGCCTCCGACGTCTTTCCAGTTCGTGATCTCGCCGGAATAGATCCTGCGGATCTGGTCACTCGTGAGGCTTGTCACCGGGTTGTCAGGTTCGACGAAGAAAACAAATGCTTCCCGGCCGATCTGGGTGACTTCGAGAGGAACACCGGCCTCCGCCGCATCCTCCATCTGGGCCTTGGAAGGTCTTGCGCTGAAGAGAAGATCCACATTGTAGCTTCCGTCGTATTCGGCGTATACAAGCTGCCTGAACCCCTGGACTGTATTGGTGAAACGGACGATCTTTCCATTTCCCCAAAGCTTGTCGCCTTCCGCTTCCAGGGCTTTTTTCTCAATGACGTCTATGTCTTTATATACGGCCTTTGCAATTGCCGCGTAGACCGGATAACAGGCTTCCGCGCCGTCCAGTTTCGGCATCTCTGCCTCATTTTCGATCCTGAGGGAAGCCGGTTCATCCAGCGCCACAAGTTTCGAGGGATCACTATAGACCATGTAATCACTGAAATCCGTGCTGGAGTAGCCGTGCATATACTTGAAACCGTGCCCGGCATACTTTTTGGAGGGGCGGTTCAGGTAGAAGCCCATGGAAATGCCTGCGAGCACAAGGAGGGCTGCCAGAAATGGAATGGCCTTCCTGAATGCCGAAAACTGTTTCCGGAACAGAATGGACCACAGAAAAGCCAGGAAAGGCAGCAGGGGGAGGAGATAAAGAAGGTCATAGGGCGTCATCAGCATGAAAAGGAAGAAACCGGGCAGAAGAAGTGTAAGGAAGGTCATGCCTCCCTGCACGAGCGTGCCCTCCACGTTTCCTTTTGAAATGACGAGGAGTACGGTGACCGTCAGCACGAAGAGGCCGGTGATCAGCCCCAGGATCGGCGTCAGCGGCGGCAGGAGTTTCTTCCGGAACAGGAAATACAGAAGCGTCAGAAGAAGATAAGACGCGGCGGCGCCTGCAATGACCGTTCCGGACGTGCTGCCGAAGTCGATGAAGATCATGACAGCCGTGGCCGCCAGCGAGGAAAGCGGAATAAAGAATACAAAGAGGATGCACCAAAGGACGGTACGTCCGCGGCCGGGTTTCTGATTATCGTTCATATGGATTCTCCTTGTTGTAAGGTTTTTCAGAAAGGGAAATGAAGTATCTCTTATGAAGCATTACTTTCCAAGCCCTGCGTAGCCGGTCTTTTCAATAATCTCCTGACCGTCCGGAGAGAGCATGAAGTCGATCATTTTCTGAACGTTCGGGTTCGGGTCGTTTTCGCGGGTAATGAGACAAAGAGGAGTCGTCAGGGGATAACTGCCGTTTCGGATGTTTTCAATCGTTGGCTGCACACCATCCACGGCGATCACTCGCACATTGTTTTCCTGCATAAGGTCTTCCACAAAATACCGGAAGGAGTAGCCGAAAGCCCCTTGCTCATTGGCGTATTGAGCGACTTTGTGAACGATGCCGCCCATATCACCGATCATTTCATAGGTCTCTGGTTCCTTCAGCGGCACATCACCCATAAAATACTCCATAATCGTTTGAGATCCGGAATTGGCTGGCCGTTGGAAAGCTTTGATCTGCTGATTCTTTCCGCCGACCTCCTTCCAGTTTTTGATTTTTCCGGAATAGATTTTGCGAATCTGGTCACTGGTAAGATTTGTGACAGGATTATCTGGCTCCACGAAGAAGACGAAAGCTTCCCGTCCAATCGGAGTGATAGTGAGAGTAACCGAATTCTCTTGGGCGCTTTCAAGTTGAGATTCAGATGGCCGTGCTCCGAAGAAAAGATCCACGTTGTATCCATTGCTTTGGTTTTTCGTGATGAGATCACTGAAGCCACGGACAGTATTACTGAAACGGACGATCTTTCCGTTGGAACCCTTCGCTTTTTCTTCATCAGCAGCATTCACTTCGATTTGACTGATATCTTTATAAACCGCTTTGGCGACAGCTGCATAGATGGGATAGCAAGCCTCCGCACCATCCATTTTCGGCATATTCTCCTCCCCAGTGATGATGAGAGAAGCCGGATGGTCTAGGGATACCAGTTTGGAAGGACTGCTGTAGACCATGTAATCTGAAAAATCGGTGCTGGAATAGCCGTTCATATAGTCAAAGCCATGTCCGGCATAACGTTGTTTGGATGGATCCTGATATAGAATTAAAGAAGTGAAGACCAAAGACAAAATCAAAACAAACAGAGGCATTGCCCGGAGGAAAGCTCTAAAACGTTTCTGGAAGAGGATCGAGAGAATAAAGGCATATAAATGATAACCGGGAATCAGAAAATAGACCACTAAAAAGCCTGGAGCAAGAAACTGAACCGGGAAAAGAATAGGTGTCGAGAGCGATATGATTGATATCGCGTTAGAGGCGAAATCACTTTGCAGATTTCCTTTGGAAATAATCATGATCAATGTGCTGATGATCATCATTATGCCTGCTATCAGACCGTTGATCGGAATTTGGACAGGAGATAGTTTTCTGCGAAGAAGATAATAAAGAAGTGCAAGGGTGACTGGAGGCGTAAGGCAAACAAAAACAATTGCGATGATACCCCATGCTTCATTGTTTGACGCTCCGGGCAAAAATCCGTTGACAGGTATAATAATCATCAAAAGAACCAGAACGGAAAGCGTGGACAAGGGTGTCAGCAAAGCGATGCGAATGGCGGTTTTGACTTCTTGCTTAGTCGGTTGATATTTCGTTTCCATAAACTACCGCTCCTGATAAAGTAAACAGTTCATTGAGCAAAACGGTTATTGCGGAGTGTATCATGTCTCACATTATACTCTATTTCAAAAAGAATGAAAACATCTGATCTGTGACATAATCCTTTCATGTTTTTCCACCCGTGTTCACACATTTTTTACCTTTTCGGGGAAATCAGCACTTGACACGGGCGAGTGCTTATACTATATTGACCATGTGGATTAGCAATCAATGCGAAAGAGTGCTAACAATCTGAAGAGGTCTTACGATGGTACTGGATGAGAGAAAAAAGAAGATCCTGAAAACGATCATTCGGACGTACCTTGCGACCGGAGAGCCGGTCGGATCGCGCACGATCTCGAAGGATCCGGAACTGTCGGTCAGTCCGGCCACGATCCGCAATGAAATGGTCGATCTCGTGGAGATGGGCTATCTGGCGCAGCCGCATACGTCCGCCGGGCGTGTCCCGACCGACAAGGGCTACCGCTTCTACGTCGACGAGCTGATGGCCGAGAACGACCAGAAGATCATCGATATGCGGAACTTCATGGAAGACCGTCTGGAGCGTGTCGAGACCGTCCTGAAACGGATGGCGGACATGATTTCGCAGAAGACGCGTTACACGACGCTCATCGCCGGTCCGGATTATTCGGAAGGCGCGCTGAAACTGATCCAGCTTTCCAGACTGGATTCGAGACATCTGGTCGCGGTCATCGTTCTCGAGACGAATGAAGTCCGCAACAAAGTCATCGACGTGGACGTGCCGTATACGGACGACGACCTTCTGAAGCTGAATGTACTTTTAAACTCCGCGCTCCAGGGCAAGTCCCTTGACGACCTGACCATTTCCTTTGTGAGAAGGCTCAGGGAGCAGAGCGGCGAGTACGGACCGGTCATCAGCAAGGTCCTGGAGGCTGCCACCGAGATGATCGAGCAGAGTTCGGACGAGAAGCCGGAAGTCTATACTAGCGGAACGACGAACATTTTCCGTTATCCGGAACTTGCCGAGAGCCAGATGGCCAGCGAGATCCTGCGGAACATTGAAGAGAAGGAAGAATTCTTCGAACGGCTCGGCGAGAACAGCACAGACGGCGTGAAGAATCCGATCCAGGTCTACATCGGACAGGAGACCGCAATGAAGGGCATGCAGAACTGCTCGGTCGTGACCGCGAACTATGAGTTCGGCAACGGGCTGCGCGGCGTGATCGGCATCGTCGGTCCCAAGCGCATGGACTATGAAAATGTGGTCGGCACGCTTCAGACGGTCATGGACCAGCTGGACCGTGTTTATCATAAAAAGGAATAACGAAGGAGAAGCATGATGACTGAGGAAGAACGCCTTCAGGAAGAGGTTTCCGAAGAAGAGACCAAAACGGAAGAAACGGTAGAAACACAGGAAGAAGCTTCGGAAGCAACGGAAGATGAGGCTCGGGAAGCGGCGGAAGAGACCGTCGAAGGCACGGTCGAAGATGCGCCGGAAGAGCCGGAAAAGGACGAGCGGGACGCGAAGATCGAAGACCTGAACAACCGTTATCTGAGGCTGATGGCAGAATTTGACAACTACCGGAAGCGCACGGAGAAAGAGAAAGCTTCTCAGTTCCAGAGCGGCGAGGCGAAAGTTCTGGAGAAGATCCTGCCGGTGCTGGACAGCTTCGAACGCGGCATGAAAGCCGTTCCGGAAGAAAAGCATGAAGACCCGGTCTTCCAGGGCATGGACAAGATCTACAAGCAGCTCATGAAGACGCTGACGGACCTGGGGGTGGAACCGATCGACGCGGAAGGAAAGCCGTTTGACCTGGAACTCCACAACGCAGTCATGCAGGTGGAGAACGACGAACTTGAAGAGAATACGGTCGCCGCAGAGCTTCAGAAGGGCTACACCTTCAAAGGCGCGGTCCTCAGACACTCGATGGTGAGCGTCGTCAAATAGAAAACGCGGCACGGACGCTTCTTCACCGCGATGAAGGACCGGTTACGGAAGAAGAGGGACGGCACGGAAGGGCCGGCTCACCGTAAGAAAAGGAAGAAAGGGCCCAAGGCCCCTGAATCATAAATATTCTACAGCAGTAAAGGAGATAAAATCATGGGAAAGATCATTGGCATTGACTTAGGAACGACGAACTCCTGCGTGGCCGTCATGGAAGGCGGACAGCCGGTCGTCATCACGAACATGGAAGGCAGCCGGACCACGCCGTCCGTCGTGGCCTTCACAAAGAACGGCGAGAGGCTCGTCGGCGAAGCCGCGAAGCGCCAGGCCGTTACAAACGCGGACAGGACCATTTCCTCGATCAAGCGTCACATGGGCACCAGCTTCAAGGCCACGATCGACGGCAAGCAGTACACGCCGCAGGAGATCTCCGCGATGATCCTTCAGAAACTGAAGAAGGATGCGGAAAATTATCTGGGCGAGCCGGTCACGGAGGCCGTCATCACGGTTCCCGCGTACTTCAATGACGCACAGCGTCAGGCCACCAAGGACGCCGGCCGAATTGCAGGTCTGGACGTCAAGCGTATCATCAACGAGCCGACCGCGGCCGCGCTGGCCTACGGTCTGGACAATGAAAAGGATCAGAAGATCATGGTCTACGACCTCGGCGGCGGCACCTTCGACGTCTCCATCATCGAGATCGGCGACGGCGTCCTCGAAGTCCTTGCGACCAACGGCGACACACATCTGGGCGGCGATGACTTCGACGAGAAGGTCACCCGCTGGATGATCGATGAATTCAGAAAGCAGGAAGGCGTGGACCTGTCCACCGACCGTATGGCGCTTCAGCGTCTGAAGGAAGCGGCAGAAAAGGCGAAGAAGGAACTTTCCACTGCCACGACCACGAACATCAACCTGCCGTTCATTACCGCGACGAGCGAAGGCCCGAAGCATCTGGACATGAATCTCACCAGGGCGAAGTTCGACGAACTGACCCGCGACCTCATCGAGCGTACGGCCGTTCCGGTCCAGAACGCGCTCCGTGACGCAGGCGTTTCCGCTTCCGAACTGTCGAAGGTCCTTCTGGTCGGCGGCTCCACCCGTATGATCTCCGCGCAGGACAAGGTCCGCTCGCTGACCGGCCACGAGCCCTCTAAGACGCTGAACCCGGACGAGTGCGTCGCGATCGGCGCCGCGATCCAGGGCGGCAAGCTTTCCGGCGAAGCCGGCACGGGCGACATCCTTCTTCTGGACGTTACGCCGCTTTCGCTTTCCATTGAGACCCTCGGCGGCGTTGCCACCAGGCTCATTGAGCGCAACACGACCATCCCGACCAAGAAGAGCCAGATCTTCTCGACCGCCGCGGACAACCAGACCGCTGTCGACATCAACGTCGTGCAGGGCGAGCGTGAATTTGCGCGCGACAACAAGTCCCTCGGCCAGTTCCGTCTGGACGGCATCCCGCCGGCACGCCGCGGCGTCCCGCAGATCGAAGTGACTTTCGATATCGACGCGAACGGCATCGTGAACGTCTCCGCGAAGGATCTCGGCACCGGCAAAGAGCAGCACATCACCATCACCGCGGGCTCCAACATGTCCGAGGCTGATATCGACAAGGCCGTCCGTGAAGCGAAGGAATTCGAGGCGCAGGACAAGGCCCGCAAGGAAGGCATCGATGCCCGCAACGACGCGGAAGCCCTTGTGAACCAGACCCGCGAGTCCATGAACTCGGTCGGCGACAAGCTGGATCCGACGCTCCGGGCCACTGTGGAAAATGACCTGAAGGCCCTTGAGGATCTGGTCAACTCCACCGACATCAACAATGTCACGCCGGCCCAGACCGAAGAGCTGAAGGCGAAGAGGGATACCCTGATGAATTCCGCACAGCAGCTCTTCAGCAAGATGTACGAGCAGGCGCAGAGCCAGTACGCCGGACAGCAGGGCTCTTACACCGATCCTTACGCAGATCAGCATAACCAGGGGCCGCAGAACGGCGGAGACGACGTGGTCGACGGCGACTATAAGGAAGTCTGACGGCTGAACCGTCAGGCAGAGACATACTGACTAAATACGGAGCTTCGTGCCGTGCGCCACATTAGACGCACGGCACTGCCCCGAAAGGAAACCTATGGCAGAAGAGAAGCGCGATTATTACGAGGTCCTCGGCGTTTCGAAGACCGCGGACGCGGATGAATTAAAAAAAGCATACCGAGTGCTCGCGAAGAAGTACCATCCCGACGCGAACCCGGGGGACAAGGAGGCGGAGGCCAAGTTCAAGGAAGCTTCCGAGGCGTACGCGATCCTGTCAGACCCCGAGAAGAGACGGCAGTACGACCAGTTCGGCCACGCGGCATTTGACGGCGCCTCGGGCTTCTCCGGCGGCGGATTCAGCACGGCTGATTTCAGCGACATTTTCAGCGGCATGGGCGATCTTTTCGGCGATCTGTTCGGGGGCGGCGGATCCTCAGGCTTCTCCGGCTATACGCGCGGCACTTCGGGCAGAGGCTCCGGGCCTTTGCGCGGCGCGAACATCCGGCAGACCGTACGCATTTCTTTTGATGAAATGGTGAAGGGATGCACGAAGAGCATCACCTATAACTACAAAGAGGAATGCGCGGCCTGCGGCGGCTCCGGCGCGAAGCCCGGCACGCAGAAGACGACTTGCACGACCTGCGGCGGCACCGGCCAGGTCGCTTATACACAGCAGTCGCTGTTCGGCATGACCAGGACGCTCCGGACCTGTACGGAATGCGGAGGCTCCGGCAAGATCATCAAAGAGAAATGCCCGGACTGCCGCGGCACAGGTTTCATTACCACGCGGAAGACGATCCAGGTCAACATCCCTGCCGGCATCGACAACGGACAGGCAGTCCGCGTCTCGGGCAAGGGTGAGCCGGGCGTGAACGGCGGAGAACGCGGAGATCTCCTGGTCGACGTCGTCGTCTCCACGTCCAATCACTTTGAACGCGACGGCTACGACGTGTACACGGAGGAGAAGATCTCTTACGCGACTGCGACGCTCGGCGGCACGATCATCGTGAAGACCGTGGACGGCCAGGTGGAATACAAGGTCAAGGCCGGAACGCAGAGCGGTACGAGAGAGCGTCTCCGCGGCAAAGGCATCCCGAACGTCCGGAATCCGAAGGACCGCGGCGATCATTACGTCATCCTGACGGTCGTGACGCCGACGCTTCTGAACTCCAAACAGAAGAAAGCTCTGGCGGATTTCGCGGATACGATGGGCGACAAGACCTACGGGAAGAAATAAACACGAAGCGCCCGGGAGATCCTTCCGGGCGCTTTTCATTCCGCCCGGCGGATACGGGCACGATCAGGAGAACACACATGGGCAGATTTGCCGCCATCGGCGGAGGCACATTTGAAGAAACGGACGGACTGGTCCGGAAGATCGTGGAGATGAGCGGGAAAGCGCTTCCGAACATTCTCTTCATCGGCACTGCGGCGAAAGATTCCACGAATCCGCAGACCAGCTGCAAGAAGTCCTTCAAGCGCGTCTGCCCCGGAACTGTCCTCCGGAAACTGGCGCTGGTGCGCTCCTCCTATACGGAAGAGGAAGTCGATGCGCTCCTACGGTGGGCGGACATCATCTATGTCTGCGGTGGGAATACGGAGTATATGCTCGAGGTGTGGGAAGAGTACGGACTGGACCAAAAGCTCAGAAGGATCTTCGAAGAAGATTCCGCGGTCCTTTCAGGCATGTCCGCCGGCGCGATCTGCTGGTTCACGGACGGCTACACCGACAGTGACCGCTATAAGGACGAAGAGGGCTGGGGCTTCCGCCTCATCAGGCCCTCGACCGGTGTGTACCCGGCGCTTTTCTGCCCGCATTATGACCTGCCCGGACGCGAGCGCTTCGACACCATCGTCCAAAACTATGACGGTCCCGCCATTGCACTTACGGACTGCGCGGCCTTCCTTTACGACAACGGAAGGACCTCCTATGCCTTTTCGTCGCCAGAGGCTTTCGCGGCGGAATTTGTCCGTGACGGCGGGAATGTTACGAAAATTTTACATAAACCGTAATAATTTCGTCATAAATCATTGACCGCACAAGCTGCTTCATGCTATAATGCAACCGGCTGTTTACAGCCGGTTTTTGCGTGTTTAAGCCAAATTCATGGGACAGAAGAGCAAATGAAGAAGGATCTCCGTCACAACTGGACCGCCCGGATCGCGGCATGCGGCATCGGCCTCATGCTGGTGCTTCTTGCGGCGCTGATCCCGAATCCGACCGTAAAAGCGGACTGGTCTTCCTCTTTTGTCACCGGACAGTGCAATTATTCTCCCGCAGCCAACACGGCGGAACAGATCGACGCCTGTTTTCCGGAATCCTACCGCGCGCAGCTCAAAGCGCTCCTCGCAGCCCATCCCAACTGGTCCTTCAAGGCCATGTACACGGGATTTACCTGGGCACGCCTTTTCAATTTCGAAGCAGATCCCGAATACTCCGCCATGTATCCGAACAAGGCGCAGGCATATTACACCGAGACCTATCCGAACCGGAATCTGGCATACTACGCGAACGTCAGCAACCTGGGCATTACTCTGGCCTGGTATTCGACGGACATTGAAGGCGCCTACAACTGGGCTTCCAACTCCTGGGTCCCCAAGGACAACGGCAAATGGTATCAGGCCTCCGAGGCAGCCATCGCCTACTGTATGGACCCCCGGAATTTCCTGACGGAAGAGCAGATCTTCCAGTTTTTCGACGGCTCGAACCGGATCGGAAGCGATGAGGACGAAGTCATCGCCATGATCGAAAACATTTTCCGGACGACGGGCAACACTTTCTGGCTGCAGGACCGCGAGAGCGCGGACGTCTGGGATTATTACGAGGAGATCGAAGTCACCGAGTCCGAGGCGGAATCAGAATCGGAAAGCGAAACAGAGAGCGAATCCGAGACTGAAACCGAGACGGAGACGGAGAGCGAGACAGAGTCCACCGAGCCCGAAACCGTGATCGTCTATCATTATCTGACCTATGCGGAAGCCATTGCAAAGGCCTGTGCGGAAGTCGGGATCAATGAAGCCATGGTCACTGCGCGTCTTCTTCAGGAGCAGGGCAACGGCGGAAGCCCCCTGATCTCCGGCGAAAGCGGCTATTACAATTATTTCAACATGGGCGCGGGCGGCAGTTCCCAGGCAGAGATCATCCAGAACGGTCTTCAGGAAGCCCGCAACGAAGGCTGGGACACGCGCTGGAAGGCGCTTTACGGCGGCGTCCAGAAATACGCGAAGAAACTGGTGAAAGTCGGACAGCCGAGTCTTTACACCCAGAAATTCAACGTGGATTCTTCCTCCAACCGTTCACTGTGGGGCCAGTACATGCAGAATCTGACCGCGCCCCAGACGGAAGGAAGAACACTGCGCACCATGCTTTCCACCGTCACGTCCGCTGCGCCGGCGGTCTTTGTGATCCCGGTCTACAAAGATATGCCTGCGGAGGTCTGCCCGAGGCCGAACGACGACCGGAACCCGAACTACAAGCTTGGATCGATCTACGTGGACGGCACCTCCCTGCCGGGCTTTGGCATGGACAAGACCAAATACGGCACCATCGACGCCGGAGTGGCTGACAAGGTGAACCTGGACGTCATGGCCTATGCGCCGACCTCAAAGATCACTGTGAAAGTGACCTCCGACGCCGGAGAGATCACACCTGATGTTTCATACTCTTCAGATAAACGCTATTCTCAGGCCCTGATTCCGCTGACCGTCGGCAAGAACACGGTCTCGGTCACCTGTACGGCGGAAAATGAGACGAAGAGGACCTACAAATTCACGATCTCGAGGGAAGAAGGCGAGACCGAACCTGAACCCACCGCGCCGCCGGAAGAGACGACAGAAGCTCCGCCGACGGACAGTCCCGGCGAGAGCAGTTCCGAGGGTGAAAGCGGCAGTGAAACGGCAGGACTCGGCCCCGGCGACATCAACCGGGACGGGAAGATCAATATTCTGGACATCGGCATCCAGAGAGACACCATTCTGGAACGCATGACGCTTACGGATATGGAATTTGCGCTGGCGGACGTGGACTCCGATGACCGCGTATCCATCCTGGACATCGGCATTCTCCGGGACTTCATCCTGGAACGCATCGATCAGATCGTGAAACCCTGATCGCTTAGGCAGGACGGAAAGCCCGGAGACCCGGAAGGGAATAGGTATCAGATATGAGAAAACTCAGACATAAACCGGTATTGCTTCTTTTGGCCGCGCTCCTTGCGATGGCTTCGGTCCTCGTGCCGCTCCGCGAAGCCTTCGGCGCTCCGGCGGCCCGGTTATCCGGAATAGACGTGACCTTGAACATCGGTGACACTTATACGATTCCATGGTCCATTTCCGCTGATGAGAATGTGCTTCTGGAAGCCACGTTTGAGATCTCAGGCGCGCTGACGGTCACCGGTCCGATCCAGTGCGCCCAGACCGGCAATACTTCCACCAGCAAGGTCCTGGATTATTCCGGCAGTTTTGCTGCCTTCAACGGCACCATCACCGTCAGGGCGGACGCAGCCGGACAGCACACGGTCCGCATGTCAGAAGTTGTTCTTCGACCCGAGTCCGGTTCACAGGTGACCACCCTCGTTTCTAATGTCTTCACGGTCTATGTCCGCACCAAGGAACAGACGGACGCCTCCATTGCCGTGCAGGAATCGATCCGCCGTGAGCAGGAGGCGGAAGCTTCCAGAAGGCAGTCTGAAGAGGCTGCCCGCGCGGCCTCCATTTCCGCATCCGCCTCTGAAGAGGAGAGAAGAAGGAAGGAAAGCGAGGATGCGGCCTACCGCGAATGGCTCAGCCGTTCGGCCGCGGAAGCCGCCGAAGCGTCCAGAAGAGCCTCCATCTCACAGTCCGAAGCCGACATCGCAGCCTCTATTTCCGCGTCTGAATCGGAAGTGGAAGCTTCCATCTCCGCGTCAGAATCCGAGGTGGAGCGCACCAGACCGACAGAGATGGAAGGCCTGGGCTATGTCCGCTACACCTACGGGGAAGACCTGGACGAAGACGGTGAAGGCGATGAAGTTTTCTATTTTGTCACACCTGAAGGCGAACTCCAGTGGCCGGAAGACACAAGGCAGATCGACATGGTGATCAATGACGTGGACGTTCTTGCGCTTAAGACCGAAGACATGGCCGACAACACCTATCTCATGTACGGCATGAAGGAAGAAAACGGCGATGCCTCGTGGTACTACTGGCACAGACCCACGGACGAATTCTTCCGTTTCGATTACGTCCACGTAGAGACGACGCCTGAAGAGACCACCACGGAAGAGACGACCACAGAAGAAGAGACGGACGAACCGACTGCCGCTTCTTCCACAACTGCGCCCAGACCCTCCTCGACGGCTGCTCCGAGCACCGGAACGACGCTTCCCTCGAAAGACGGCGGAAAGAAAATGAACGTGAAAGACGTTCTTCTGCTGGTGCTTTCGGGCGCGCTCGGCGGTGCGGCCCTCACCGCACTCATTTTCCTTCTGGTGCTCAGGGGAAGAAAGAAAGAAGAGACGCCTGAAGAGGCGGCGGTTCCGGAAAGTGCGGCGGCAAGTGATCCGTCCTTGGAAGGCCCCCGTGAGAAAACCGGCGACACCGACGCCGTAGACCTCGAATGACGTGTAAAAAAGCCGTTTTTCGGGTAAAAATAACGCTTTACAAGCCTGCATTTGCGTGCTAATATACGACAGTGCGCCCTTGCGCGGCGGATCGAAACTCCGACGTTCCGCTTCGTTACGGGTAAGAATTCAAAAAGGAGAACAACCATGATCACGAAAGAAAAGAAAGCGGCTATCATCAAAGAGTACGGCCTCACCGAAGGCGACACCGGTTCGCCGGAAGTCCAGGTGGCGATCCTGACCGCCCGCATTGCGGAGCTCACGGAGCACCTGAAGGTCAACAAGAAGGATAATCATTCCCGCCGCGGTCTGTTCATGATGGTCGGTCAGAGAAGGAACCTTCTTGAGTACCTTAAGAAGAAGGACATCGAGCGTTACCGTAAGCTGATCGAAAGACTGAACCTGAGAAAGTAATCATTCTGAGGGGCGTGAAACCGCCCCTCAAACTATGCTTAAACCCTGAAAAAGGTCCGGTGCGGAACCTTATCCGCATTCATTATAATGCCCGGTCGGGCGAGAAGGAGTACTAGAGAAAAATGGGTAACTACAAATCGTATTCAATGGAACTGGCTGGCAGGACGCTCACGGTCGACATCGGCCGCGTCGCGAAACAGGCGAACGGCGCCGCCCTCATGCATTATGGCGACACCACGGTGCTCGTTACTGCAACGGCCAGCAAGCAGCCTCGTGAAGGCGTGGATTTCTTCCCGCTTTCCATCGAGTATGAAGAGAAAATGTATGCCGTGGGCAAGATCCCCGGCGGTTTCAACAAGAGAGAAGGCCGCGCGAGCGAGCACGCTGTTCTGACGAGCCGCGTCATCGACCGCCCGATGCGTCCTCTGTTCCCGAAGGATTACCGGAACGACGTGACGGTCGACGCCCTGGTCCTTTCGGTGGATCCGGACTGCGGTCCCGAAGTCACCGCGATGCTCGGCGCCTCCATCGCCGTCACCATTTCGGACATCCCGTTCGACGGCCCCATCGCCGCGACGCAGATCGGCCGTGTGGACGGTGAATTCGTTGTCAATCCGACCAGCGAGCAGCGCAAGGTCTCCGATCTCGAGCTGACAGTCGCTTCCACCCGTGAAAAGGTCATCATGATCGAGGCGGGCGCGAAGGAGATCCCCGAAGCGGAAATGATCGAAGCCATTTTCATGGCGCACGAAGTCAACGGACAGATCATCCGCTTTATTGACGGCATCGTCGCAGAGTGCGGCCGCGAGAAGCACGCTTACGAAAGCCACATCATTCCCGAAGAGCTCTGGAACGACATGATCTCGGTCTATCCGGCGGAAGTCATGGAAGAAGCGGTCTTCACGGATGAGAAGCAGAAGAGAGACAACAACATTTTTGCCATGAAGCTGGCTCTTACGGAGCGCTTCAAAGAGAACGGCCATGAAGACTGGCTCCCACTGGTCGACGAGGCTCTTTACAACTATCAGAAGAAGACGGTCCGGAAAATGATCCTCCGCGACCACAAGCGTCCGGACGGCCGCGCGATCACCGAGATCCGCCCGCTGGCTGCTGAAGTCGACATCATCCCGCGTGTGCACGGCTCCGCTATGTTCACCCGCGGCCAGACCCAGATCTGCGACGTCTGCACGCTCGCTCCGCTTTCAGAAGCGCAGAAGATCGACGGCCTGGATGCCAACGTGACTTCCAAACGCTATATGCATCAGTACAATTTCCCGTCCTATTCGGTCGGCGAGACCAAGGTCTCCCGCGGCCCGGGACGGCGTGAGATCGGCCACGGAGCCCTCGCAGAGCGCGCGCTTCTGCCGGTGCTTCCGACCGAGGAAGAGTTCCCTTACGCGATCCGCTGCGTCTCGGAGACCTTCGAATCCAACGGCTCCACCTCCATGGCCTCTTCCTGCGCGTCCTGCATGAGCCTGATGGCGGCAGGCGTTCCGATCAAGGCGATGGTCGGCGGTATTTCCTGCGGTCTGGTCACTGGCGAGACAGATGACGATTTCGTGCTTCTGACCGATATCCAGGGCCTCGAAGATTTCTTCGGCGACATGGACTTCAAGGTGACCGGCACGCATAAGGGCATCACCGCCATCCAGATGGACATCAAGATCCACGGCCTCACCCGCAGGATCATTGAAGGCGCGATCGACCGCTGCCGCGAGGCTCGTCTGTACATCATGGACGAAGTCATGTCGAAGGCCATTCCGGAGCCCCGCAAGGAGCTTTCCAAGTATGCGCCGAAGATCATCACGATCCAGATCGACACCGACAAGATCGGTGAAGTCGTCGGCAAGCAGGGCAAGGTCATCAACCGCATCATCGACGAGTGCGGCGTCAAGATCGACATTTCCGAAGACGGAACGGTCTCGATCTGCGGCACCGACCCGGATATGATGGAGAAGGCCCGCAAGACCGTCGAGACCATCGTGACGGAGTTCTACGAAGGCCAGAAGCTGCATGGCAAGGTCGTCACCATCAAGGAATTCGGGGCATTTGTTGAATTCGCGCCCGGTAAGGAAGGCATGGTCCACATCAGTAAGATCGCGAACCGCCGTGTCGACAAGGTCGAAGACGTGCTGAACCTCGGTGATGAAGTCGACGTCGTCTGCCTCGGCAAGGACAAGATGGGCCGCTTCTCCTTCTCGATCAAGGATGCGAACAACTATCAGCCCCGCGGCAGCCGTGAGTACGACGATTACGACAATCGCAAGAACAAGGACCGCGACAGGAACCGGAACCGCCGTTACGACGACTGATCCCCTGTAAGGCAAATGGGCTGCCGTGCCATGTGGTACGGCAGCCTTTCCAAAATATGAGAGGCTGATCCATAAGCTTCTAAAGAAATACAAGGAGGCCTCATGAGAAGGCTTGCCCTGCCGGACGAGGTGCTGCTGTCGGTTGAAAAACCGCAGCGTTACATCGGCCTGGAATACAACAGTTACAACAAGGATTTCGACGCGTATCCCGTACGCGTCGTGTTCTGTTTTCCGGACGTCTATGAGATCGGTACGGCGAACATGGGCATGCAGATCATTTACGAGCAGTTCAACCGCCGCAATGATGCCATGTGCGACCGGGTCTACAATCCCTGGCCGGACTGCGCGGACAAGATGCGCGAGCATTCGATCCCTCTGTTCGCGGTGGAGTCCCAGCTGCCGGTCCGGAACTTTGATTTCCTTCTGATCACGCTTTCCTATGAGCTGTGCTATACCAATGTCCTGGAGATTCTGGACCTTGCGGGTATCCCGCTCCGGGCAAAAGAACGCACCGGAGACGACCCGATCGTGATCGGCGGCGGCGCCTGCGCCGTGAACCCGGAACCCATGGCCGAGTTCTTCGACGTTTTCTACGTAGGTGAGTCGGAGACCCAGTATGACCACATGGTCGAGGTCTACAAGGACTGTCTTAAGAAGAAACTGTCGCGCGAGGACACCCTCCGCGCACTGGCTGCGATCCCCGGCCTCTACATTCCTCGTTTTTACGACGTGACCTACAAGGAGGA
>JAEEGL015278763.1_pt1 | contig 21873 bp, 22 predicted proteins | sample 9134231 | NCBI WGS metagenome assembly JAEEGL01 (sample SAMN16246548, study PRJNA631951) | gut metagenome | biome: gut microbiome; feature: rumen; material: fiber-attached | host: Bos | place: Iran: Karaj | collected 2018-10 | reverse complement strand
GATTATTACGTCGGTATCAAGGGAAAGAACAGAAACAAGTTCTATACGCTCACCCAAAAGATCCAATGTCCAGGTGCCCTTGTACAGTTTACCCGCAAACCCTTCGAAGTCCTCGGAAAAGTTTATGTACTCATCCTTTTTCTCGCCTTTATCATCCGTATAAAGAACACGCACTCTGGGGCCATCTTCTCTTCCGGTGCGTTTCTTGGTCTTTGCAAGTTTATCATCTTCTCCCTTTTTGGGTGCGGTTCCACTGAATTTTTCGCTCTGCCCTGCGCCGACGGATACGGTCCTTTCCACTCCGCCTTCCACCGTCTTTGCTTCCACAAGACCACTGTCCACAGAAAGGTTTGTGACCGTCTTACCGTTTTCTTCCACGACTTCCACGCTGAAAACCGTGCCGCGGACAGACATGGCCGCATTGGGAGATATGACTTCAAAGGATTCTTTTGCCCCAAGCTTATTCTCTATGTTGAATTTAAGTTTCCCGGTTTTAACCTTAAATTCGGTCCTGGTACTTTTCTTACCACCGGTGGCCTCAAGAGAAAACTCCGTACCTTCTCCGGCATAAGCATGCTTGTCGGAATCAATAAGCAGTGTAAGGTCCGAAGAAATCTGCACGGACACGCTCTGACCGTTCACAAGTCTCTCACCCTTTACAAGTTCGGTCAGATTATCCCCGGTCGCGATTTTAACCGTCCCCTTGACTGAATCCGCGATAACGGTCCTTGCGGACCCGCAGCCCGCAAAAAAGCACGTTAATAAGATCAAAAAGAGCCCTAAGATCATTCCCCTGTTTTTCATGACAGCCTCCTGCGCATCATCTTAACGCTGTGTACCATATATCCGGAATTATATTTTATTATCGGTCAACAATCAATGAAATATACGCCTTTTTTACGTATGGCCGGATATTGTCACATCCTTCGTCGGTCGAGCGGGGCTTTCGTTACATCGAACAAAAAAGGGCGCCCCTTTCGAGGCGCCCTCCGGCCTTTGATTATTTATTCACCGATCTGCATAAGAAGTTCGGAATTCTCACCGAGTACAGTCTCGGGAAGTTCTCCGTTCCAGTTGGTCACATAGTAGTACTTGATGAGTTCGGGATATTTCGAAAGCATCTCACCGAGATTACTCATGATGGCTGCATCCTTGATACCCTGATACTCAGCTGCGTCAGCACCGATCTTTGCAACTTCCGCATCGGCCTGTGCCGCAACGATCTGGCTCTCTGCCTGAGCATTTGCTTCGATGATCTTCATTTCAGCCTTGGCATTGGCTTCGATGATGGCCTGTTCCTGTTCGGTCTGGGCTCTTAACTTGTTCTGCTCAGCAACCTGCTTTGCTTCTACCGCATCGGTAAAGGAATCGGTAAAGTCGATGTCCTCGATGGAGGTGCTTACAAGCTGTACGTTGTACTGTGCAAGGGAATCCGCAAGGATCTCTTCAACTTCGCTTGAAAGGATACCACGGGAAGCGATAAGGCTCTCTGCGTTGTACTTTGCAAATACGCCCTTCACGGCTTCGAGGATCTTGGGCTCTACCACCTTGTCAAAATAATCCACACCGATGGTCTTGTAAATGGTCTGAGCATTTGCTTTGTCTATCTGGTAGTTAACGGTGTAGGTAAGGGTAACTTCCTGAATGTCGCTGGAGAAGCAGTTAAGGTTCAGCGAAGACTTCTGGGTACGGTTATCCATGTTGATAACTTTCTTCCAGGGAGCCACGAAATTGATACCTGCTTCGTAAGTCACAACCTCTACCTTACCGAAAGTAGTAACTACACCGGTATGTCCCGTGGGTACCACTCTTATCATGCTTGATACTCCGAAGGCCACCGCGAGTACAAAAGCGACTACGCTCAAAAGCGTGAATGTATTCTGCGCGGCCTGGGGATTTGCGTGCCTGCGAAGTCCCATGAACACAAATCCGAAGATCAGAAGAATGATTGAAAGAATTAATGCTGTCATGTTTCCCCTCCTTGGTGGGTTTGTTTTATGTTGTAAAAAGTATATCGCTATCTATTTAAACAATAAATAAACTAAAATGCAAATTATCTTTTCGTATTTTTCTTTTTGCGAAAAAAATAACAATATACGTGTAAAGTATGGTATTATGTATAAAGTAAGTGCGGAAGGGTTCCTTCCGCATTATCACAAACCTTTATAAAGATATTTACGGAGTGAGAGTTATGGGCAAGAAATCCACCAGAGAAAACAAGAACATCTATCAGTTAAGCCGCGAGGCAATGGGCTATACAAGAGAAAAGGCCGAGCTTGAGATGGGCTACGTTTCCGCGGAGCGTATCGAAAAGATCGAGAGTGAGAAATCCCTTCCCCATCCCGATGAGATCCTGGCCATGGCCAAGTGCTATCAGAATCCCAGACTCTGCAACTATTTCTGCTCCCACGAATGCCCCATCGGCCAGAAATATGTTCCCGAAGTGGAATTCAAGGATCTTTCCCAGATCACTCTTGAGACCCTGGCCTCTTTGAACACTCTGGAAAAAGCAAAAAACCGCTTCATCGAGATCACTGTGGACAATGAGATCTCCGAGGATGAAGTGGCTGATTTCTTAAAGATCCAGGCCGAGATGAACAAGATCTCAGCTACGGTCCAGTCGTTGAAGATGTGGGTGGACCACACGGTCCAGACCGGCAAGGTTAACCTTGACCCGGCCGAATAGGTCTGTGCATTAAAAAAGCGAGGCTAAATGCCTCGCTTTTATTATTTGCTCTAAAAAAGTTTCTCGATACAGGAAATGACTTCTTTGTACTTTTCAAGGAGTTTCGGATGACGTGCTTTGATATCATCGATCCTGCCTGCCTTGCCGTCAAATTCCGATGCCTTGGCAAGCTCCGAAAGTTCCGTTGCTCCTATCTGCTTTGCGGCGTTCTTAAGACCGTGAGCCTCGATGGTGTAACGGTCAAAATCACCCTTTTCAAACAATTCCTCAAAAAGGACCACCTTCTCCCTGCCCTCTTCCATGGCGGTTTCCAGTACTTCTTTGTAGATATCCTCATCGTTGATGCAAAGTTCCATTGCTTCCTGAACATCAAAACCGTAATTTACAAGATCGCCTATCTGCATTATTTATCCTCCTTGCCCTTCTTTGACTCCCTGGCAGACTCTTTACCAGCCGCCTTGACAGCCGCTTTGTCGGGTCTGGTTTCGTATTTGTTTGTACCTGTTTCTTTTCTGTTCTTAATAGAGTCTACTATTTTCTCTATTAACAACTTCTTAACAAACACATCGCAACCCAGCATACAGATAAAATCATAGAGCTGGAGATACTCTCTCATGTCGGTGGGAGCATCCTTAAAGGAGGTACGTGAAGCCTCGTATTTATCGGTAACATCCTTAAGGATATCCTTAAGTTCATCACCCTTTTTGTCAAAGATCTCTTTGTAAATATTGCCCAAACCGTAATCCGAATTATTGTTAAAATATGATTCGGTCAGGGGGTCCAGAAGTTCCTTTATGTCATTGATCTGAAGGAAACTCTTGAAATAAAAGATCATGATCAGAACAAGGATATGTTCTTTGGTGTATTTCTTCTTTACGGGGGGCGGGATAACGTCATTCTTGGCGTAGTTGTTTATCATGGTCTTGGTCATGAGACGTTCGTCGGTCTTGTTCCTGACGCTCTTCTGGAGACGTTCGTCAAGGAAAGCCGTTACCTGATCCATGTACAGGTCTATGCCGGGGATATCGTCGGCATCGATATAAGTCATACGTTCAAAGGTTGAAGTTATGCTGTTTATCAGATTATCTGTATCTATGGTCATGTAAGCCTCCCACACACATCCGTGCTTTCTACATTATATAGTATCAAAAACTACCACACAACTGTTTTCTGTACTTTTTTAAGTGCAATCTTTTTAATTGTTTACTTTAAAACTTTAATATGCTAAAATATCAGTTGGACTTTATGGGGAGTATCGGAAACTACAGTTTTACCATGTCCGGGAGGGTTTTCAATGAATAAAAAGATCAAAACCGAAGCAGTGGACCATCTTTTTGATGCTGTGCTTTGTCTTAAAAATCGTGAAGAATGCTACAGTTTTTTTGAAGATCTGTGCACTGTGAACGAGCTTCTTTCCTTGTCCCAGCGTTTTGAGGTTGCTTCCATGCTGAAATCCGGCAAAACCTACATGGAGATTGCAGAAAAGACCGGTGCTTCCACCGCTACCATCAGCCGTGTGAACAGATCTTTAAACTACGGCAACGACGGATACGATCTGGTATTCGGAAGAATGAATAAATAGTTTCTCACAAACTACTTTCAGGCCACAAAAAAACCTGCCTCGCCAAGCGAAGCAGGTTTTATTATGCCTTGGATCTGTCTTAAGCCTCTGCGGGTGCCGCTTCGGTCTCTTCGTCCTTAACGCTCTTGTTCTCTTCTCTTCCCAGCATCTCACATGTGCCCTGGAAAATGGCACTTTCATCAACGATAAGGCTCTTGGTGTGTATGTTTCCGTAGATCCTTCCGGTGGCATTGGCTTCGATACGGTTGGATGCATAAAACTCGCCGTAGATCTCGCCTCCGACAAGAAGATTAACGGCCTCGATCTTTCCGTCAACCTTGCCGCCTTTGCCGATGATAAGCGTTCCGTCGGAAAAGATATTACCCTTTACGACGCCCTCAACCCTGAGAGTTTCGGAAGTACGGATGGTTCCTTCGAATTCCGTTCCTTTTCCGATAACGCTGTTAACTTTACTTGCACTGTAGCTTTCAGCTCTCTGTCCCATTTTTACCTCCTTAGCCCGAAACGGCCATAACCGACATGGGGTCAATGTACTCACCCTCATAGGTGAGCTGATACTCAAGGAAATTGTTGGACTCCCCTCCAACAAATATGATCGTGTTTTTTACGATCTCATCGCCGACGTTGACCTTAACGTCGCCGCTGTTTTTATATATGCTGACATATCCGTTGCCGTGATCCACCTTGACACACATGCCGTAGGTGCTGTCTTCGCTGATGGCGGTCACCACGCCCTCAGCCACGGAAACCACATCCGAAACATCCGACATTACAAAAAATACATATGGGTCCGTTTCGCCCTGCTTCTTCTCTTCCTTCTTGGAAGAAAGGATCTTTTCGTAAAAGGCATCCACCTCCGAAAGCTCTTCCTTAAAGAATTCCTCGGGATCCACGATCTGTGCGGAGCCGGTCAAAGGGAAGCCCGTGGGAAGATGACGTTCTTCATATTCCGCCAGGCTCTTTTCCTCTGCGATCACAGCCTTGGCCACGGCATCTTCAAGGATCTCGTTTCTGGTGGACAGTTCCGCCTTCTCCCGTCCCAGTGTATTTATTGTGTTTTCCTGCTCCGTAATAAGCTGCCTGAAAACCCTGATCTTTGATTCCATCTGCTCAAGCTCGTAGAATTCAAAGGCTGTAAGCCCGACACCAAGGAGCACCACAAAGGCCGCTATCGATATGGTCAGTTTAAAGATATTGAACCTGGACCTGTAATATTTCGTGGAATCCACGGAATAATCGGAGGTAACGGCTATTGTATAATGTTTTTTGATTTTTCTCTTTTTTGCCATAATTCAAATATCCGGTAAACAGATAACCGGGGATCAAAGCAACTGCAGGCAAAAGAACACATTTACGCGATTTTACCTTCAACAGTCTGTGTATTGTAACAAACATTGACGAAAAAAGCAATCATTTGCATAAATATCCTTTGTCGTTGAGGGCTTTTTGCACTCTTAAAAGGATAATGTCATTGTCTGCTTCCACAGTTATATAGTGTACACCTCCGGTAAGACTCTCAAGGCTCAGGCCGCTTTCCGCAACGCTTTCCGTATATGCCTTGGCTTCCGCACGGTTGGAAACCCTGACGGAACAGGAGATCTTTCCGTAAAGAGAATGCTCTATCGCTATCCCGGTAACTGCCGCACCTTCATCCACCACCGCGCACAGTTTGTCAAAGGTGTCTTCCGGACGGTTCTTAAGCTTGATCTTCACGCTCTTTGAATGACTGGCGGGAATATATCCCGAATTGGTGGCGATTATATCAAGCCCTTCGGCCCGGAGCACATCAATGTCCCCGACTATGACCTGTCTGCTGACACCGAACTTTTTGGCCAGCACGGTAGCACTTATGGGTCCGTTATTTTCCCGGATGGTCTCTATTATTTTCTTACGTCTGCTTTCTTTATCCATGTTATACAGTTTATAACCCTGACAGGGCACTTGTCAAGACAGGTCTATCCCCAATGTATTGGCGAAAAAACGCGATTTTTTTTATAAAATTTGTTCATTTGAGTCAATTGCTCACTTTACTTTTTTACTTTAATGTGATAATCTGAATTTGTTGCTAGTCAACGCACATTTTTTTTGGAGGTATCTGTAATGCAAAAAGGTACGGTAAAGTGGTTTAACAACCAGAAGGGTTACGGATTTATCTGTGATGAGTCCGGCAACGACGTTTTCGTTCACTACTCAGCACTCAACATGGAAGGCTTCAAGTCTCTCGAAGAGGGCGCAGCTGTTGAGTTCGAAGTTGAACAGGGCGAAAAAGGACCTCAGGCAGTAAACGTAACCAAGTTATAAGAATCTGTATAGTTCTTATACACTTAAATTTCAACACGATGTGCCTTTTCTCAAATATATGATATTTAGAATTAGCTATACGGTTTTATGATTTAAGTGAGGGGATAACCAAATGTACAAGAAAAACTCCTATCTGGCAACAGATAGGAGTTTTACTGTTTCATACTTTAAATTTCCACCGAACAGATCCAGAGCGCTTCCCACGGTAAAATCAAGTTTTCCGTCGGAAATCCGTCTTATCTCTTCTATATCTTCCGGAGTCGCTATCCCGCCTGCGTAGGTTATTGGATGATCGATCTCTGAAAGTATCTTCACAAGTTCAAGATCCGGCCCTTTCTTTAAGCCTTCAACTCCTGTCCCGTGTACCAGGAACTCGGCGCAGTACTCTTTGAGAACATCGAATAATTCCTTTGTGACTTCCTCTTTTGAAAACTTCTGCCACCGATCCGTTACAACATAGTACTTTCCGTCTTTTTTCGAGGCACTTAAGTCAAGGACTACCCTCTCTTTGTCAACGGCTTTGACCAATGCCCTTATATTATCGAGTTTGATCTCACCGCCCGAAAAAGCAAAGCTTGTAACGATCACGTGGCTCGCACCCGCATCGATAAATCCGCGGGCGTTGTCCGCATTGATCCCGCCGCCTATCTGAAGGCCTCCCGGATAAGCCGAAAGGGCACTGAGAGCCTCACGTTTCGTGGCTTCGTAGTATTCGCTGTCAATGCTGTTAAGCATGATGACATGGGCACCGGTGATGCCGTCACGCCTGTAAAGAGTTGCAAACTCTTCGGCAGACATTGGAGATTCATTGTTTACCACCGCAAAATCCCCTGCGTCCTTCAGGCTTCCGCCCACGATCTGCCTTACTTTTCCGTTATGTATATCAATACATGGTCTGAATCTCAACTGTGTTTCCCCTTAAAGCATGTTGTCGATCACATCAACCATATTGTACATGCCCGCAGGCTTTCCTGCAAGGAACTTGGCAGCCTGAACGGCCCCGTTTCCGAAAAGAGCCTTGGAATATGCGGTGTGGGTAATGGTAATGACCTCATCGGGGCCCGCATAGATCACTTCATGCTCTCCCACTATATTGCCGCCGCGTACGGCAGAAATGCCGATCTCGTTCTTACTTCTTTTCTTTCTCACCTGAGAGCGGTCAAATACATAATCGTAGTTAAGTCCCTCATTGATGGAATCGGCCAAAGCAAGAGCGGTTCCGCTGGGAGCGTCGATCTTCTGGTTGTGATGCTTTTCGACTATCTCGATATCAAAGCCTGCGGGAGCCAGGATACCCGTAATGCTCTTTAATTCCTTAAGGAGCATGTTGATCCCCAGCGACATGTTGGCGCTTCGAAGGATGGCTATCTTGTCTGAGGCCTCTTTGACTGCGGCGATCTGCTCATCGGAAAGGCCTGTGGTACAAAGCACCAGGGGGAGACTTCTTCGAACACAGTAATCAAGAAGCTTATCCACAGCCCTGGCAGAAGAAAAATCTATGACTGCGTCCGCTTCTTCTTTGCAGGAATCGATGTTCGTATATACCGGATAACCGTTGGTGGGAATGCTGTCCGCAATGTCGATACCGGCAACTATCTCAATATTTTCATCGTTACGGCAGATACCGGTGATGACCTGACCCATCTTTCCGTTACAGCCATGCATTATTATTCTTGTCATTCTTTTCCTCAATCCTTGGACAAATCGTTGAATTTGATAACTTCGTTGCAGAGAACTTCTATTCCGTAATTCTCTAAAGACTTCTTGAGGCGTTCCTTGTTGGATGCTTCCATCTCGGTAAGAGGAAGTCTCACGGGACCCGCATTCATGCCCATGAGATTAAGGGCAGCCTTGACGGGAATGGGGTTAACCTCGCAGAAAAGACTCTTGATAAGGTCAAAAGCTTTGAGCTGTAATTCGCAGCTTTTCTTAACGTCACCGGCAAGATATGTTGCCACGATATCGTGAGTCTCCTTGGGGGCAACGTTGGAAAGAACGGAAATAACTCCGAGTCCGCCCAGAGAAAGAATGGGAACGATCTGATCGTCATTGCCGGAATAGATGGCAAAATCCTTATCCATGATCGAAGCAAGCTCGGCAACCTGTGAGATATTTCCGCTGGCTTCCTTAATGGCTACTACGTTGGCGGCTCTTTTGTTGATGGCCTTAACGGTGGCGGGCAGGATATTGCAGCCTGTTCTTGAAGGAACGTTATAAAGGATCACAGGGATCTTTACAGCCTCGGCGGTGTTTACGAAGTGCTCCTCGAGGCCACGCTGTGTGGCTTTATTGTAGTAAGGCGTAACAAGCAAAAGAGCGTCCGCACCTGCTTTTTCCGCTTCCCTTGAAAGGTAGATGGCAGTCTCCGTGCTGTTTGAACCCGTACCGGCAATGACGGGGACACGCTTGTTTACGGTCTTGACGGTGTGACGGATCACTTCAATATGTTCTTCGTGAGAAAGGGTTGAAGCCTCTCCGGTGGTGCCCACCGCAATGATGGCATCGGTCTTGTTGGCGATCTGAAACTCAAGGAGCTCATCCAGCTTCTCATAGTTAACGGATCCGTCCGGTTTCATGGGGGTAACGAGAGCAACTCCCGCACCGGTAAAAATGGGTTTGTTCATAAATCCTCCTTTGTGCTTGCGGCGGAGCATATGCTGCAGTTTCCTTCCTCGGATCCTTCGATACCGCCGACAAACTACAACAAAAGCGACCACACCAAAAACGGCAGGTCGCTCAATAATCAATAAATCTGATAGCTCCCCATCCCTTCCGGGATGACAGTCGTGCACGTGTTCCATGCACGCCCAGAGTCCGATTTCCGGCGAAAACGTCTCTTCGGCGCCGTTCCCTTTCCCCTGCCATCGTCCGTGTCCGCCACGTCCGACAGAGTACTGATGAAAAGCGCAACCTCTACCGTGTCTGTTTTTTGTTGTTTCCTATGCTAACACCTTGAAGCAGAGGTGTCAACAATAATTATGTATCTTACGTCAATTTCCGAAAAACTTAAGCACCGGGGCCAGGGCTTCCTTCAGGCGGTTCAGATCCTCCGCAGCTCCGCTCAGATCGTCCAGGGCTTCTTCAAGCTTTTTGGGGTCGATGCTCCGGCTCAGTTCCGATACCGAGTCGATGGCTTCGGTTATCTTGGCCACGGTATCCTTGTCAAGACTCGACATTGCTTTTTCAATTTCCGTAAAGTCTACTTTGGATATACGCTCCACCACCGGCTTTATCTTTGCGTATTCCCCGTAGATCCTGTAAGCATACAGTCCCGAAAAGCCTATAAATATCAGGAGCAGGGCGATCAACACCGTCAAAAGGATCCGGTTGATCATTATGTCTTTTTTTATGGATTTGCTGTCATCGTTCATATCTGCGCCTCCCGCTTCCTTGATTTTATTTCCATATTTTCACAAAGTCAAACGCAAATAACCTTATTTTTCGTTGATTTTTACATTGCCTGCCGATTCCTGCAGTGATATAATAACCACCGATTTTGTGATGATTTTCGAACATTTGGTCCAAGAATGCCTTGAACCGCCCGATACGTCGCAGGCACGCATCGGGAAAGCACCTGCCTGCTGATAAACGATTTATGAAACAGACAAGAAACGATATCAGAAATGTAGCCATCATAGCCCACGTCGACCACGGCAAGACCACACTGGTGGACGAGCTTTTAAAGCAGAGCGGCGTATTCCGTGAAAATCAGGAAGTAAAAGAACGCGTCATGGATTCCAACGATATCGAGCGTGAGCGCGGTATCACCATTCTTTCCAAGAATACTGCAGTTACCTACAAAGGCACCAAGATCAACATCATCGACACTCCCGGTCACGCAGACTTCGGCGGAGAGGTCGAGCGTGTACTTAAGATGGTAAACGGCGTTATCCTTGTGGTGGACGCTTTCGAAGGCCCCATGCCCCAGACAAGATTCGTTCTTTCCAAGGCTATGGAACTTAAACTTCCCGTCATCGTATGTGTAAATAAGATAGACAGACCCGAGGCCCGTCCCAAGGAGGTCATCGACGAGGTCCTTGAGCTCTTCCTTGAACTGGATGCTTCCGATGAGCAGTTGGACTGCCCCTTCGTGTTTGCTTCCGCCAAGGGAGGTTTTGCTTCTCTCGATCCCGATGTTCAGGGCAGCTCCATGGAGCCTCTTTTTGATACCATAGTAAATTCCATCCCCGCTCCCGAAGGCGATCCCGAGGCCGGAACGCAGCTTCTTATCTCCACCATCGATTACAACGAATATGTCGGACGTATCGGTGTGGGCAAGGTGGACAACGGCTCCGTACGGGTAAACCAGGAAGTGGTGATCGTTAACCATCACGAGCCCGACAAGACCCGTAAAGTCAAGATCTCAAAGCTCTACGAATTTGACGGACTTAACAAGGTTGAAGTTAAAGAAGCTTCCATCGGTTCCATCGTAGCGGTCTCAGGTATTGCGGATATCCATATCGGTGACACCATCTGCGACGTGGATGCCCCCAATCCCATTCCTTTCCAGAAAATCTCAGAGCCCACCATAGCCATGGACTTCTGTGTAAACGACTCTCCTCTTGCAGGTCTTGAGGGCAAATATGTGACCAGCCGTCACCTGCGTGAGCGTCTCTTCAGGGAGTTGAACACCGACGTATCCTTACGTGTGGAAGAAACAGATTCCACCGACCGCTTCAAGGTTTCCGGCCGCGGTGAGCTTCACTTATCCGTACTTATCGAGAACATGCGCCGTGAAGGCTTTGAATTCGCAGTAAGCAAAGCGGAAGTTCTTTACAAGGAAGATGAAAAGGGCAAGAAGCTCGAGCCCATGGAGATAGCTTATGTGGACGTTCCGGAAGAGTATTCCGGAACAGTTATAGAGAAACTCTCCCAGAGAAAGGGTGAGTTAAAGGAAATGGGCCACGCCAGCGGCGGATACACAAGACTTATCTTCTCCATTCCCTCAAGAGGTCTCATCGGATACCGCGGAGATTTCATGACCGATACAAAGGGTAACGGTATCCTCAATACCATATTTGACGGATACGGCCCCTACAAGGGAGATATCGCCTACAGAAGCCAGGGTTCCCTCATAGCCTTCGAATCCGGCGAATCCGTAACCTACGGACTCTTCAATGCTCAGGAACGCGGCCTTCTCTTCATCGGACCCGGTGAAAAGGTCTACAGCGGAATGGTCATCGGACAGACGGGAAAATCCGAAGATATCGAAGTTAATGTCTGCAAAAAGAAACAGCTTACCAACACCCGTTCTTCCGCAGCGGATGAAGCCCTGCGCCTCACCCCTCCCAAGATCTTAAGTCTTGAGCAGGCACTTGATTTCATAGATACGGATGAGCTTCTTGAAGTCACCCCTACCAAGCTTCGTATAAGAAAAAAGATCCTTGATCCCTTACTTCGTAAGAGAGCAGGATTTAAAAAACAGTAAAAGCAAAGAAAATAGGCTTCAAAAAAGAACAACACCGTGCAATGATCTTTAACTGCACGGTGTTTTGTATTCTGTATTATCCTAAATAAGTTATAGGCACTTCTGCTTTAGTATCCTTACATCGTTTTCCAATGACGTTAGTCTAATTGAAAACATTTCTTTTTCCTGTTCGATCTTGAGGGCTTCATCAAGTTTTCTGATCAAATCCAGATGTCCCTCAGCAATATATCTGATGTTTCGTGTTAACTCATTCTCAATGGTAAGATGAATGCCCCTAAGTTCCCGATTAATCGAGTCAAACTGCGAATCATGATCCGCAACCTTCTCTTTCAAAAATGAAACATCCTCTTTGAGGACTGACACGTCTTCTTTGAGTCCGGCCACATCCTCTTTGAGGACCGACACATCCTCTTTGAGTCCGGCCACATCCTCTTTGAGGGCCGAAACATCCTCTTTGAGGACTGAGACGTCTTCTTTGAGTCCGGCCACATCCTCTTTGAGGACCGACACATCCTCTTTGAGGACCGAAACATCTTCTTTGAGTCCGGCCACATCCTCTTTAAGGACTGAGACGTCTTCTTTGAGTCCGGCCACATCCTCTTTAAGGACCGACACGTCTTCTTTGACCGGGCCGATTCTATCGTCGAGAAGTTGTGCAATTGCTTGTAAATCTTCGTTAGTTAAAGCCATTAAGCCTCCTGTGATATACCTCTCTCCCACGTGGAATGAAGTATATCACAGAGGGCTTTTATCATCCATCGGCATTTTGCCTAAACATTTTTGAGTTAGCCAAGCACAACCTTCGCTATATCCGCAGATTGCTTGGCATCTTTGGCGTAGAAGTCCGCTCCTATCTGTTTTGCGAATTCAGCGGTGAGGACTGCTCCTCCCACCATGACTTTACAGTCAAGACCTGCTGCCCTGAGAGCTTTTATGGTATCTTCCATGGATACAACGGTGGTGGTCATAAGTGCGGAAAGCCCCACCAGCTTGACCCCGTGTTCTTTTACCGCCTGTACCACAGTTTCGGGAGCCACATCCTTGCCCAGATCGATGACCGTATAACCGTAATTCTGGAGCACGGTCTTTACGATATTCTTACCGATATCGTGAACATCGCCCTTAACGGTCGCAAGGACGATCTTGCCCTTTGAGATGGTGGTTGCATTGTTGGCGGCAAGGTATTCCTTGATCACACTGAAGCCCGCTTCCGCGGCCTGGGCGGAATTCAAAAGCTGGGGAAGGAAGATCTTCCCTTTTTCAAATTCCGCTCCAACCACATCAAGAGCGGGAATCAGTTCATTATTGACTATATCCAGAGGCTCCGTGGATTCCAGCATGATCTTAACAAGCTTTGCTGTGGAATCACCGAGGCCTTTCTTTATAAACTCTCCGATGGTCTTAACAGGCCCTTCGGAAGCTCCGTCACTCTGCTTTCCTGCTGCCTCTTTCTTGACCGTGACTATTTTCTCCGCCACCGTGTCGGCATATTTGGCAACATACTTCTCCGAGCCCTTGTCAATGTTCGCAAGAACATGGAAAGCATCCACCGCACCCATCATGGCCGCGTTGTTGGGGTTGATGATGGGAAGGTCGAGACCCGCTTCCATGGCAAGGGTCAGGAAGGTGGTATTGATAAATTCACGTCTGGGAAGCCCGAAAGAAATATTGGAAACACCCAGTACCGTATGCACACCGAATCTTGCTTTGACTTCGCGGATGGCTTTAAGAGTCTCGTAAACTTCCTTCTGCTGCACGCCCGCGGTAAGAGTCAGACAGTCTATGTAAATATCCTTGGTTTCGATCCCGTAATGATGGCACCTTTCAACGATATGCTCCGCGATCTTCACCCGGTCCTCGGCCAAAGAAGGTATACCGCCTGCGTTCATGGTAAGACCTATGACGGCAGCGCCGTACTTTTTCACCACAGGAAGGATCCTGTCAAGTACCTCATCTTCGCCGTTAACGCTGTTTACAAGAGCCTTACCGTTATATATCCTCAATGCGGCTTCGATCACGGTGGCATCGGAGGAATCGATATTCAAGGGCAAAGAAACCACGGACTGCAGTTCCTTTACAACCTCAGTCATAAGGGATCTCTCATCGATCTTTGGAAGGCCCACGTTGACGTCCAGGATCTCCGCACCGCCGTCAGCCTGCTCCATTGCCTGATTCTTGACATAATCTATATCATGATTTATAAGTGCTTCCTTAAAGAGCTTCTTACCGGTGGGATTGATCCTCTCCCCGATAACATGGACTCTCTTGACATCCACAAAGGCTCTTGCACTGCAAAGATAAGAATTAAGGTTTTTCGAAGCCTTTACAGGCTTATAGGAAGAAGCAAGCTTTGCAAGTTCTTTTATGTACTCCGGAGCAGTGCCGCAGCATCCGCCCACACAGGATACTCCCAGTTCAAGGAAGGGCTTCATTTCTGCCGCAAATTCCTCGGGCCCCATGGCGTACTTGCCGGTAACGGGATCGGGAAGGCCCGCATTGGGCTTAACGATTATGGGAATATCCGTAACCTCCTGCATACGCTTTACGAAGGGCAGGAGCTCTTCGGGACCAAGGGAGCAGTTTACACCCACTGCATCCACTCCGAGAGAAGAAAGGGTTATGGCAGCGGATTCCACAAGCGTTCCCGTAAAGGTGCGGCCACCCTGTTCGAAGGTCATGGTCACAAATACGGGAAGTTTTGAGTTTTCTTTGGCTGCAAGAACACCTGCTTTGACTTCAAGAAGATCCGTCTGGGTCTCAAAGACCAGAACATCGGCTCCTGCCGCTTCCCCCGCCATGATCATTTCTTTGTACATTTCATAGGCATCATCGAATTTAAGATTTCCGAAGGGTTCAAGGATATCTCCGATGGTACCCATGGAAAGACCCACAAGCGCACCGAAAGGCTTTGCGGCTTCCCTGGCATTCTTAACACCTGCGGTGACGATCTCGGTTACAGAGTAGTTTGAATGCTTGCACTTGTAGGCATTAGCGCCGAAAGTATTTGTATATATCAGGCCGGAACCGCTCTCAAGGTATGAGGTATGGATCTCCTTAACGATCTCGGGATGAGTGATATTCAGTTCCTCGGGAATCTTTCCCATGGGGGCGTTACGCTTAACAAGCTCCGTGCCCATGGCCCCGTCTAAAACTAAGATACGATCAAATAAATTCATTTTCTTCTCCCATTTGATTTGAACCGAAAGTGTAAAGTGCCGCTGAAAAAATGATTTCAATGCAAAGACACGCAGCGGGAACCGAAGCGAAAATCCACTTCTTACGAAGACTTGGCAAGCGATGTGAGAGCTGCGCTTCCACGCGAACACATCAGATTGCCTAGTCGAAGTTAGAAGTTAGTTGAGCGTAGTGGAGCTGCCTGAGCATGAAATGCATTATTTCAGCGGCACTTCTGAATCATCGTCATATGACCGCATGAAATGCATTATTTCAGCGGTACAGCTCCATCTTCGTACAAACCGCAAACAGCCGTAACGCTCTTTAAAGGATTCATCAGGTAGTTTTCGTTAAGGCGCACACCAACGGTCTTCTCCGTATTGAGTAACCGTATGAAGTCCCCCTGGGTCTCAAGGGGCAGGTCCCCGTATCCGGGGCTGAAACGCACTCCCGTTTTAAGGGGTGCCACACGCTCATCTATCTCACGCTGAAGTGAATCCGCCAGTTTTTCAACGGCCTGTATCCCGCAGGCATTGAGAATTACCCCAAGCCCCGGCTCTTTGACCATGAGACGCTCCACTTCCTCATCGAAATCTCTGCCCAGTGTAACACAAAGAAGCGCACACCTGTCCGCTTCTTTTAAATGTTTCTTTATGCTTTCCCCTTTAAGTACACAACCGGTCGTATTTAATTTAATTCCCTCTTCGGCATAGTCGAGAGAATAGATCTTCCAGACAGCGGCGGGACGAAGGATCCCGTTGGCGATCTCGACCCCTCGACGCAGATCCTCTTCGATCCGCTCCGTAAGGCCGGTACCGCGGTATCCCAGATACCTGAGTATCTCGCTTCTGTCGGTTTCGTCAAGTGTCAGATTCATGCTTTGTTAACGCTCTTAAAGAGACTCTCTGTGGCGGCCGTCACATATCTGGCCGTGTCCACACTGTTCATAGTGTAAAGATGCACACCCCGGACATCGTTGGCCACAAGGTCGGTTATCTGGTCCACACAGTAGGAAAGCCCTGCCTGATTAAGGGCTTCGGGTGATTCGGAATATTTGCTTATAAGCCTTGCAAATCTGGTGGGAATGCTGGCACCGCACATGGCAACGGTCCGCTCCACCTGGGATTTACGGACTATAGGCATGATACCGGCGGAAATCGGCACGTTGATACCTGCTTTCTCCACCTTTTCCCTGAATCTGTAAAAGATCTCATTGTCAAAGAAAAGCTGGGTGGTAAGCTGTGTCACTCCGGCATCCACTTTCTTTTTCAGGTTTTCTATATCTTCGTCGATATTAGCCGCATCCACATGGCACTCGGGATAGCAGGCGCCTGTAACGTTAAAATAGGAGTCCTCTTCCCTAATAAATCCCGCAAGATCGCTGGCGTGAGGAAAGGCCATGCTTACGGGGCCTTCCGCAGGCATGTCCCCGCGAAGTGCAAGGATATTCTGGATCCCGGCATTCTTAAGCTCCGTAAGGATCCCCCTGAGTTCTTCCCTGGTGGATCCTACGCAGGTAAGATGGCTCACGGGTTCGATGCCGTATTCTTTCTTGATAAGGGATGCGATCTCGCAGGTCTTCTGACGCTGCTGCTCGCTTCCGCCGGCTCCGTAGGTCACCGAGATATAGTCAACGGGCAGTCCCCGCAGGCCATACAGGGTATTGTACACGGTCTCGATGCTTCCGGCCTTTTTGGGAGGGAAAACCTCCAGGGAATATACAGTTTTTTTGAATTTGAAAAGTTCTGCTATGTTCACGTGAATTCCATCCGAATCAAATGTGCAGGATCGCTGTGGCAAAAGTAAAGTAAATGATCAGCGAAAGTGCATCAACTATAGTGGTAATGAAGGGACTGGCCACAACTGTGGGGTCAAATCCCATTTTCTTAACTACCAGAGGAAGGGTACAACCGATGATCTTGGAAAAGAAAACGGTTACTACAAGTGTAAGGCAAACAACAGCTGCGATGGTCATGCTTACTCTGTCTACCAAAAGCAGCTTGCCGAAATTACAGATCGCAAGGGTGATACCGCAGACAACCGCGACCCTGATCTCTTTCCATACAACCTTGAAAATATCCTTAAAGGCTATTTCATCCAGGGAAATACCACGAATGATGGTAACGCTTGCCTGTCCGCCGGCATTACCGCCGGTGTCGGTGAGCATTGGGATGAATGTGGTAAGAACCACACATGCGCTCAGGGCATCCTCAAATTTGCCGATGATAAGTCCGGTAAACGTGGACGAAACCATCAGCAGAAGAAGCCATGGAATACGCTTCTTCCAGGTTTCTAGCACGCCGGTCTTCATGTAGGGTTTATCGGTAGGCACGATAGCCGCCATCTTTTCGATATCCTCGGTGGCCTCCTGCTGGAGGATATCCACGATATCGTCGACGGTTACTATACCAACAAGGCGGTTCTCGTTATCAACAACGGGCACCGCGGTAAAGTCGTACTTCTGGATGATCCTTGCAACTTCCTCCTGGTCGGTGGTGGTGTTCACGGAAACGGTGTTTTCGTGCATCAGGTCTCCGACAAGGGCATCAGGTTCGCTTAAGAGGATCTTCCTAAGGGTGATGGTTCCCAGCAGTTTTCGGCTGGGGCCCAGCACATAGCAGGTATTGATTGTTTCCGAGTCAAGCCCCACCTTACGGATACGCTCAAGGGCCTCAGTCACGGTGAGGTTTTCCTTGAGGTCGACATACTCCACCGTCATGATGCTTCCGGCAGAATCCTCAGGATAACGGAGCAGATGGTTTATATCCCTTCTTGTTTCGGGACTTACGACCTGGAGAAGTCGTTTCACGATGTTGGCGGGCATTTCCTCAAAAAGGTCCGCAGCATCGTCGGCCATCATGTTATTGATAATGTTCGCTGTGTCTCGCTCGGAAAGAGAGTTGATGATCAACTGCTGATGATCGATTTCAAGATATGAAAATACATCCGCCGCCATATCCTTGGGAAGGATACGGAACACCTTCATAAAGTCCTCGGGCGGAAGCTCTTCAATGGTCTGAGCCACATCGGCATCGTACATGTCTGACAGACGCTGCCGAATGGTGGTGTATTGCTTGGTCTCTAATAATTCTCTGATTTCTTCCATAGCAATCTCTCCTTGTATGTGATTGTTAAATTATGTCCCGCTCGGGGAAGAGGATTTTCTGTCTCGGTTCTACTTCGACTCATAATTTAACCACCACCTTTCGAACTGCCATGAAAGCATTTTTAAATACACTTTAATATATAAACAATAATCAGTTCCTGTCAATAAAATATGCTTCTTTTTCTTTAAATATTTCCGCTCTGGAAGAAGAAAGGGAAACGATATCCTCACGAATCTTTTCAAAGGCTTCAAAGCCCGTTTTTGCCAGGAATTCCATCTTGTCCGAATATGTTATGTTAACTACCTCTATATTATCACCTTCGAGGTATCTTCTGATCCTCTCGCCGTCGGAATAATCGGTTTTGATGCCGAATTCGATGCCGTAGCGCATCATGGCGGTTTCAGACGCTTCAAGGCCCAGTTTCGTGGCTTCCGCATACATACGTGCCAGAGGCCCCGCTCCCAGAAGTGTTCCTCCGAAATATCTGGTGACCACCACGCATGCGTTTCTTATGCCGCTCTCTTTAAGAACATTGTATATGGGAAGCCCCGCAGTCTGTGAGGGTTCTCCGTCATCGGAAAACTTGACCCGGTCCGCATCCTTACCGAGGATATAAGCGTAGCAGTTATGACGGGCGTCGTAATATTTCTTTTTCATGGAAGAGACCGCACCGGCAGCCTCCTCTTCGGTGTTCACGGGGAAAACATGAGCTATGAACCGTGATTTTTTCAATTCAGTCTCGGCAGTACCGCCGGATACAAGTATCTTGTAGGGTTCGTTCATGAAACTCTCCTTGGGATATCAAATGACCGCACAATTTGAATTTACTTGATGCGATAAATTAAGTCAATGCAAAATACTCTTCTTTTTCCTTGCGATTTCTGTTATAATTCATTAGTTAGATTTACCTTGCGAAATGGAGATTTCAAATGAACTATGGAAGACAGGGCATACATAAGCAGCAGGTTGCCCTTAATGCACACGGACGCAAATGGTCCCATAAATTATTGCTTTTGCTCATAGAGGCGGTCCTGGTGGTCGTTATAGGCGCCGGTATCATAGCCGCGGCCTTCGGTATCGGTATGTTTAAAAGCATACTTGCGGCAGCTCCCGACATTTCCACCATCACCGTGGCACCCAAAGGTCGTTCTTCTTTCGTGTACGATTCCGACGGAAAACAGATTGCCAAACTGGTTGCCGCCAATTCGAACCGTATCCCCGTCACCTCGGACCAGATCCCCAAGGTCATGAAGGATGCCATCGTTGCCATCGAGGATGAGCGTTTCTACACCCACAACGGTATCGATATCCGCCGTATCTTAAGCGTAGGTGTCAGAGCCCTCCGAAACGGTGCTCTCGGACAGGGTGCCAGCACCATAACCCAGCAGCTTATAAAGAACAACGTCTTTACGGACTGGATCAACGAAGACAACGACGTCCAGAGAATAAAGCGTAAGCTTCAGGAACAGTATCTGGCCGTACAGCTTGAAAAGACCATGTCCAAGGACGATATCCTTACGGTTTACTTAAACACCGTAAACTTCGGTCACAACACCCTCGGAGTTCAGACCGCAAGCCTTCGTTACTTTGGTAAGAACTGCTCGGAACTCACTCTTTCCGAAGCTGCGGTCATTGCGGGCATCACCCAGAATCCCTCCAAATTCGATCCCATCCTTCGTCCCAAGGACAATGCGGCCCGCCGCAAGCTGGTGCTTGACAAGATGCTCGAAGTGGGCTTCATTACAAAGCAGGAATACGACGAAGCCAAAGCCGACGACGTATATTCCCGCATTGAAGAAAACAATATCCTGCAGTCCAATTCCGGAGTAACCTCCTACTTTGTGGACGCGCTTACGGAGCAGGTCATCGATGACCTCACCGATGCCGGCTACAACGAAGCCCAGGTCAATTCCCTGCTCTACAGCGGCGGACTTAAGATCCATTCCACAATGGACTCCCGTATCCAGGCCATCTGCGACGAGGAATTTGCCAACGAAGAAAACTATCCTGCCAACGTAAAATGGCTGTTAAGTTACAAACTTACCATACTCAAGGCCGACGGAACCTACGAAAACCACAGTTCCGAAATGTTCCGCACCTACTTCAGACAGTTAAGTAAAAAGAACAAGAGCTTCAACATGCTCTACTCCTCCCCCGAGGATGCCGAGGAAGCCGTCAGACAGTATCAGGAAGCCGTCCTTGGCGAAGGCGATGAAATCTTCCTTGAGGATAAGACCCTCACACCTCAGCCCCAGGTTTCTTTTACCGTTGAAGATCAAAGCACCGGACACGTGGTTGCCATGGTGGGCGGCCGCGGTACCAAGGAAGGAAGTCGTACCTTTAACCGTGCCACCCAGTCCGCAAGACAGCCCGGTTCCTGTTTCAAGGTCCTGGCTGCGTTTGCTCCGGCACTTGACTCCTACGGCATGACCCTTGCCACCGTATTTAACGATGCACCCTTCAACTACTACAACGGAACCCCCGTTACCAACTGGTACGGCAAGGACACCTACAAAGGCCTTTGCAACATCAGATACGGTATTTACTATTCCCTTAACGTAGTAGCGGTCAAGACCATCACCCAGATCACTCCCGAGCTTGGATTCAATTATCTTTTGAACTTCGGAATCACCACTCTGGAAGAAGCAAAACCCGTGGGAAACCAGATCTTCACCGACATCGGTCAGCCTCTTGCTCTCGGCGGACTCACCAACGGTGTTTACAATTTCGAACTTAATGCGGCTTACGCTTCCATCGCAAACCGCGGAATTTACATTGAGCCCAAGCTTTACACCTATATCGAGGACAGTGACGGAAACATCATCCTTGACAAGCGTGAGCCCGTCAGCCGCAGGACCGTTTCCGAGGAGACCGCTTTTCTTCTTACAAGCGCCATGGAAGACTGCGTAAAGATCGGTACCGGTACCAGAGCAAAGCTCAAAGGCATGTCGGTAGCCGGCAAGACCGGAACCACCTCGGACAGCCGTGACGTATGGTTTGCGGGATTCACTCCCTACTACACGGCCACCTGCTGGACCGGGTTTGACAATAACGAAGTTCTTACCGATGCCGAAAGTAAAACTGCCCAGACCATGTTCAAGGCCGTTATGACAAGAGTACATGAAGGCCTTACGGATATAGGCTTTTCAATGCCCAGCACCATAGAAAAGATAACCATCTGCTCAAAATCCGGCTTGCTTCCTATCCCGGGCGTCTGTGACGATTGTCTCAAGGAAGAATACTTTGCCAAGGGTACCGAGCCTACCACAACCTGTAACGTACACTTCGTAGGAATGATCTGCGGCTACGACAATATGCCCGCCACCGCACAGTGTCCTTTCCAGTACTACGGAAGCACCGAGGTCATCCCCGTTGAAGATCCTTCTCTCTGGGCAGGATCCTCAGTTATCTCCGATGACTTCGATCCTCTTGCAGCCAACCGGAACAGTCATACCGGCTTCTGCCAGCACGACGAAACCTTCTTTGCAAGAGACAACTGGCAGGAGATCCTGTGGCAGCAACAGGCCGAATACGATGCACGCGTGGCAGCCGCACAGGCCGCTGCCGAAGCCGCCGCCGCGGCAGGGCAATAAAG
>JAEEGL017291645.1_pt1 | contig 21874 bp, 14 predicted proteins | sample 9134231 | NCBI WGS metagenome assembly JAEEGL01 (sample SAMN16246548, study PRJNA631951) | gut metagenome | biome: gut microbiome; feature: rumen; material: fiber-attached | host: Bos | place: Iran: Karaj | collected 2018-10 | reverse complement strand
GACATATGAAAAAAAAGCCTGCCTGAGACTGCTCTCAGACAGGCTTTTCTAATACAATCTTTTATCCCAATACAACCCGGATCCGGTTCTCGGCGCCCAGGCCTTCCACCTGATTCCGAGGGATCACCAGGGCTTTTTCTTCCACCGGTACATCCCTGCCGTTCAGGCTGGCTGCCTGAACGCCATACTCTCCCGCTTCCTTGCCTTCGGGATTCTCAATGATGACGGTGAAGTGCTTGCCTTCGAAGTACAGGCTGATGGATGCCTGCCCCTTCTCATCGAACTGATCCTTCAGCAGCGCAGGTGCCACCTTCAGATCTCCGCCGCAACCCTTCACACCGAAGACCTCGGTGATCATGGTCAGCAGATACCAGGATGCCGCGCCGGTGAGGTAGGGATACTTGCCTCTTCCGTCCGCATCGAAATACTCCGGAATACCGGGATAGATCCGGCTCTTCTCGAAATTCACGGAAGCATCGTACAGAGTCTTCAGCGCCTTGGAACCTTCCACGGCGAATCCTCTTCCGTAGAGTGCATTGGCGAACATGACGGTCATGTGAGAAAAGACAGCTCCGTTCTCCTTCTCGCCATATGCGAATCCGAACATTCTTCCCAGATCCATCTTCACTTCCCGGAAGTCGGTGTTCAGACGATATCCGCCGATCTCCTGCCGGTAGAGATACCGGTCTGCCGCACTAACGATCTGAGGAATCTGCTTCTCGTCCGCCACATCTCCCATGATGGCGAAGACCTGGCCGGTCAGCATCATGCGGGTATCCGCATCCTCTTTCGCATAGCGCTCCACACGCTTGCAACTGTTGTCGTAATAACTGTTGAACCAGCCCTGGCCCGCGTCTCCTTCGATCCACTCCTGCTTCCGCAGAAGATCCCGGAAGGATCGTCCCATCTGCTCCAGAAGATCACTGACTTCCGACACCTTCGTCAGGATCTGCTTACCGGAGAGGTCTCCCTCCACTGCGGTCATGTACTGGTCCAGAACAACCGTCTTATGCTGACGGGACAGATTGCTCAGAGCCTCGGAATTCAGCAGGATCTCCAGTTCCTCCGCCAATGCCAGTTCCTTCTTGCCCAGCTTCTCTCCGTACTTCCGGAAGAGGTCTGCCAGCAGGAAAAGGTTGCCGCAATATGCATAGGAGAATGCCACAGACTCTCCGTTCTCATTTGCCATATCCAGAGCATCGTTCCAATCGGCGCCACGGAGCCTTAACACATCGTGGCTGCCCACTTCGTAGAAGGCACCCAGGATCTGCACCAGCAGATGCTCAGCCACCGTGCCCTGATAAATGCCCTTGTCATCGTACTGTTTGGTATCGGGATTTTCGACACTCTTGTCGGTTTCCGTGCCTCTATGCAGGATGGAATCCTTGAAGTAGGGAACCTTCTCCTCCAGGATACCGTAGTCTCCGGTCTGGTCGATGTAGAGCATCAGAGTCTTCAAAGGCCAGTATGCATGGTCCATCCAGACACGGGTAATGCCGTTGCGGTCTGCGATGAAATTGCCCAGACCTTCGCCGATGATGGTGGCGTTGGAGCCGTCCATACGGACGCCGCCGAAGTTGGCCACGATCATGTTCCGGACTTCGCCGGGCTCCATGAAGAGCAGGGACAGGCAATCCTGCCACAGGTCTCTCCATCCTCTTCCGCCTCTGCCGTAGTCATGGTAGGGCAGGAAGGAACAGCCGTAGACTCTCCGCAGGAAGGGCTGGAAAGCGATCCACTTCATGTAAGCATCGAAGTTCTCATCTCCCGTGTGGAAGTCCACATTGACCTTGCGGATCCAATACTCTTTTGTCTCCTCCAGAGCCTTCTCCACATCTGCCAGATGTGCGTAACGGCGGATAGCCTCCCGGATCTCTTCCTCGGAATCTGCGATTCCCATCAGGACCACGAAGCTGACTTCCTCACCGCTCCGCAGGGTACGGGAAGCAAACTGCAGACCGCCTACCGCTTCCTTTCCCTCGAAGGTCTCCCCAGCGCCGCAGCCCGTCTCCTGACGGTACACGCTGCGGGGCTTCAGATAGCTTCCGCCCTCTCCCAGGAAGGATTCCACCGTGGGGAAGAAGCTCTCGGGCGCATTTCCCTTCTCATCAAATCCCAGCACGTAATAGGTCTTATGATTGAGGCGGTGTCCCTTCTCATCGAAGGACATGGTGGGCTTTACCAGCACACCTTCTTCGGTGGTGCGGATCCGGTGCAGCATGGAAGTCACGTTCCGGTGATCCCGGAGATTGTCCGCGGACCGTCCGAAGATGGGGATGGCTGCCGTCGGAGTGATCTGCTTGGGCTGATTCGAAACATTCTTCAATGTCACCACCAGGATCTCCGCATTGAAATCCACCGGAACAAAGGAAAGGGTCTCTGCCGTCAGTTCGCTCTTCAGATTGGAGCGGAAAGTCTTGTGCCACATGAAGCCGGCATCCACCAGGCTGTCATCCTGTTCGGAGGTAAACTTCCGACTCTCCTGCTCTGCGGAATTTCCCACAACGGACCACACATCTCCGTTATCACTGTAGACCCAGAAGTTCCGTCCGTTCTTGTTGTTGTGCAGGTTTTCCACGCTGACGGGCTCCAGCAGGAAGGACTCCTGACCCGTCATGGAATCTCCGCCCAGATTGGGAGTCAGGGAACTCTTCAGTCCCTTCTCGCCTGCCACGGGGAAGTAAAGATAAGAGTTATTCTCCGCTTTCTGGATCCGGAAGCTTCCGTTCCGATCCGTAAAGTCAAAGGCTTTGATATTGGTACCGTTTTTCATCTCGGTCTCCTTCTTTTTTGACACGACTGTGGATTTACGCTTCCTGCATTTTGATCTCACGGATCTTGATGCCGTCCATTGCGCAGAAGATGGTGACTGCAAATTCCTCAGGGCAGTCCGGAAGGATGATCTCCATATCTCTCCACTCCTTCTCGGTGCCCTTCAGTCCGGACATGACGATCAGCTCCTGATCCCGGAAGATGGTGAAGGGGAACTGAGCGTTCTCGTAAGGTGTTTCCACTCTCACCGTCAGAGTCATCTTGTAGGATCCGGCCTTTGGTGCCTTTACCAGAAGCGCATTGTAGGTTCTTCTCACAGTGGGCAGCGCCTCTCCGGGGATCAGGGTCTCTCCCTTTGCTGCAAGGGTCACATCTTCCGTATGGCTGAAGATGAACTCCTGATCTTCCTTCTGTTCCGCCAGCTGGATATCCAGTCTGTTTCCGCGGTCGATGAGGCGGTTGAACACAGGCTTATCCAGGATGAAGCGGCAGATGTTTGCCGCGTTTCTCTGAAGCTCTGCTCTGGTGACATTGCCCTTGGCAAATTCTTCCTCCAGATTGTCTCCGTTGGTATTCTCCTCGGAGCACTTGCAGACCATGTACAGATCGTTCTGAGCCCGGACGATGGATGCCATATCCAGCTGAGGATGCTCTCCCGCAACTCCGCCCTTTGCCCACCAGTCGCTCATGACGATGCCGCGGAAGCCCCACTCACCCCGGAGGATCCGGGTGCACAGGTCATAATCCGAGGAAGTGTAGAAGCCGTTCACCGTGCCGTAAGTGGTCATGATGGCCTTGGCTCTTCCTTCCTTCACGGCGATCTCAAATCCCTTGAGGTAGATCTGCCGGATGGCACGCTCGGAAGCAATGTGTTCCACATAGTAACGTCCGCTCTCCTGAGTATTCAGAGCGAAGTGCTTGATGGTTCCGGTGACATTGTTGCGATGCATGCCCCGGAGCTGAGCCGCTGCGTTGCGGCCGGTTACCAGGGGATCTTCGCTGAAGTATTCAAAGTTCCGTCCGTTCAGAGGATTCCGATGCAGGTTCATGCCGGGTCCCAGGAGAACGTCGATCTTGTTCTTCCGGAGCTCCAGGCCCTCCATCTCATACACGTCCTCGGTGAGTGCCAGATCCCAGGAAGCTGCCAGGCAGGCTCCGTTGGGCATGGAGAATGCGATACGGCCGGAGTCCATGCGGATACCGGAAGGACCGTCGGTGCAGCATGCCACGGGAATGCCCTTCTCCAGCAGGGAATCCGTCACGCCGCCGAAAGCGCCTCCGCAACCGGGAGTGACCTTGGGAGAGCTCATGCCCTCACCTCTTGCGATGCAGATCAGATCCTGATCCGAGAACTGTGCGATGAACTGCTCCATGGTGCACTTGTGATCATAGACGTCCACCAGCTTGTAGCCCATATCTTCGCCCCTCCACTCTCTGGGAAGGTCCGTTTCTCTGTGCTGTTCCCGGGTGGTGGTTGCCAGAGGAACATCCTCGTAAACCACCTTGTATTCCCCGTCCACCAATTCCGGCTTCATACGGGTAAAGGCCTCTCTGGGTGCCATTGCCTCGGAAAGCTGGCGCACCACTTCGGTCTCCATCAGCTTCATCTCGCCCACCTGCAGATCGCAGCGGACATCGAAACCTGCGTAGAAGGTGTAGGAACCGCCCTCCATCACATATGCGCTCTTGTGTCCGGTGACACCGCTGTCATCGTAGGAAGCCAGTCTGTCCTCATCTGCCCACAAATCCACGGTGCAGCTCTGGCCGGGCTGCAATTCGGGAGTCTTGGTAAAGTCCACCAGCTCTCTTGCGGGCTGACCCAGGAATCCCTGGGGCTTGGACACATAGAACTGAACCACCTGACGGCCTGCACATTTTCCGACGTTCGTCACCTTGACGGTGGCCTTGACGCCGCTCCGTTCTTCCGCGAAGGAATCCGCCTCGATGGAAAACTCCGTGTAGGAAAGACCGAATCCGAAGGGATAGAGAACCCGATCCCTGGCAAAGGTCTCAAAATAGCGGTAACCCACATAGATATCTTCCTGCTGGAAGTTCTGCTCCTTGCCGCCGAAATTGGCGGTGGAGGGGTAATCTGCGATATCCAGGGCGATGGTATCCGTCAGGCGTCCTGCGGGATTCACATCACCGGAGATCACATCCAGGGCACCGTTGCCGCCTTCCTGGCCCCCCTGCCAGATGTAGGCCACCGCACCGGGGTTATACTTCTTCACCCAGTTCATGTCGATGATATTGCCCACGTTCAGCAGCACCACCACCTTCTCGAAGGCTGCGGTGACATTCTCCAGCATCTTCTCCTCTTCTTCCGTGAGAAGATAGCTTCCTCTTTCGTTTTTGTTGTCCTGGTCCTCGCCTGCGGTGCGTCCGATGAGAACGATGGCCACATCGGAGCTCTTGGCTGCTTTCTTTGCAAGTTCAGGAGTGATGGGCATCTCCGCCTGGAACCAGGGTTCGGAAGCCCAGCCCACACCGGGATCGTAAGGGTGGTCTGCGATCCACTCTTCGTATGTCTTGCGGAGTTCGGCATTCAGGGGGAAGCGCCCGTCTCTTACCAGCGCCTCATACACGCCCACCACTTCCCGAACGTTGACCATTCCGCCGGAACCGGTGCCGCTCTTGTAATAGTTGAACTGGCTGCGTCCGAAGAGTGCGATCTTCGCTCCTTCTGCCAAAGGAAGCACAGGACCGTCGTTCTTCAGGAGCGTCACGCCCTCTGCCACGGCCCGGCGCACCAGTCTCTGAAATTTAGCATGATCAAATGCAAGGGTACTCATATCGAATCCTCCAATACTGCGATTAACGTACCCATCATAGAAAAAAGCCAAATTCATTTCTATCGGATTCATTACTTTTTTATCAAAATCATGACGGAAAATATAAAACCGTTTTCACAGGGATTTTTCCCCACAGAAAGGGACCCGCGGCTTGCGCCGCGGGCCCCATATCACAACCTGTTATTCTTCGCTGTTTGCTTCGCTTCCCAGCAGGTCCTTCACACCTTCCACTCCGTTGAGGTTCAGGTTGCGAGTAACCTTTGCATCATAGGTCTGAGCCTTCATGACTTCCGTCAGATCAAAGCCGGTGGTCTCACGTACGGACTCGATCACCTTAGCCAGAACTGCGGGGGTGTAACCGCCGACGGATGCAACTCCGCCCTCTCCGTTGCCGGAATCGATGACGGTCACCTTGTCGATGGAGGAGATAGGCTCTGCGATAGCCTTTGCGATCTCAGGCAGCTGCTTGATGATCATTTCGGTAATAGCGGCATTGTTGTACTTTGCATACGCCTCTGCCTTCTTTTCCATTGCCTCTGCCTCTGCAAGACCCTTAGCCTGGATGGCTTCAGCCTCTGCACGACCGACGGCTGCGATACCTTCTGCCTCTTTCTGCTTCTCGTACATTGCTGCATCTGCCTGGGCCTTCTTTGCCTCGGCTGCACGCTCTGCCTCGAACTTCTTTGCTTCTGCCTCTCTCTGACGCTCGATCAGAGCAGCTTCAGCTTCCTGACTACGACGATACTTCTCAGCATCAGCCTTCTTGCGGATCTCCGCATTCAGAGCCTGCTCCTGAACCTCTGCCTCTCTCGCCTTCAGTTCGACTTCTCTTTCCTGACGAGCGATGTCTGCATTGGTACGGGTGACCTCAATGGTCTTTCTCTGTTCCTGACCCTGGATCTCATAAGCGGCATCAGCGATAGCCTTCTTGGTATCAGACTCCAGCTTCAGTTCTGCCTGCTTGATCGCCAGTTCGTTCTGACGTTTTGCGATCTCGGTCTGGGAATTGACCTGTGCATCATTGGCTTCCTTGTCAGCCAGTGCCTGTGCCACCTTGATGTCTCTCTCGGATTCTGCACGGGAGATGGCTGCTGCCTTCTGGATACGGACCACGTTGTCCACACCGAGGTTCTCAATGACGTGCTGATCATCCATGAAATTCTGGACATTGAAACTGGTGATGATCAGTCCCATGGCTGCCAGGTCCGGATCTGCATTTTCCTTTACCAGAGTAGCGAACTTCTGGCGATCGGAGACCATCTCTTCCAGATGCATCTTACCGACGATCTCACGAACGTTACCTTCCAGCACTTCCCTTGCCACTGCTGCGATGTACTCGGGCTTCTTGTTCAGGAAGTTCTTGGCTGCCAGCTTCAGGTACTCGGGCTGATGTCCGATCTGTACGTTCACGGTAGCATCCACCATGATGTTGATATAGTCTGCAGTGGGTACCGAGGAGCTGGTCTTTACATCAATGGGGATCAGCTGTAACTTCAGGACGTCTTTCTTCTCCAGGAAGGGGATCTTGATTCCCGCCCGTCCGATAAGGTACCTGGGCTCCTTGTGAAGACCCGTGATGATGAACGCCTCATCCGTGGAGGCTTTCACGTAACCGGTCACGATAATGATGAGCAACAACAGTGCAACTGCGATTCCTACATAAAAACCGATATTCATTTAATTCTCCCTTTCCGCGGAGATCCTCTCCGCTAGCACCGGTTCCTTTATTGGCTCCGGCTTGCTTGATGAGTTCATTCTAGCACCGGAACTCCACCGGAAACAGTACAATTTCATCCGATTATTGTTTCCTATTTCCCCAAAAGGGAAAAATAAGCTCGATGTATGACATATATGCATGGAAACCGCATTGTGCTATAATCCATTATATAAGTGGTATCTTGTCTAAAATTGAGATCGCTGGGAGAAACGAAGTGTTATGAGATTGGTCTTTATCGTGGTGGCACTGCTGTCTGAGTGTCTGCTGCTATCCATCATTCTCGTTCTTCTTCAAAAGAAGACATTGCTGGTGAAATCCATCACCCGCATGTTCATTGCGGCTTTTTTTGCAATTCTCGCAAACATCCTCATCGCCAGCGCCATCAGTCCCCGGGTCTCCACTTTTGCCCACTGCGTATACTACTATTCTGTTGATTTCATCACCTACTACATGCTGATCTACGCCATGGTTTACACCGGGCGCGGAAAGTTTCTGAAGCATTTCACAAATCTGTGGAACTGGGTCATCGCCCTGGACGGCATCAGCCTGTTCTCTTCCGCCTTTGTTCCCCACTCCTTTGACATTTACGAACAGCTGCTGGATGACGGGACTCTGGTCTATCTCACCCGGCCCAAGCCTCCTTTCTATATCCATGTGACCCTGAGTTTCATCCCCCTGATCCTGGCGGTATATCTGCTGAACATGAACCTCTTCCGTTCCAAGGGGTTCTACCGGCTGAAATATGCTCCCCTCCTGGCTTCCCTGGAAGTCATCATCGTGGCGGATGTGGCATACCTGTATTTCCACCTGCCCTTTGACTGGTCCGTGCTGATGTACGGCGGCGCCGCACTGCTCCTCTGCTATTTCTCTCTGTCCTACATCCCTAACAAACTGACGGAACAGACCCTGCATCTGGCCGCGGATTCCATGCGGGAAGGCATGATCCTCTTCGACGCGGAGCGCACCTGTCTTTACGTCAATGAGACGGCCAAGACCCTCTTCGGGATCCAAGCAGAGAAGATCGCCTTTACCGACTATCCCATCTCCGTCTGGCTGAAAGACAGAAATGCCGAGGATCCGGAAGAATTCATCCAGACCTTCTCCATGCGCATCAATGACAAAACCTATATGATCCGGGTCAATCACAGACACTGTCTGGACAACCGGATGAATCAGCTGGGCAATTTCTTCTTCTTCGAGGATGTGACGGAGGACATGAAGCTCCTGCAGAATCTGAAGGAAGCCCGTGCCGAAGCCAACCAGGCCAACCTGGCAAAGAGCCTCTTCCTGGCCAATATGTCCCACGAGATCCGCACACCCATCAATTCCATCCTGGGAATGGATGAGATGATCCTCCGGGAATCCACGGAGAATAACATTCTGGAATACGCGGACAACATGAAAGAATCCGGAGAGGTCCTACTCTCCCTGGTGAATACCATTCTGGATATCTCCAAGATTGAATCCGGAAAAATGGAGATCCACCCATCGGAATACAAGGTCTACCAGCTGATCCGGGAATGCTACAATCTGGTTTCTCCCAGAGCCCTGCAGAAGGACCTCCCCATCCAGGTAAAGTGCGATCCGGACATCCCCACCGCCCTTTTGGGCGATGCGGAAAAGATCAAGCAGATCCTGGTGAACCTGCTGACCAACTCCATCAAATACACCTCTCAGGGAAGAGTCCTGCTAAAGGTTTCCTGGGAGAGCGTGGACGAAAAGAACGGCATTCTCACTATGCTGGTATCCGATACGGGTCAGGGCATTTCCGAGGAAGATATCGCCAAACTCTTCCAGCTCTTCCAGCGTCTGCGGGAGAATGAGAACCGGACCGTGGAAGGCACCGGTCTTGGCCTGGCTCTGTCCCGAAAGCTTGCCCAGATGATGGGCGGCGAGATCTCCGTAGCCTCCGTTCCCGAAAAGGGCTCCGACTTTACCATCACCCTTCCTCAGGTCATCATGGATTCCGCTCCTTCCGGAGATTATGAGGAGCACGCCGTATCCGCACCGAAAAAGAGTGCATACAAGGAAGCTTTCCATGCACCGGATGCAAAGATCCTGGTGGTAGACGATGTGGAGATGAACCTGAAGCTGATGAAGAATCTCCTGAAGAAGACGGAACTGCAGATCTTCACTGCTCTGGACGGACGTACCGCATACAATCTCTGCCAGGATACAGACTTCGATGTGATCCTCATGGACCATATGATGCCCGCACCCGACGGAGAAGAAACCATGCAGATGATCCGGGGCGCCGGCGGCCACAATGCCGAAATTCCCATCATCGTCCTCACAGCCAATGCTGTGGAAGGTGCGGAGGAGAGCTATCTGAAGATGGGCTTCAACTCTTATCTGTCCAAACCGGTTCGAAGTGCGGAACTGGAAGAGATGCTACTCCGCTTCCTGCCGCTGGAAAAAACCCTTCCATCCAAAACAGAATCCTGATTTCCTTGCAAAAAAACAGGGCGCAGCCGATTTGGCTACGCCCTGATCTTTTTCTATTCGGTTGTCCGGATGCCTTATCCCTTGAAGTCCACGAAATTGCCCACCTGGCGCTCCTGCTCCGTGCGAACGTTCTCGGATGCGTTCTGGAAGGAATAATTCTGGAGCTTCTCCACCAGTTCTTCCCAGCTGGAAGCTTCGATGGTCTCACGCTCCACCTTGTGCCCTCTCTCGGGATCCCGCAGTCTCTCTTCCCGCTCTACGCGCTCCTCATGGCGTTTCTCACGGGCGTGCTCTGCGCGCTCCTTCTGAGCTTTCTTCTGCTCTTTCGCCTTCAGTTCCCGCTTCTCTTCCGCCTTGCGCTCGATGCGCTCCTTCTGCTGAGCCTGGGATTTCTCCACGGTCGCAAAGAAGCTGGTGTTGCCGTCCGCATCCACCTTCATTCCGAAGCTGGTCACATTGGCACCGGTGCTGGCCAGGCTGTTCTTGGCCTCCATCATCTGCTTCTGAGCCATGGCGATGATGCCTTCATACTTCTTCCGGAAGGACTCATCCGTTGCCATCCGCTCCAGCTTCTCCTCATCGATGAGGACCACGGTCTTGCCGGCCATCCCATAGCGGGAAGCTGCCTGCTGGACCCGATCCTTGAGGCTGCTGCTGACGGTGATGAATTCCATGTTGCCGAACTTGTTCTTCAGGTTCTGCAGATAATCCTTTGCAGCGTCGGAAAGCTTTACATCGCCGATGGTGTAGCCGTATTCCTTCGTCTTCTGGGGAACCAGGCTGGCCACGGGATTCACGGGCCTTTCGTAAGTCGCTGCGGCTTTCTCCGTACCGGTGGTCTGCGCTTTTGCTGCAGACTGGTCGCTACGATTTACCTTTGATTTCTGCTGCTCACCTTTCCAGGCCTGTTCGGTTCGCTGATATGCCGAAATACCGCTGATACCTGTCATGTTTGTCACCTCCTTGTAAAAAACACACAGAAATCCGTTTCTTATATCTTATATCGGATTCTGAAAGGGAAAACATTAGGTTCTGACAAAATTTAGTCCGAAATAAAATCCACCCGGCCGGTCTCGATATCATAGACGGCTCCCATAACCCGGAGTCCGTACTTCTTCTCATCCTGCTGGATGGCCAGGCTGCTCTCGATCTGGCTGCAGCAATGCTCCACATTCCGGCAGCAGGCCCGGTATGGATCCTTCTCGTCGCCGATGGCCTCTTTGATATCTTCCGCGATGTACCTGATATACTCTCCGGAATGTCCTTTTAACACAGCGTCGATGGCGCCGCAATTGGTATGGCCCAGCACCACCACCAGTCCGGTTCCCAGGTGCTCCGCCGCATACTCGATACTGCCCAGCTGATGATCATCGATGACATTTCCTGCCAGACGGATGACAAAGAGGTCTCCGATCCCTGCGCTGAAGATCATCTCCGGTACCACTCTGGAATCCGAGCAGGCAATGACGATGGCATAGGGATGCTGACCGTAGTCCGTAAAGCGCTTCAAAACCGCTCTGGAAATATCCAGAGTTGCGAAGGACTCCTCCACAAATCTGCGGTTGCCCGCCTTCAGCCGCTCCAGTGCCACCTGGGCACTGTATTCATAATGATTCATATCCATTTGGGATTCTCCTTCTTCGGTCATACTCGTTCTGCATATCTATCCCATTTGGTCCGGAAGAGCCGGAACAGGAAGATGGTTCCGCGGAAAATAAGCTCTGCTGTCATGGCGATCCAGGCTCCCATCAGTCCGGATTGTGGCACCAGGACCAGGGTCAGGATCACGCGCACCACCCAGATACTTCCCAGGTTCATGAGTCCGGGGATCAGGGTATCTCCCGCTCCCGCCAGAGCCGCGGAGGCCACGATGGAAGCCGCAAAGAAAGGCTCCGCAAAGAGCTCCACCCGCAGGATCCGGACACCCAGTTCCCGAATGGCGTCTACCGGTGTAAGGAAGTCAAAGACCCAGGGGCATAAGAACCACATGGCAAAACCGGTACAGGTCATGATGGCAATGGCCAGAGCTGTGGTCAACAAAGAATACCGCTTGGCCAGCCTGGGCTTGTTGGCACCGATGCTCTGTCCCACCAGGGCTGTGGCCGTGCTGCCTACACCGTACCCGGGCATATAGCAAAGGCTCTCCGCCGTCACGGCGAAGGAATTGGCCGAAATGGCCACCGGTCCCAGAGGTGAGATGATGCCTGTCACCGTCACCATTGCTCCGCTCATGGCGATGCGTTCCATGGCCATGGGGGAAGCGATGCGGAGGGCTTTTACCAGACGGCCCTCCTCCAGCTTCCAGGGATCCGATGCCCGGAATTTCAGGATGGGATGGCGGACCAGCAAAATGATCATTACCACCACTGCGATGGTTCCGTTGGAGAGAGCCGTACCGATGGCGGCTCCCGCCACTCCCAGACCGGCGCCGGGACAGATGAAGCTATGATCCAGGACCGTCACGGTGCGGGTGGGGTAAATGAACAGGAAGTTATAGATCACGTCCAGCACGCAGAGCATGGAACTCAGCAGGCTGGGAAGCCGGATGTTTCCGCTGCATTGCAGGACGGAATTTCCCATCATGGTAAGCATCACCAGGGGCATGGAGGATGCAAAGATCCGGAAGTAGACGGAAGCATCCGCCCGGATCTCCTCCGGTGCATGGAGCCATACCGGGAGGGAGCTGCTGATGAGCATGCCTGCGGTTCCCAGCAGGATGGCAAACAGGAGCACCACGGGCAGGGCTGCCTTCAGCAGCTTCCGGGCCTTGTCGTACTCTTTGGCGCCGAAGCACTGGGCCACCTGCACGGAGATGCCGTATCCCACACTGCGGATGGTGCCGCCGAAGAGCCAGGTACTGCTGGCCACCAGACCAATGGCAGCGGAGGCGTTGGCACCCTGGGCTCCCACCATGGCTGCATCGATGTAGTCCATGGCGATGGATGCGATCTGAGCCAGAATGGCAGGGATGGACAGTTTCCAGATGGCCACTGCCTGACTGGACAGGGTATAGTCATTTGTGATCAGGTCTTTAATGGTAACGTGATTCTTGGAACTCATAATCTGAAAGGGACTCCGTTTCTATCGAATGCTTTTTTATTTTACATGATATTGTTCTTTTTTCCTACGAAAGCTTTTATAAAATCATGGCAAATTTATGGGCTTTTTCGTATTCTTTTCATATAAATTCATGTATAATAAATCAGATGTCCTGCAAGAAAGAAAAAATATAACGATCATCTCCCAAGGAGTTTTTTATGAAGATCACCCAATTACTGAATCAGGAAAAAATGTCCCTCTCCTACGAGGTATTCCCTCCCAAGCAGGAAACCTCCTACGAGAACATCAAGGCGGCTACGGAAAAGATCGCCACTTTGAAGCCTGCCTTTATGAGCGTCACCTACGGCGCCGGCGGCGGTACCAGCCGTTATACGCTTGATATCGCAAAACACCTGCAGGAGGACTATCAGGTTCCCATGCTGGCCCATCTGACCTGCATCTCTTCCAGCCGCCAGACGGTGGAGGAACGGATCCGGGATATGAAGGAAGCCGGCATCCACAACGTCATGGCGCTTCGGGGCGACATTCCCGCAGACATGCTGGACAGCGACCGCAGCGGCTGGGACTATCACTACGCCGTGGAACTGATCCGGGAGCTGAAGGAAAGCGACGGAGATTTCTGCATCGGCGCGGCATGCTATCCCGAGGTACACCCTGAGAGCAGCAACCAGCGGGAAGACCTGATGCATTTGAAGGAGAAGGTGGACGCAGGCGCAGAATTCCTCACCACCCAGATGGTCTTCGACAACAATCTCTTCTTCAACTTCCTCTACAAGCTTCGGGAGGCCGGCGTCACCGTACCCGTCCTGCCCGGTATCATGCCTATCACCAACGCCAAGCAGGTGGAGCGGGCCATCAAGCTCTCCGGTTCCTTTATGCCCCAGCGCTTCCGCTCCATCGTGGACCGCTTCGGCTTCGACCCGGAAGCCATGAAGCAGGCAGGCATCGCTTATGCGACAGACCAGATCATCGATCTTTATGCAAACGGCATTAAAAATGTGCATATTTATTCAATGAACAAGCCGGATGTGGCAGAGGCCATCATGAAGAACCTCTCTTCCATCCTCTGGAAGACTTTCTAAGGGAGGCATCCCATGGAACAGCGTACCATCTACGTCCGCAATTACACACCGGCTCCGGAATATCCGGAACTGATGCAGATGAACGAACGGGAAGTCTGGCGCTATGCCGGCTATTTCGGCCAGGAGAAAGATGACTCCCTGAAGGAGATGTTGCAGGAAGTCTGGGAGGAAGCCCAGCCTGCCCTCTCCTACCACATCTGCTATCTCCACCTTCCCCTGGAGTGGAAGGAGGGCCTTCCTGACCTGCCCCTTTCCGTCACATCCCGGAATCTGGCCACCTGTCTGGAGGGCTGCAGCGAAGTCATCCTCTTTGCCGGCACCATCGGCATGAAATACGACCATCTCATCACCCGGTATCAACGGCTCTCGCCGACAAAGGCTCTCTTCTTCCAGGCTCTGGGGGCGGAGCGGATCGAGGCACTATGCAACACCTTCTGTGATGCCATCGAAGCGGAGAACACTGAACGGGATCTGATAAAGACCCCCAGATTCTCACCCGGCTTCGGGGACCTTCCCCTGGAAGTCCAGCGGGACTTTTTCCGGGTCCTGGACATTTCTCACAAGATCGGCATCTCACTGGGAGACACCCTTCTGATGACTCCCTCCAAATCCGTCACAGCCATTTTCGGATTGAAACATCCATAAAATACATGCCCGGTAGCGTGATCCGCTTCCGGAGCGATCGGAGTACACATGAACATTCTGGACTATCTGAAATCAAATACCGTCTTCCTGGACGGCGGCATGGGCACTCTCCTGCAGGAGCGTGGTCTGCAGCCCGGCGAATACCCGGAGCGCTGGAATGTCTCCCACCCGGATGACATCCTGGCCATCCAGAAAGCCTATTATGACGCCGGAAGCAACATCGTCTCCACCAACACCTTCGGTGCCAACTCCCTGAAGTTTGAGGAGGCGGAACTGGAAGAGCTGGTTACCGCAGCGGTAAAGATCGCGCGACAGGCAGCTGCAGAGAGCACTGCCCCTCAGGAAAGGTTCGTGGCCCTGGACATCGGTCCCACCGGAAAGCTGTTGAAGCCCTACGGCGATTTTGATTTTGAAGACGCGGTGGAGGTCTATGCCAAGACCGTCCGCATCGGAGTCAAGTGCGGCGTGGATCTCATTTTCATTGAGACCATGAATGACAGCTACGACACCAAAGCAGCCCTCCTGGCTGCCAAGGAAAATAGTGACCTGCCCGTCTTTGTCTCCAACGCTTACGGTGAGGACGGCAAGCTCATGACCGGTGCCTCTCCCGCTGCCATGATCGCCATGCTGGAGGGCATGCACGCAGATGCCATCGGTGTCAACTGCTCCCTGGGTCCTGCCCAGTTAAAGGGTGTGGTGGAGGATTACCTGAAATATGCCTCCGTGCCCGTGCTTCTGAAACCAAATGCGGGACTGCCCCGCAGTGTGAACGGCAAGACGGTCTATGATGTGGAGCCGGAGGAATTTTCTGCGGATGTCTACGGCATGATGCAGGACGGTGTCCGCATCGCCGGAGGATGTTGCGGCACCTCTCCGGATTTCATCCGAGCTGTCAAAGAGAAGGCGACCGGTCTCGTGCTTCCCGCCGAGACCCCCAAGAAGCGCAGTGTCATCTCTTCCTACACCCACACCGTAGAGTTCGGTCACTCTCCCATCCTCATCGGCGAGCGCATCAACCCCACGGGTAAGAAGAAGCTGAAGGAAGCTCTGCGGAACAATGATATGGATTACATCCTCCGGGAGGGCCTGACCCAGCAGGATCGGGGCGCCCATGTGCTGGATGTGAATGTGGGACTGCCGGAGATCGATGAGCCGGATATGCTGATGCGCAGTGTCTGCGAGCTCCAGGCCATCATCAACCTGCCCCTGCAGATCGACACTTCCGATCCCATCGCCATGGAGGCAGCTCTCCGCCGTTACAACGGAAAGGCCATGATCAACTCCGTCAACGGCAAGGAAGAAGTCATGAAAGAGATCTTCCCCCTGGCTGCAAAGTACGGCGGACTGGTGGTCTGCCTGACCCTGGATGAGGACGGGATCCCCGCCACCGCGGAAGGCCGCGTGGAGATTGCAAAGCACATCATCGAAGTGGCTGCAGGCTACGGAATCGGCAAGGAAGACCTGATCTTCGACACCCTGGCCATGACCATCAGTGCGGATACCTCCGCCGCTCTGGCCACTCTGGAAGCCCTGCGCCGCATCCGATTTGAACTGGGATGTAACACCTCCCTGGGAATCTCCAACGTATCCTTCGGACTTCCCTGCCGTGAGATGCTGACATCCACCTTCTTCGCACTGGCATTGGAGAACGGCCTCTCCGCCGCCATCATGAACCCCAACGCCGGCGAGATGATGAAGACCTATTACTCCTACCGGGCACTCCACAATCTGGATCCCAATTGCGGAGATTACATTTCCAACATTGAAAAGTATGTACCTGTGGCATCTGCCGCCACTGCGACTGCCACTGCCGGTACTTCCACCGAAGGAAGCGGCTCCGGGGAAGCTCTGAGTCCTTTGAAGCACGCTGTGGTCAAGGGTCTCCGGGACCAGGCCGGCGCCCTGACTGCGGAACTGCTGAAGACCACCGATCCTCTGCAGCTGGTGAACGACGAGGTCATCCCTGCTCTGGATATCGTGGGACAGGGCTTTGAGAAAAAGACCATGTACCTGCCCCAGCTCCTCATGAGTGCGGAGGCTGCCCAGGCCGCCTTTGAGGAAGTCAAGAAAGCTGTGGCTGCCAAAGGTACCGGTTCCGCTTCCAAGGGCAAGTTTGTCATTGCCACCGTCAAGGGTGACATTCATGACATCGGCAAGAACATCGTAAAGCTGATCCTGGAGAATTACGGTTTTGACGTAACGGATCTGGGCAAGGATGTTCCTCCCGAGACCATTGTGGAGACCGCAGTTGCCCTCCACGCTCCCCTGGTGGGACTCAGTGCCCTCATGACCACCACCGTTCCCTCCATGGAGGAGACCATCAAACAACTCCGCAAGGAGGCTCCCTGGGTTAAGGTCTGTGTGGGCGGCGCCGTACTGACCCAGGAATACGCCGACCAGATCGGTGCGGACTTCTACGGCAAGGATGCCATGGCCACCGTTCGTTACGCCATGGACGTGGTCAGCCGGGAAGTGTAAAATAGACTTAGACAGTATTGTGACCTGCAAAATCTTCTCACATAAAGGAGGAATCTGACATGAGCAATACTCCCACTCCCCACATCGGTGCACAGGTAGGCGAGATCGCCGAAACCATCCTGCTTCCCGGTGATCCTCTCCGCGCCAAGTTCATCGCGGACAACTTCCTGTCGGATGTGAAGCAGTTCAACAGCACCCGGAACATGTTCGGCTTTACCGGCACTTACAAGGGAAAGCCGGTGTCTGTCATGGGAACCGGCATGGGCTGCCCTTCCATCGGCATCTACTCCTATGAGCTTATCCATTTCTACGGATGCAAGAACCTGATCCGCGTGGGCACCGCAGGAGCCATGAGTCCCAAGGTGAAGGTCCGTGATATGGTCCTGGCCCAGGGTGCCTGCACCACCTCCAATTACGTAAGACTCTTCGGTCTTCCCGGAGATTATTCCTGTATCGCAAGCTTCGATCTCCTGCGGAAGGCAGCGGAGACGGCGGAAAAGCTGGGCATCCCCTATCACGTGGGCAACGTCATCTCTTCCGATATGTTCTACGCTCCCGATAAGCAGGTCACCGGCGGTATGACCTGGACGGATATGGGAGTTCTGGCAGTGGAAATGGAAGCTGCCGCACTCTATGCCAACGCCGCAGCCGGCGGAGCAAACGCTCTGTGTATCGTCACCATCTCCGACTCCGAGTTTGAGCATGTGGTCACCACGGCGGAAGAACGTCAGAATACCTTCACCAACATGATGAAGGTGGCACTGGAACTGGCGTAAATACTCATCAACATCAAAAACGAAAAGTCCCCCCTGTCATCGGACAGGAGGGACTTTTTTTTCTTCTGTTTTGCGTACAACATTACAGCGCCGGGAAGATCTCCTTCAATGCGGGATAGAGTCTCCGGTAGGTCTGATACTTCTCTTCATAGCGGGCTGCCAGCTCCGGATCGGGCAGAACCGTCTCTTTCACCCGGATCAGCTTCTTCACCGCATCCTGAACCGTAGCAAATTCGCCGCAGGCCACCGCTGCCAGCACAGCTCCGCCGTAACCCGGTCCCTGCTCCGTCTCGGGACAGGTGAGCTGCAGGTTCAGCACATTGGCAAAGATCTTCTTCCACAGGGGGCTCTTGGATCCACCACCGCAGATCATGCTGCTCTTGATCTCGATGCCCATGGCCTTTGCAGCCTCCAGGCTGTCACGGATACCGAAGGCCACCCCTTCCAGCACCGCCTGGGTCATATCCGCCCGGGTGGTATCCATGGTCATACCGATGAAGCAGCTTCTGGCAAGGGCGTCATTGTGTGGCGCTCTCTCACCCATCAGATAAGGCAGATAATACACGTGGTTCCGGCCCAGCCTGTCCTCTGTGATCTTGGCCTGCTCTGCCGCAAACTCCGTGGTGCCGATGATGTCTTCCATCCACCACTTGTTACAGGATGCCGCGGAAAGCATGCATCCCATGAGATGATATCCGCCATCCGCATGGGCGAAGGCATGGAGAGAATTTCCCGCATCCACGGCAAATTCGTGATTGGTGATAAAGATAGTACCGCTGGTGCCCAGAGAGATGTTGCAGGCTCCGTCGCCCACGGTTGCGGTGCCGATGGCAGCGGCTGCGTTGTCGCCGGCTCCGGCCACCACTTTTACATTCGCAGACAGCCCCAGCTCGGAAGCCACTTCCGGCTTCAGGGTGCCCACCACCTCATAACTCTCATAGAGATTGGGCAGAACCGTCTGGGAAATGCCGCAGATCTCTGTCATCTCCTTGGACCATTTCCGGTTCTTCACATCCAACAGCAGCATTCCGGAGGCATCGGAATAATCGCAGCAATGGACTCCCGTCAGCTTGTAGTTGATATAGTCCTTGGGCAGCATGATCTTCCGGATCTTTGCGAAATTCTCCGGCTCATGTTTCTTCATCCACAGGATCTTGGGGGCAGTAAATCCGGCAAAGGCGATATTGCCGGTGTACTCCGTCAGCTTGTCCCGTCCGATGACATTGTTGAGATAGGCAGTCTCTTCCTCGCATCTTCCGTCGTTCCAGAGGATGGCGGGACGGATCACATTGTCTTCCTCATCCAGGGCCACCAGTCCGTGCATCTGTCCGCCGGCACCGATGCCTGCCACCTGAGAGGGGTCCGTATTCCGAAGCAATTCCTTCAGTCCGCTCTTTACCGCCTCCAGCCAGTCTTCGGGCTTTTGCTCCGACCAGCCGGGATGCGGGAAGAACAGGGGATATTCCCGGGTGACTTCCCCCAGGATTTCTCCGTTCTCCTTCATTAGGATCAGCTTCACAGCCGAAGTACCAAGATCGATTCCGATATATTGCATACCCTACGCTCTCCTTCTCCCTAATACTTCCGTTTATTCTTCAGCTCCTCGTACAGGAGCTTGTAATTCTCATACCGCTCTTTGCTGATGCGTCCCTCTTCCACGGCCGCTTTTACCCCACAGTCCGGCTCGCTGATATGGGAACAGAGGGTGAACCGGCAATTCTTCTCCGGCTCCGTAAAGTCGGGATAGAAGCCCTGCAGATCCTCCTTCTCCATGGCGAAGAGGTCCAGGCTGCTGAAGCCCGGCGTATCCAGAATAAAGGTATCCTCTCCGATGCAGAAGAGTTCCGAATGCCTGGTGGTGTGTTTTCCCCGCTCGATGCGCTCGCTGATGGATCCCGTCTCCATGACTTCCCGTCCCGCCACCGCATTGATGAGGCTGGACTTGCCCACGCCGCTGGGACCCGCCACAGTGGTGGTGCGGCCCTTCAGGACTTCTGCCAGAGCCTCCAGGCCTTCGCCCGTCATGGCGCTCACCAGCAGGGTCTGATATCCGGCTTTTTCATAGATCTGGCAAAGCCGCTTTCCTTCCCCGCTCTTTCCCAGGTCTTCCTTGTTGAAACAGACCAGGCAGGGAAGCTTTTGCTGTTCCATCATGATGAGAAAACGATCCAGCAGATTCAGTGCCGGCTGAGGACTTGCAACCGCAAAAATGACCAGCGCCTGGTCCACATTGGCGACCGCAGGCCTGATCAGTTCGCTCTTCCGGGGAAGGAGCTCCGTAATACTCCCCAGGAGCTTCTCTTCGTCCAGGATCTCCATGGTCACATCGTCCCCCACCAGGGGCTTGCGGTGATCCTTGCGGAAGATTCCCTTTGCTTTGCATTCATAGACAATATTGGCGGCATTCACATAGTAAAAGCCGCCAATTCCTTTGATGATCTTTCCTTTGATTTCCGACATTCCGATCCTATTCCTGAATGAAGGTCACGTCCCGGGTAAAGGTTTCCGTCACGGTCTCTCCGGGGGTGGTGACAGTGGTCTGGGTGCCGTCTTCCGCCGTCACGACAGTGGAAGTTCCCTCCTTGGTGTAGGTGTAGGTCATGGTGATGGTTCCGCCGGGACTCTTCAGTCCGTAATAGTTTGCGGACTGAGGAAAGCTGGAAACCTTGGTATCCAGGAGCACGGTTCCGTCAGATGTCACCAGCTTGACGGACACTTCCGTTCCGGATACATAGTGAGGAGCCTCCTCAGGAGTGGGAGCGGTGATGCTCGCATTGTACTTGTAAGTTACGATACCGGATCCCTTGCTGACAGAGATGTCCACAGTGCTGTCTGCCGCCACATAGGAACCCACTGCCAGAGACTGAGCACAGATCAGTCCCTCGCCATAATCGGAGCTGAAGACTTCCGTCACGGAACCGATGGTCAGGCCGTTCTCGATGGCCGAAATGGTTCCGTCCGCCTCTGGCATGCCCACCAGATTGGGCACACGGATCTTCTTCTCTTCCGCACCCAGGCTGACGGTCACGGAGACCTTGGCCTGCTTTGCCACCATGGTTCCCTCCACAGGAGACTGGGAGATCACCAGGCCGGCAGCCACGGTATCGGAATACTCTTCGCTCTTATTGACGGAAAAGCCCAGACGGGTCAGGGCATTGGATGCTTCGTCAAAGGACAGGCCCACAACGGTAGGCATCTCCACACCGCTGGTACCGGAGCTGACCACCAGGCTGACGGTGGTGCCCACGGGAACACTCTGTCCTTCCAGGTCTGCAGAGATCACCACGCCGGAGGCTACGGTATCGGATTCCCGATACTCCACGATATCCGGCTTCAGGGACAGGGCGAACAATGCGTTTCTCGCATCGTCGGAGGTCTTGCCCACCAGGGTAGGAACGATCACATAAGTCACTTCCTCCGGCTCCTGGTCCTGAGTCTGAGGCTGGGGATCCGTCTGACCTTCCCCTTCCTGCTCCTCCACGACAACGGGAGGCAGGGTATCTCCACCGGTCTTGTCGCCGCGCTTGCCGAAGAGCTGCACAGCCAGAACGATGATGATGATCACGATAACGATTCCGGCCACGATGGCCAGAATGGTGGTGATGCGCTCCATGGTGGGATCGTAATCGTACTCTCCCTCTTCCTCGGGCTCCTGCACTTCATCGTAATTGATCTCGCTGGTATCGGAAGCCAGACGCATGGAATCCTCGGCAGGTTCCTCATAATACTCCTGGTAACCGTAATTTGCGGAACGGCTCTTGATGGCCTGCATCTCGTCATCGGTAACGGCACGGGTGCCGCCGTCCATAACGGGCATGCTGCGGACCACAAAGTCCTCATCGGGAGTCAGCAGGGACTTCTTCAGGTCCTCCACCAGCTCATGCATATTCTGATAACGCCGGTCAGGGGACTTCTCGCAACACTTGAGTACGATGTCCTCCACACTGACGGGGATCTCGGAAACATACTCTCTGGGAGAAGGCATCTCCTCCTGGATATGCTTGATGGCGATGGCCACGGTGGTCTCGCCGTTGAAAGGCACTCTTCCGGTGAGCATCTCAAACATGGTGACGCCCAGGGAATAGATGTCACTCTTCTCGTCGGAAT
>JAEEGL016222211.1_pt1 | contig 21874 bp, 16 predicted proteins | sample 9134231 | NCBI WGS metagenome assembly JAEEGL01 (sample SAMN16246548, study PRJNA631951) | gut metagenome | biome: gut microbiome; feature: rumen; material: fiber-attached | host: Bos | place: Iran: Karaj | collected 2018-10 | reverse complement strand
CCGCCAGGTCTCCGGCCAGCATGCAGGGCTGGGTGTTGTGGGTCAGGTTCAGCTCCTCCTGGGCGCCCTCAAAGCACAGGGAGGAGATGCTCCGCCCCAGAACGGCGTCCGCCGTGTCGAAGACGGCCCGGGCTGCCGACTCTGCCTCGCTGAGGTCGCGCATCATCCCGGGATACTGGGCACCCTGTCCGGAGAACAGCAACGCAATGCTCATGTGAATGACCTTCCTCTCACTCGATTTCCCGCATCCGCCTGGCAGGATTCCCCAGCACCGTGGTGCCTGCCTTTACGTTGGTAAAAACGATGCTCCCCGCGGCAACGGTGGCGCCGTCCCCCACCTTCCGGCCCGGCACGATGAAGGCGTGTCCGCCGATGCTGACCTCGGAGCCGATCCTGCATTCCCCGCTGATGCCGGTGCCCGGCATCACGCAGGTGTAGTCCCCGATGACCGTATCGTGCCCCACATTCACCTGCTGGTTCAGGAGCACGCCGGCCCCGATGGTGCAGTTGACCGAAACCGTCACCCCGCCGTAAAAGACACAGCCGGGGCCAATGGTGGAGAAGTCGCCCCAGGCATAGGAACCGTTGGCAATGATGGTCTCAAACCGGACCCCCTGTTCCATGAGCGAGCGCTGGACCCTGGCCTTCACATGAGGATTGCCGATGGTGCAGGTGCATACCACCTCATCCTTGTGGTCAAGGATCCACTCTGTCTTCCCCAGCCAGGGATACCCGTTGATGATCGTTCCCTCGTGGAATTCGGGGCCATCATCCAGGAACCCCAGCAGCCAGTAGGTCATGTGCTCCATGTTCAATCCGTCAATGATGGCAGCAACTTCCTTGCCGAAGCCGCCGGCCCCGATCAGCACAATCTTCTTCATGCGGTATCCTTTCCCTGTAGCGGACCTTCCCTACTCCTTCTCTTCCGGAGTGCCCATGAATTCACCCATGGTGGCCTCCCCGGCGGCGCTGATCCCCTGCCGGGTCACCACGGCCTTCACGGTCTGGAAGATGATGCGCCAGTCCCCCAGGAAGGTGACATGGTCCACATATTTGACGTCCCACTCAAACTTCTCCTCCCAGGAGATGGCGTTGCGCCCGTTGACCTGGGCCAGCCCGGTAAAGCCGGGCCGAACCTCGTGGCGGCGCGCCTGGCGGGCGCTGTAGCGAGGCAGGTACTGCACCAGCAGCGGCCTGGGGCCCACCACGGCCATGTCTCCGCGAAGGATGTTGAACAGCTCCGGGAGCTCATCCAGGGAGGTGGAGCGCAGCAGCCGTCCAAACCGGGGAAGCCGCTGGTCGTCCGGCAGGAGATTGCCCTTCTCGTCCCGGGCATTCGTCATGGACCGGAACTTGAAGAGCCGGAAAACCTTCCCGTTCCTTCCCGGGCGCTCCTGGCTGAAAAGGATCGGCGCACCCAGCTTTACCCGCACCAGAATGGCCACGACCAGCAGCACGGGACTGAGCACAATGATGGCCAGCAGGGCGCAGAGGAAATCCTGGGGGCGTTTGACGAACCGTTCGTAGGGGCCGTATGGCTTATGCTTCATCTCTCTCACCTGAAACACCTGTGAATGATCTCGATGACCAGGCGCTGCTGCTCCAATGTCATCTTGTTGTCCGACGGCAGGCACAGTCCCCGGCGGAAGATATCCGCTCCGACGTCCGTGCTCTCACCGGCCAGGTAGGCATTGCTCTGCCCGCGCCCGGTGCCGCTGCGGGTGATGAAGGGATGCATCCGGTAGATGGGCTGCAAATGCATGGGCTTCCAGATGGGGCGCCCCTCCGCCCGGAAAGCTGCCAGCGCCGCCAGGATCTCCCCGGGGGAGGACTTGCCCGGCTCATGGCTCCACAGTTCCTCCTGCTCCCCCCGGACGTGGGGGGCCATCCGGTCCTCGTTGATGAGCAGACAGCTCAGCCAGAAGTTGGGGGAGCTCTTCTCCCTGTCCCATGGATTCATGGTCACCGGCAGATCCTTCAGGCCCTCCTGGTATTGCTCATAGATGGCCCGCTTCTGCTCGATGTGCTGGTCCAGGTAGGGGATCTGGCCCCGGACGATGCCCGCCACAATGTTGGACATCCGGTAGTTGTAGCCCAGCTCCTCGTGCTGATACCAGGAGGCGGCTTCCCGGCTCTGGGTGCTCCACTTCCTGATCTTGTTGGCATCCGCTTCCTCCCGGCAGAGCATCATCCCGCCGGTGGAGCCGGTGATGATCTTGTTCCCGTTGAAGGAGATGATGCCGTAGTCACCGAGCAGGCCGGTCTGAACGTCCTTGTAGGTGGCGCCCAGGCTCTCCGCGGCATCCTCCACGATCAGTGCGCCATGGCTGGAAGCGATCTGCCGGATCTCGTCCATCTTGCCGGGGGTCCCGTAGAGGTGGGCCAGCACGATGAGCCGGACCTCCGGATACATTGCAAAAGCTTTTTCCAGTGCCCCGGGATCCATATTCCAGGTGTCCCGCTCCGTGTCAATGAGCACCACCTCACCGCCCTCGTAGGCCACGGGGTTCACGGTGGCGTCAAAGGTGATATCCGAGCAGAAGACTTTTCTCCCCTCCAGGGTCCCGTGTCCGACAGGTGCCTGGCCGTACAGCTTCTCCGCTGCCAGACGGATGGCCAGGTGCAGGGCGGCGGTGCCGGAGGATAACGCGATCGCATGGGGGATGCCGATATACTCCGCCATCTGTTTTTCGATGGTGCTGATATTGGCGCCGATGGTGCTTACCCAGTTGGTCTGGATCGCCTCGTCCACCCAGCGGCGCTCCTCCCCGTGCATGGTGGGCGAACTGAGCCAGAGCCGTTCTCTGAGCGGTTCGATTCCGGAAAAACGCGGATCTTTCTGAAAGTCCATATTCATATGCCCCCGCTTGTTCCGACGGTCTCAACTGTCCCAGAATCAGAAGAAGCTGAGATCCTGTCCTGTCTCCTGCTTATACTGCTGCACCCAGGCATCGTGTCCGATGAACGCCTCGTCGGAATGCCGCTTCAGGGTCACGGTCAGGTTCGACACCTCGACGACCTCGAACTGCCCCACGATCTCCCGCTGAGCTTCCTCGGCAGAGGCATAGGTCTTCTCCGCGTTCATCGCCCGGACCACCACCGGGCCCCTGGTCACATCCAGCAGGGCCGTCAGGGAGACGCCGCCCCCCGCGTTCGTCAGGTTTCCGGTATAGTCGATGATCCGCACGTCCCGTTCTTTGCAGACCGACTGGATCGCGGTGCGCTCGTCCTGGGACAGGCGCGGATTGGCCAGAAACACGACCTTGATCCCGTGCTTCTCCAGCGCGTCAGCCAGGGAGCCGCCCACCACCGGCAGGCCGTCAAAGGTTTTTCCCGCCCTGTAGTCGTCCAGAAGAACCGACACCTTGAAGGGCGAGCCGTCATCCAGGTTCCGCAGGATCCTGTGGCACATCTGCCCCGCCCCGATGATCATGGTGGGGACCGCTGTGGCGCTCTGATTCTCCAGCCTCTTCCGCTCCAGTTTCATCAGCTTTGGCACGAAACGGGTCAGGGCCATCATGGAGAACTGGAGGACGGAACCGATCAGATAATAGGAAAAGGGCATGCGGCTGGCCTTGCTGTCCGGCAGCAGCAGCAGGCTGACAATGGAGCCCGCCACCTGGATCACCAGGGTACAGAGGTTGGCCAGGAAAAGCCGGTTCAGATCATTGAGGCCGGCATACTGCCACACGCCGCTGTACAGCTTGAACAGCACAAAGACCGCGATGGCCAGCACTGTATAAAACGGGGCAAAGCGGGTAAAGCAATCCACGTAATACAGCACTGTCGGCCGGAAGTTCTGGTTCACATAAAAGCGAATGATCAGCGCCAAAAAGTAGGACAGATTGACCGCCAGAACGTCCAGCAGCACGATCAGCCCGTTGTCCCTCACCCACTGTTTGAATCTCACCTGGGCCTCATCCTTTCCGAATCGCGTCCGTTCCGCCGGCCGGCATCCCCGCACCGGTCTCTCTGACGTCTCATTGATCCCCGTAGAGGAATTGCATCATGCGTGCCCGGTTAGCCTCCTTGTCCACCAGGTGGCCAGGGGTGCCGGCCACGAGATCATAGGGCTGCGTGGCTTCGATCGGGAAGATCTCGTACTCCACCAGGTCAAAAATGTTCACGCCGTACCTGGCGGCCGTGTAGGCTGTACGGGCCAGGGCAAGGGTGATGGTGATGATCTCGTCCTCCGTCAGGTTGTTGTAGGCCATCTGGAAGATCGGGGCAACCTGCAGCCGCAGGTACTGGAGATCGTCCTCCGTGGGTTCGTCCAGATTGATCACGCGGCGGCCGGACACCACATCGGGGTCCGGCACTCCGGTCTCGTTGGTGCAGAAGGCGATCCGCTCCGTCATCCGGTGGCCCACGCTGCTGAAGAGCTTCGAGATCACCTTCGCATCCCGCAGGCAGCAGTTGTAAACGGAGTCATACTGCAGCCAGCCGTAGCTCACCGCCTGCAGCCCATTGATGTGGGTATTGGGGCCATACTCGTTCAGATAGTACTCCTGCGCGATCAGCTCCACCACCATCTGGCTCATCAGGCCCGCGCTGACACTGGCCTCGATCCGGGCCTTCTTGGAGCCCACCATGCCGTTGAGGGCGTTGCGCTCCGCCCGGGTGATGTCAATGTCGACGCCCCCGTAGGCATCGATGAGCGCGGCCAGGTTCAGGTAGTTCAGCGACAGGTAGTGGTTGATGTTCATGTCAAAGTTGTAATCGAAAACCCGGAGGGTCTCCTCTGGGCCCGCGTTGCGGTACGGCATGTCGAGTTTCTGGGGAACGTCATATCCCTCATAGTCAACAAAGGCGTCCCAGGTGAACATCATCAGACGGATCTTGCCGGTCACCGGGTTCAGGGCGATCACCATGATGGTGTTGCCCGCATTGCCCCCGCTGTTGTTCATGCCCTCGTTGCAGATCAGCAGGAAGTTGACCCAATCGCCGTGCCAGATGCTTTCCTCATCGTCAGCCAATGCCACGGGGGTCAGCAGGCAGGCAGCCAGCAGCAGCGTCAGCAGGCGGCGGCCCCACGCTGTCCAGTATCGTCTCGGCATTTCTCGGCACCTCCTCAGCGTCCTTGCAGGTCAGGCTGCGCATTCACCGGCAGCCGGTTCATGTCATAGATATTGCTCAGAACGAACTCACCGTCTTCCGTATAGTACCCGCTCCAGCCGGCATACCCCTTGTCGATGTTGGTCAGCTTATTGAAGCTGTTCAGGAAGCGTTCCCCGACGAGGCGGTTTTCCTCGTCGAAGAACCGCTCCACTCCTGCATAGCCCTTGCTGCAGTCCACCGAAGCGCCGACGGCGTCGTAGTACCCCTCCCAGACAAGGTTGCCCGCGCTGTCCTTCTCGTACTCCAGAATGGCGTAGCCCTCGGTGATCACAGTGGCCTTGCCGTTCTCGTCGATGAAGGTCGTCCTGTGGATCCGGGTCGACGGGTAGTAGAGCATGGCCATGCCCCAGGCGCCGTTTCTGGCTTCCACCGGCTCGCCATCCTTGTCAAGGTAGTACACAAAGTACTTCTCCATGTTGCCGGAATTGCTCAAATCGTACTCGTAGCGGACGGCGGCATAGCCGTCCCCGTTGATCACAGGATCATTGTGTTCGTCGAGCCAGGTCTCCAGGATCAGCTTGCCGAAGGAGTTGTACTCCCGGCTGACGGCATAGGCGCCGTTGACCTGCATCCCCATGCCCCGGTCGTCGAAGAAGCGGATCATGGAGACCAGATTCAGGCTGGTGTACTCCCGCTGGACCATGCTGCACGACTCCGGTCCCGGAATGGGCTCGCCGCGGCCGTTGAAGTAGCGTTCCTCGATGACACGATCGTAGCGGTCATAGGTCATCACCGTGTAGGGGATATCCTCCTTGTTCTCGGCGACGGTCTCGTCCACCACCCGCATGACATAGGTCCTCTGATCGGTATCCTCGTCGATCAGCACCCGGTAGCTGAAGCCGCCGATGGCCACCGGCTTCAGGTGCTCGTCCAGGTAGCTCTCCTCCGCGACGGTCCCGCTCTCGGCGTAGCTGATGGTGTGGACCGCATAGCCCTGGGCGCTGTTCACGGGCTGACCGTTCTCATCAAAGAAGCTCTCGCTGAGCAGCCGGCCTTCTTCATCCGTGCTCACCAGGCTGGAGGCATAGTGACTGTCCGCCGGTTTTGCGCCTGCGGCGTTGGTGTCATAGAAGTGTTCGGAGGTGCGGTTCCCCAGATCGTCGTACGTGTACACGGCCGTGGCATATCCCATGGCGGTGTTCACCGGATTGCCGCTCACGTCAAAGTAGGCCTCTTCGGTGATGTTCCCCAGGGTGTTGTAGGTCACCGTCCGCTTCCAGTAGTTGTTTTTGCACAGGAGCGGCTTCCCCTGCTTGTCGTAATAGCTCACGGAGGTTTCCCGGCCCGCCAGGTCATAGGTGTAGCGGATCTCCGCATACTCGTTGGCGTAGAACGTGATGTTGCCCTTGGTATCGAAATACCGGATCGAGACGACTTTGCCGTTCAGATCATACTCGCGCACCAGAGAAGAGTACCGCGCCCTGGAATGGACAGCCGGCTGTCCCTGCGTATTGTACAGATGCTCCTCGATGCACTGGTTGCGCTCATCGAAGACATAGCCGATCTCGGAATAGCCATACCCGCACCAGGTCAGGCTGCCGTCTTTGCCGTAATAGGATATGCGCGTCGTGTTGTCCGCATTGTCATACTCGAATCCCACCGCGGTGTAGCCTCTGGAAATGGGGTACGGCGCGCCGTCGGTGTCCAGGTACTCCTGCTTGATCCTCCGCTTGCGGGTGTCCCAGGTATTGCGGATCATGGCGTAACCGTTCACGGTGGACACCGGCGCATCATCCAGGTCCAGGTACGTCTCGACGAGAACGGTACCGTTCTTGTCCACCATACGGTGAAGCGCGGTGTAACCGGAGCTGATGTAGACCCGTTCATAGTGGTCATCCCGGTAGGTCAGCCCGATCACATACTGGTTCTCGTCGTACTCGTAGTCGATCATCGCATAGCCGTCCTTGCAGAGCGTGGGCTGGCCATAGATGTCCGTATACGTGGTGCGCCACGGCTTGCTCTGGGCCGCGTACTCATACATGACGCCGGCATAACCCGCCGAGATCACCGTGGGGAGGCCCTTGGTGTTCAGGTAGGTCTCCTGCGTTTTGCGGTCCTGCTGGTCATACTCGTAGACGATGGTGGCGTAGCCCAGGGCGGTTTCCACGGGCTGCAGGGCAGGGGTCATGTACTCCACCCGGGTCAGCAGGCCGCGGCTGTTGTAATGGCGGCGGATCTGCGTCACCCGCTGGGTCAGGGAGGCGATCCGTTCATTCTCATCAAGGTACTGCTCCAGGATGACATGACGGTTGGCGTCATACTCGCGCTGCCAGACGCTGAAGCCCTCCGGGAGCCTGGTCAGCTGGTCCTTCTCGTCAAGATACCGGACCTGTGTCACGTTGTTGGCGTTGTCATAGGCGTAGCCGATGGCAGAGAAACCCTGGGCGGTGGTGACGCGGTGCATGCCGGTGTCAAGGTAGCTCTCCTGGGTCTTCCTGTTCCGCTCGTCGTAGGTGTACGAGATGGCGGCATACCCGCCCGCGGTCATCACCGCCTGGCCGTCCTTGTGGTAGACCGTGAGCATCAGTTTGCCGCTGGCGTCGTACTCGTGGGTGACACGGTTGTAGCCGTCCGTCAGGACGGTGGGCCGGCCCTCACAGAGATACCAGACCTGTTCCGTACAGTTCCCGGCGGAATCCCGCTTGTAGGTAATGTAGCTGTAAGGGCCGGTGCGGCTCTGAAGAATGTACTGTCCGTCTTCGCCAAAGTAGGCTTCGCTGGTGAGGAAGCCCTGGTCGTCCCAGGTCTGGACCCGTTTGGCGTAGCCCTTGGACTGGTTCAGCAGTTCGCCGTGCTCCCCCGTGAACTGCTCCGACAGCAGCCTGCCCAGATCGTTGTACTCACAGGTCCGCCTGGCGTAGCCTTTGGAGGAGACCACGGGCGTGTCATCCACGCCGTAATAGGTTTCCGTCAGAACGTCGCCGAAATGGTTGTAGGTGTACACCAGGGAGGCGTAATCTCCCCGGAGCATGTAGGGTTTGCCCGCCTCGTCGAAATAGCGTTCGCTGAGCAGCCGGTTGTCTTTGTCGAACTCCCGGATCGTCTCGGCCGCGCCGGCCTTTATGCGGGTGATGAGTCCGTCGTCCCCGTAGTACACTTCCCGCACCAGATTGCCGCGGGCATCAAACCACCGCTGCAGGGAGGCATAGCCGTCCGGGCATTCCACCGGCCGGTTGTCGCTGCCGAAGTACGCCTCCGTCAGCATATGCCCCTCGCCGTCCCAGGTGCGCGTCAGGCGGTGATAGCCGTCGGCGATCATCACCGGGAGCCCGTCCGCGCCGAAGTAGGCCTCGCTGAGGAGGTTGTCCTGGTAGTCATACGCCATCTCCCTGCGGGCATAGCCGAAGGAGGCGTCGATCGTCTTGCGGTCCGTCCCCAGATAGGTGACGGCGACCAGGTCGCCATTCGCATTATACTCGTTGACCGTCACAGCGTAGTTGTTCCGGCACAGCGTCAGATTGCCGTCCGCGCCGTACAGGGCTTCCTCCAGGATATGGCCGGCCGGGTCTGTCCTGCGTTCCATCCTGGCATACTGGACCGAGGGCGGGACCACCAGCGCGCCCGACTCGTCGTAGTAGGCACGCATGATGAGGTTGCAGTTCATGTCATAGTGCTGCTCGTAGGAGGCATAGCCCGAGGAGAGGTTCACCGCCTTCCCGTCCGTATCCAGATGCACGACCCGGCTGACCAGTCCGGTCACGTGGTCGTAGGCCAGCTCCCTCGCGGCATAGCCGCTGCTGATCAGCACCGGCTGGAGGCTGGTGTTGTAATAGGCCTCATACACCATGTGGTGCATGCCGTCGTACCGGCGCTCCACGTGGGCGTATCCGTTGACCATCAGCAGCTGATCCTCTGTGTTGTAATACGTGACAGAGGCAATGTTTCCGCTGGATTCATAGACATAGAGCACGGCCGCACGTCCCTCGTAGAACTGCGCCTTGCCGTCCGCGCCAAAGTACTTCTCCGCAAGCTGGTGGCCGGAATAGTCGTACTTGTGCACCTGGGCGGCATAGGTATTGTGGACCACGGTCAGGCCGCCGTCCTTGCCGAAGGTGGCGCTCCAGAGGAGCCGCTTGCTGCGGTTGTACTCCTGCAGAAGGGCGGCATAACCCATGTGGCTGACGACGGGATCTCCATGAACATCGTAGTAACGCGCCGTGTTCTGCTGGAGATGCCGGTCGTAGGAGTACACGGCCTTGTGGGCACCGCTGGTCATGGAGACATCGGAATTCCCCGCCGCGTCGTAGAAGGTCTCCCGGAGCAGCAGGTTGTGGTCCGGGCCTCCGTAGACCATCTCCCGGGCGAAGACACCGTCCGTGCTCTCGCAGGGATGCCCGTCCTCGTCAAAATAGGCCTCGCGGCATGGCGGCTCATCCTTGGCCGTGCCGGCATACTCATACTCGATGGAGGCATACTGGAACTCTTCGTTGCGGGTAGGCTGCCAATTCTCATCCATATAGGTCGTCCTGGCTACCTGTCCGTTCCCGTTGAACTCATTGACGAAACCGGCGATGCCGGCCTTGACCTCGATCAGATGCATATTGGGGCCGTAATACTTCGTCACGCGGGCGATCTCGGAGGTCTTTGTCCAGAAATCCTTCGGATTCGGCTCCTGCGGGAACTGGAGGCTCCCGATCAGATCCACCCGCGCATATCCCCACATGGTCATGGTATACTCGTCCACCGTGTCGTAGTAGGTGACCCGCAGGCTGTAGTCAGGGCCATTGTACTCATACTCGATCATGGAGCAGCCTTCGGTGGTCATGGTACGCAGGCCGTCCGCGCCGAAAAACCGGTCATAGTGCACCGTTCTGGAATTCCCGTAGTATTCATACGTCACCCGGGCATAGCCGCCAAGCTGCTTGATCAGCTGGCCGTCCACGCCGAGATAGTCGATCTGGATGACCCGCCGCAGCCCGTCCCGGGTGATGACCCTCGTGGCATAGCCGCTGGAGGACAGGATGGGCTCAAACTCGGCGTTGAAGCACTCCTCCCGGATCAGATCCGCATTGTGATCGTAGGTGTACACCCTCCGGTGCCAGCGCCTTGCGCCGAGCACCCGCTTCCCATCGACTCCGAAAATCTCCTGGCTGAGCTCCAGGGGCTCCTCCTGGAGCGGGCTGATGGTTCCGGGCAGGGCATACTCATAAATCACCACCGCGCCGCCCTCAGGGCCTCTCAGCGGGGTGCCGTCCACGTCCAGATACCGCTTCGTCACAAAATAGGTTTCTTCCGGCCGCACATCGTACAGGATCTGTGCGTAGCCCCCGGTGGGCCTGGTCAGGTTGCCGCTGGCATCGAAATACTCCGAGGCCAGGATCTGCTCCCCGTCCCAGGTGTCCCGCCGATAGCTGTATCCGCCCGGCACCTCGGCCCGGCTCCCGTCCGGCGCATACCGGTCCTCGGTGAGCAGATGGGAATCCTTCCGGTGATCCTGAAAAAAGGTGTAGACCGCCTCGGCATAGCCGCCGTCGGCATTCACCAGCTCCCCATTCAATCCGTAGTAGGACTCGCGGATCATGTTGCCCGCATTGTCCCACACATACTCGGCTCGATGAAAGCCCCGGCTGTTCAGCGCCGGTGCGCCGTTCAGATTGTGGGCCGTCTCGCGGACCAGGTTTCCGTTCTCATCCCATTCGCAGTCCGTTTCCGTGAACTCCGGGAGGGAAAGCTCGGAGATCGCCACCGCATCCGCCAGGGCGCAAGGCAGCACCAAGGTCAGAAGAAGCAGCAGGAGCAGACCCCCGGTCATCACCATTCTACTGATTCTCATGCTTTTCCCTCCCCGGGCTGCGCATCCCGTCCCGCTCCAGTGCGTCCTCTCCCCCGTATCCGGGGATCGCACTGCTGATAATAATGCTGATAATGCCTGCGGTTGTAGAAAGTGCCGGTCCTGACCTTGCTGCCGTAGAAAGCGATGCCCAGGATCTCCATCCCGGCCATCTCGGCGGCGATCAGGGCCTTTTTGATCTCCCGGTGATCGGAGTAACCCTGCCGGGTCACAAACAGGGCTCCTGCCGTCTGATCCGTGATGATCAGGGAATCCGTGACGATGTTGATGGGCGGCGTGTCAAGAATCACCAGATCATAGCACTCGGTCAGTGTCTGGAGGAGTGATTTGAATTTCTTGGAGGACAGCAGCTTGCCGGGATTGGGCGCCGCATGGCCGGCCGGGAGAATCCTCAGGGTATTCCATCTGGTGCGTTCCAGGGCATCCTTCCACCTGCATCTGTCCAGCAGGATCTCCGACAGGCCCGGATGCTCCGGATCGTAGCCGAAGATCTCCTGCTGGCTGGGGCGGCGAAGGTCCGCATCTATCAGGATGACCCGCTTCCCGCTCATGGCGTAGGAGATGGCGAGGTTGGCCGCAATGGTGGATTTCCCCTCATTGGCGATGGAACTGGTGACGGACAGCACCTGCCGGCCCTTATCCGACATGGTGTACTGCAGGTTTGTCCGGAGTTTGGCGTACCCTTCCAGGATTTCCATGGGGCTGTGTTCGCCGATGCGATAGATCTGCGCATCGCTCCCCCTGCCCGGCAGACGGCGGATGGAAGCCAGCACCTGGGGGGTGTACCTACTCTCCAGTTCGCCCTCGTTCTCCACCTTCTGGTTGAGGAAGAAGGCTATCAGCAGGATCAGCAGCACTGCCGCGGCGCAGGCCAGTCCCACCAGCAGCGACCGCCGGAGGGGAGAGAAGGAGTTCGGTGACGAGGGCACGCTGGCCTTGTCGATGATCTCACAGCCGCCGGCGTTCACCACCCGGACGATCTCCGCCGGCGCCACATCCAGCACCGCATTGCAGATATCCGCAGACATCTGCGCATTCATCGTCACACATCGCACCCGCACCACGCCGGTCTCCCCCACCGCCTCCATATAGACGCAGGAGGAGATGAAGGAAGGCTCGATCCCCGGGTACGTGCCGGAGAGCCTCTCGGCCACCGCGTCCATGACCCTGTCGCTCTTCATCACGATGTTGTAGGTATCGATCAGCTGCACGGCGGTGGTCAAATCAGCGGTGCTGATATACTGGTAGTTGACCTGATTGGGATTTCCGCTGAACACATACATGGTGCCGGAGGCCGTATACGTGTCCACCGCACGCGAATTCATCTGGGTATACGTATATACAAACCCCATGGCCCCGCAAATCACAGCAATCCAGATCCATCTCAAAAAGAAGAACAGCATCCTCCGCAGGTCAATGGTGACTTCGTGCTTCATCTTACCATCCCTCACGCCAATTCCATCCAAGGGGTTCATCCGGCCATGCGCTCCGCAGGCAATTTTTTCCGCCCGGCGCCGGCCTCACCCGTTCACTCAAACATACGCAAAATGGCCGGTAATCCGGCTTGCTTAAAGAAACGGGCCAATCGTCGGCATCCAATCGCGGGTTTTTTTCTGCTCTTTTCGCCTTGATTTGTCCGGACAGCGCCAGCTTCCGCAGCGGCGGAAACCGCGCTGACAGCCTTATGTTACCATGATTTACCCTGTTTCGCAAGAAGTTTCCTTTCGAATTCACCTATTTGTCACATCTGCATATTTCATATTCCTTTGCCCGGCCCCGGTCTCGGTTTTTGCCGTGTTTTCGGTGATTCCCGGCCGCACATTCCGCTTGTCAAGCCCCGAAGGGTCGACTATAATGGGCGGGAGGAGGTGACCGCCCGATGGAGGAGAGTGTCCTGTCCCTTCTGACGGGAGAAGGCTTTGTATCCGGGGAAAAGATGAGCCGCCAGCTGGGGATCACCCGGGCGGCGGTGTGGAAGAAGATCCGTCAGCTCCAGGCGGAGGGCTGGCCGGTGGAGAGCGCCGGGCGCCGCGGCTATCGGCTGGGGCCCTGTGACCGGCTGGAGCCCGTGCTCTGGCGCCGGGATCTCACCACCCGGGCCCTGGGCCGGGGAACGGTCTGCTGCCTGGACCGGACAGACTCCACCAACAGCCAGCTGAAGCGCATGGCCCTGGAGGGGGCTCCCCATGGCAGTCTCTGCCTCTGTGAGGAGCAGACTGCCGGGCGGGGGCGGCTGGGCCGGAGCTGGGTCAGCCAGCCCGGCGCAGGCTTGTGGCTCTCCGTGCTGGTTCGCCCCCGGCTGTCACCCTCCCAGGCCCCGCTGCTGACCCTTTGCACCGCCCTGGCCATGGCGGAGGCCGTCCGGACCGTCACCGGGCTGAGGCCCGGCATCAAGTGGCCCAACGACCTGGTGCTGGAGGGCCGGAAGATCTGCGGCATCCTCCTGGAGATCAGCGCCGAACCGGATCAGATCGAGTATGTGGTCATCGGCACCGGACTCAACGTGAAAAAGAACGCCGTTCCTCCGGAGCTGGCCGCCCAGGCCGCCGCCCTGGAGGACTTCTGCACGCCGCCCCTGCGGCATCGGCTCCTCACCGCCTACCTGGCCGCCCTGGAAACCCGCCTGGACGCGCTGTCCGAGCGGGGCTGGGAGGCCGTCGCACCGGATTACCAGGCCGCCTGCGTCACCCTGGGGAGCACGGTGCAGGTCTCCGGCGCCGTCTCCTGCACCGGTGTGGCGGAGCGGGTGGACGAGCAGGGCGCCCTCTGGGTCCGGGACGGCGGCGGCGTGCTGCACCGGGTGCTGTCGGGGGACGTCTCCGTACGGGGGGTGATGGGCTATGTCTGAGCTGAAGTGCGGGCTGGATCTGTGCCGGATCAGCCGGATGGAGCGCATGCTGGAGCATCAGCACTTCCTGGACCGCTGCCTCACCCCGGACGAGCAGGCCTACCTTGCCGGAAAGGGCGGACAGCGGGCCGCCACCCTGGCCGGACTCTGGGCCGCCAAGGAGGCGGTGCTCAAGGCCCTGGGGACGGGCATCTCCCTCCCGCTCACGGAGGTGGAGATCCGCCACGACGCCCTGGGCGCCCCCTGCTGTCACCTCACGGGACAGGCGGCAGCGCTGGCCGGGGAAGCCCTGGTCTCCCTCTCCGTCACCCACGAGGACGGCATGGCCGCCGCCCTGTGCGTGCTGCTGCGGCCCTGATGCCTCCCGCCGGATTTGACGAACGTTCAGTCTTTGTTCACACAGTTTTCACCGGGGACGGATAAGATGAACATGCGGACGGGAGGCACGCCACCAGCCGAACGCCCGCAGCCTAACCGGCACTCCGCGTGAGTGTCGGCCTCCCTATCCTCCATACAAGCAGGAGCCGCCGGGTCCATTCCCGGCGGCTCCTGTGATTCCGGCTTATCCCGCGGTCACTTGACGGAATTGAGCATGGCATCGTCGATCTTGCCCCAGGCGCCGTTGCCGGCCCCCTGGCATTTCACGTAGATGCCCACCGTCACCTCGTCCCCCTCCGACGCGGAGAAGACCGGGGTGGCCTCGGTGTCCCAGGCGTTGTAGACGGTGATCTGCATGGGCTGCCGCACCGCCATCTCCCCGTTGACCTTCACATAGGCGTAGATGTCGGTGGCTCCGCCGTCCCCGCCCATGATGGACACGGTGAAGCGGTAGTTCCCCGCGGGCAGGTCCGTGACGGTCTGCTCCACGGTGAATTCCACGCTGTCCCGGGCCGCGCTCCAGAAGTGCATGTGCTTCGTGCCGGTGAGGGAATCCGTCTTCTTGTCCTCCACGTACAGCTCATCCGCCCGGGCCAGGTCCGTGACGGTCCAGCCGCCGTCCCCCTCCTCAAAGCTGTAGTTCTCCAGATAGTTGTAGTACACCATGGAGACATAGCAGTGGGCGGTCATGCCCCCGGCCTCCCCCAGGATCTCATAGTGCTGCGCGCCGCCCGCGTGCATCTGCGCGTCCATCTCGGGAGTGAAATGCCAGGTCACCGGCACCGCCTGTTTGCTGCCGTCGGTCATCACGGCGTTGACGGTCTCCGGCAGCACCAGGGGGGCATTCAGGTCGCAGATCAGGTTCACATCCTCCAGGGCGTCCGCCGCGGGGACCGTCTCGTGGCCCTCCCGGAGGAAGCCGAAGACCCGCAGGGACTCCAGGGGGCGGCCCGTGGGGTCGAACATGGCCTGGTTGTCCACCGCGCTGCCGCCGTAGTATTTCCCGGCATCCTTGGGATCATAGCTTCCGGCATAGCTGGAGGCCCAGCCGGAGCCATAAGTCTCCCACAGGGCATGGTTCTCCTCCCAGGAGCTGCCGCCCACCGAGATCCAGGCGCCCTCCCAGTAGACCACGCCGATGCCCGCCGGGGTCCCGTTCACCACCGTGTCCGCCACGTCCCGGAAGCAGGTGGCCTGCCCCTGCACCGTGAAGGGGTAGTTCTTCACGATGGCGCCGCCGTCCCCGATGGTGTTGCCGAAGAAGTCGCTGTCCTCCCCGGTGTAGGCATAGGAGGTCTCCACCACCATGACCTTCTTGCCGTAGGTCTCGCTCACCTCCGTCAGCACCCGGCCCAGGTTCTCCAGGGTGCCGTGCCAGTAGGGGTAGTAGGAGGTGGCAAACACGTCGTAGTCCACGCTGTAGTAGTCCAGCTTCCGGGCATAGGTCAAGTAGCTGTCCGCCTTCTCCGGGTTGGCGAAGTGCACCGCCACCAGGGCCTCCGGATACACCTCCCGGGTGGCCCGGGCGCCGGCCTGCATGAGGTACTGGATGTTGAACCAGATCTTCTCGCCGCTGAGCAGGCCGTTGGTTTCATTGCCCACCTGCACCATGCCCACGTCCACCCCGGCCTCCTTCAGCAGGGTCAGGCAGTCCCGGGTGAACTGATAGCAGGCCCCGGTCTTCTCCTCGATCTCCATGCCCTTCCAGGCCTTGGGAACCATCTGCTTCCCCGGGTCCGCCCAGAAGTCGGAATAGTGGAAGTCCACCAGCAGCTTCATGCCGCAGCGGGTGGCCCGCTGACCGATGGCCACCGCCGTGCGGATGTCGCAGTTGCCGCCGCCATAGCTGCGCCCCTGGTCGTCATAGGGGTCGTTCCACACCCGCACCCGGATGTAGTTGACCCCGCAGGCAGCCAGGATCTCCATCAGGTCCCGCTCGTTCCCCTCAAAGTCGCAGTACCTCACGCCGCTGGCCTCCTCCGCCAGCAGGGAGGAGACGTCCATGCCCAGGATGAAGTCCTCCGGCATGTTCTCCACCTTTTTCACGTACAGGGGACTGTCCTCCGCCCCGGCCGCCGCCGCGCAGATCAGCAGCAGCACCGCCAGCAGCACCGCACCCAGTTTTCTCATGTTCCTTCCTCCTTCTGTGTCTGATCCTGTCCGCCCGCCGCTGTCCGTTCGGGCAGAGCGAGAAAGCGCAGGGCGGCGTCCACCGCCTCATCGTCCGCCGCATCCTCCAGCCCCAGCACGTGCAGGGACGTTCTCCCCAGGCAGAGGAAGGCGTCCTCCTCCGCCGGGTAGGAGAGCCAGTCTGCCGCAATGCCCGTCCGTGTCCCGGCGTTCCACACCCGCACGCCCACCGGGACCCCCTCCGGGGAGACCATCTCCCCCCTGTCCCGCAGGGTCTCCGGCAGGGGAATGAACCAGTCCCGGTAGGTCTCCGCCCCGGAGGCCGTCACGATGTACAGGTCCGCCTCCCGCAGGGCGTCCCCGTTGAGCATGGCATAGGAGAAGGGGTGCACCTTCACCATGCGGATGCCCTCCCCCGTCCCCGCCTCCAGGGCCAGGGCCAGGGCGTCCTGGTCCGCCACCTCCATCTCCGCGAAGAGGGTCAGCTTTTGCGCCGCCGGGGCGTCCGTCAGGAAGGCGAAGACCCACCCCCAGAACACCGCGCCCAGCACCAGCCACAGGATCAGCAGGGGGATCACCTGGGCCCACCGTTTACGCCATCCCATGCTCCGCCTCCCAGCCCGTGATGTAGCTCCGCACCGTCCGCACCCGCACCCGGGTGCCGTCGGGAGGCAGGCACGCCGCCTTCTCCGCCAGCACGTTCAGCACCACCGTGTCCTTCTCCGTGCGCAGCTCCGCCTTGCGGATGTCGATGCTCCCGGGGATGCTGACCAGGCCGGGCCGCAGGCGCAGCTCCCCGGCGAGTTCCTCCGCCTCCGGGTTGGCCAGGATCCCCGCCATGTGGGCCGACACCACCCGGTCCGGACGGCTGCGCAGACGGAGGATCAGGATGGCCGCCCATCCGCCGCAGGTGGACACGCCGATGACCCAGGCCAGCAGGAGCCTGTCGTTGCCCGTCCGTACCCGGGTGCACAGGATCACGCAGACCAGCTGGCTGAGGATCAGCAGTCCCCAGGCCAGTTCCCGGCTGCGCTGTCCCCGCCGTCTCAGCCGCTGCACCTGTTCCTCGTCATACAGGGCGTCCATGCGCCTTCCTCCCCCTTTCTCCATGTGATTATCAGACCGGTCCGGTACTGTGCATGGTATCAGATCATCCCCGGTTTGGCAAGAGCGAATCCCTTTTTTGACCGCCCCTCCCATGGCGGGCGGACCTGTCCGCGCGGGCAGGCGGGCGTTTCCCGCCATTTCCCGACCGATTGGGCACGACGTTCTCCCCATGTCTTGTGGCAAGCGGCCATGTATGCTATAATGGGACACCGTCCTCCGAGGACGGCCGGAGGTGTCATCGACCGTGAACAGAAACCATCGTCCCGTCTATCGTCTGACCTTCATCGCCATTCTGGCTGCCATGACCTATGTGGTCACCCTGTTCCGCATCCCCCTGGGTCAGTCCAAGATCCACCTGGCCAACGCCGTCTGCCTGCTCTCCGGCATGCTGCTGGGGCCCGTCTCCGGCGGATTGGCGGCGGGGCTGGGCTCCGCCCTCTATGACGCGCTGGCCGGGGGCTACGACCCGGTGAACGTGCTCATCACCTTTGTATCCAAGTTCGCCATGGCCTGGGTCTGCGGCCTCCTGGCTGCCCCGGTGCTCCGGGCTGCCGCCCGCCGCCAGAAGCCGGCGGAACACCCGGACGGCGCCGCAAGGCACCTGGCGCTGCTGGTCCTCAGCGCCGTGGCCGGTGCCCTGACCTACGTGGCCCTGTATATGCTCAAGACCGCCGTCTACCAGTTCTGGGTGTACCACTATCCCCCGGAGACGGCCCTGGTCACCATGCTGGCAAAGCTGTGGCCCTCCCTGCTCAATGCGGCCGCCGCCATCGTGGCCGCGCCGGTGCTCTTCCACGCCCTGGTTCCCGCCCTGCGGGCCGGCGGGCTGATGGAGCACCTGGCAGGCCCGGAGTCCGCCCCCAGGGGTTAAGGGGCTCCTGCCGCATTTTTACAATTCCGCACACCGGATCTTCCTTGCCCCTGCCTGCGTTCTGTGGTAAACTCAGGGCGCAGAGTCCCGCATCCAGGAGTGAGCCGCATGGCAAACACGTATGTATCCGACGCCCTGATCCGCCGCCTTCCCGGCTATTACCGCCACCTCCGGGAGCTGGAGGCGGAGGGCGTGCAGCAGATCTCCTCCAAGGAGCTGGGGGAGCGCATGCATCAGACCCCCTCCCAGGTCCGCCAGGACATCAACTGTTTCGGCGGATTCGGCCGCCAGGGGTACGGCTACCATGTCTCCGAGCTCAAGGAGCGGGTGGGTGAGATCCTGGGGCTCAACCACGAGCACCGGATGGTGATCGTGGGGGCAGGCAGCATCGGCAGCGCCGTCTCCCGCTACCCGTCCTTCGCCCTGGAGGGCTTCCGCACCATCGCCCTGTTCGACCGCAGGGAGGAACTCATCGGCAGCCAGATCGGGGAACTCACCGTCCACCCGGACAGCGAGCTGGAAGCCTTTCTGGATGAGAATCTGGTGGATATCGCCGTGCTGGCCGTCCCCAAGGAGGCCGCCCAGGAGGTGATGGACCGCCTGCTGGCCAAAAAGATCCATGCCGTCTGGAATTTCGCCCCCCTCGACCTGCAGTACGACCCCGCCCAGTGCACCGTGGTGAACGTCCACCTGAGCGACAGCCTGCAGATCCTGTCCTACCGGATGGCCCACCGCTGAACCAGGCAGCTCTCCGGCTGCCTTTCTTTCACCCCTCGTGCCTGTCTTCGTCCTGTGCGTGAGGGTACGCCGCAGTTTGCTCCGCCGCGGACACGACACCGCAGCGGCGGGGCGGTGATTTCAGGAGGGAGATCAATCATGCCACAGGAGAGGCACCGCCGCTCCGCCCTGGGCCGGACCGACGAGCTGCTGGAGCAGGAGCGCCGGCGGCAGGAACGGGATACGGCCCCCCGCTCCCGCCGGATGCAGGTCCTGCCCCGGGAGGAGGAAGAGGAAAAGAAAAAGCCCCGGAAGCACACCTTCGCCTGGTTCCTGCTCGCCCTGTTCAGCCTGGCGGGCATCGCCGCGGTGGCGCTGCTTCTGGTGCCGCAGATCACCCACACCGCCATCCGGGGCGTCCCCCGCATGGCCTTTGTGGGGCAGGCGCTGGCCTTCTATGACGGGGACGCCATGGCCACGCTCTCCGCCGGCCGGGCGGAGGTGGCCGCCATGGACGGCGTGTTCGGCGCCGGGATCTACATCGACGAGGTGGACGTCTCCGGCATGACCCCGGCGGAGGCCAAGGCCGCCGTGGAGGCCGTGCCTGCCGCGGGCGGCGGGGAGTTCTCCGTCACCGTGGCCATTGCCGGGCAGAGCTGGGTCATCGACTCCTCCATGGTGCCCATGACCCGGAACGTGGACGAGGTGGTGCTGGACGCCTGGGACGTCAACTGCACCGAGCCTGACCCCCTCCCCGGGGAGACCATGCTGGACACCCGTCTGCGGGCCATGCGGGAGCGGGAGGCGCATCCGGTCTGGTTCCAGACGGAGCTGACCTTCGACCGGGAGGCCATCCGCACCCACACCGACCGGATCGCCGCCCAGCTGGTGGTGCAGCCCGTGGACGCCGCCATCACCGGCTTTGACCCGGTGACCCACAACTTCACCCTCTCCCGGGAGCAGACCGGCCGCGACCTCAGCGGGGAAGAACTCTATGAGGCCGTCCTGTCCCAGCTGGACAGCGGCAATCTGTATGCCACGGTCCGGTTGGAGCCGGAGACGGTCTTCGCCGCGGTGACCACGGACGACCTGGCCGGCCGCCTGGGCCGCATCTCCACCTACACCACCAAGACCACCAGCAACAAGAACCGCAACACCAACATCCGCCTCTCCGCCGAGGCCATCAACGGCTACTGCGTGCGGCCGGGGGACCTGTTCTCCTTCAACCAGGCCACAGGGCAGCGCACGGAGAGCAAGGGCTACAAGCCCGCCACCGCCATCTCCGGTGGCCAGAACATCGAGGAGGTGGGAGGCGGCGTGTGCCAGACCTCCTCCACCCTCTTCAACGCCGTGGCCCGGGGCAATTTCGAGATCGTGAAACGCTCCCCCCACGCCTGGCCCTCCTCCTACGTGGAGAAGGGGCTGGACGCCACCGTGAACTGGCCCGGTCTGGACTTCCAGTGGCGCAACAACACGGAGTACCCCGTCTACATCGTGGCCTGGTATGAGAACCGGGAGGTCACGGTGGAGCTCTACGGCGTCCGCCTGGGCGAGGGCATCGTCATTGACCTGGAGAGCCAGGTCATCAGGACCCTGGAGAAGCCCACCGGCATCAAGGAGGTCTACAACCCGGAGCTCGCCTGGGGCAGCCGGGAGACCACCGTGAAGGCCCGGAAGGGCTATGTGGTGGAAACCTGGCAGGTCTGGCGCAAGGATGGCATCGAGATCGACCGGAAGCTGCTGTGCACCTCCACCTACAAGGCCTACCAGGAGACCGTGGAATACAACTATTAGGAGGCCCCCATGCAGGACGTCACCACCGGTGTCCAGATCGTTCTCCCCCAGCACTGCAACGGCTATGAGCAGCCCCGGCTTTTCGGCGGACAGATCATGGCCTGGATCGACATCATCGGGGCGGTGGCTGCCCGCCGCTACACCCAGGCCAACGTGACCACGGTCTGCGTGGACAACCTGTCCTTCCTGCAGCCCGCCTATCTCAACGACACCATTGTGCAGGAGGCCGTGGTCACCTGGACGGGACACACCTCCCTGGAGGTCCGGGTGGACAGCTATGTGGAGCGCCTGGACGCCTCCCGGGAGCGCATCAACCGCGCCTACCTGGTATTCGTGGCCCTGGACCCGGAGGGAAAGCCCACCCCGGTCCCGCCCTTCACCCCGGACACGGAGGAGGAGCGCCTGGAGTACGCCGCCGCCCTGGTCCGCCGGCAAATCCGCCTGGACAGATAAGGGCAGCCGGCCAAGGAAAACGGCAGTCCCCGTCACCCGGGGGCTGCCGCTTTTTGTGGTTTTGGGCCGTACAGGGGAGATCAGGCCTCCGCCAGCTTCTCCTGTCCCAGGGCCAGGCGGCGCAGGGTCTCCTCCTTGCCCAGGAGGTACGCGATCTCCATGGCGCCGCCGGGGGTGGAGGCCAGCCCGGAGATGGCGATGCGCAGGGGCCAGAGCACCGCGCCGTTCTTCATGCCGGCGGCGGCGATGGCCTCCATCAGCCGGTCGTGGAGGTTCGCCTCCGTCCAGTCCGCGGGATCGACCGCCTCCAGCACCGGCTTGCACAGGGCGAGGGCCGTACGGGCCACCTCGGGGTTGGTCTTCATCTTTTTGTGGGTGTAGAGTTCCACGTCATAGTCCGGCAGCTCCGCCAGGAAGCGGACCATGCCGGGCACCTGGCTGAAGATCTCCGTGCGCTCCTGCATCAGCTCCGCCAGCCGCTTGTAGTCCATGCCCTTCCCAGCCAGCACCCGGTCAAACCAGGGCGTCACCAGGGCCAGGTAGCGGTCGAAGTCCATGCGGCGGATGTACTCCGCGTTGAACCAGGTGAGCTTGTCCATATCGAACAGAGCCGGGGATTTGTTGATGCTCTCCAGGTCGAAGATCTCCTCCAGCTCCCGGAGGGTGG
>JAEEGL016419316.1_pt1 | contig 21875 bp, 23 predicted proteins | sample 9134231 | NCBI WGS metagenome assembly JAEEGL01 (sample SAMN16246548, study PRJNA631951) | gut metagenome | biome: gut microbiome; feature: rumen; material: fiber-attached | host: Bos | place: Iran: Karaj | collected 2018-10 | reverse complement strand
TTGATGGAACTATACCAGATAATGGAGATATTACGATTAAATCAACTGGTGAAATCGAAGTAAGAAGTATTAAAATAGGTGGATTTGATTGTGTAATACCAGCACAAGGAAAAGTAATATGTGGAGAAGATGAAGATGAGGTAGTAGAACCAGAACCAAATACTGGTATATCAGGTTCAGAAGCAAGTGGAACAACACCAAGTGGTAATGAACAAGGTGGAACAGACCCTAATGATGTTATTATAGGTGATGGAACAGACCCATATGGATATTCAACTGCAAGTTATGGTTATGATCCAAATGATTTAACTACAATAAGTACAACTAGACCATCAGATAGAAAGGCCTATTTGCGATATCCTTTAACAAATGGAAAAATAGCTGCTGGTACAATGCCTGATACATGTTTAAATATTGAAAAATATGGTGGAGAATTGTGTTTAAAGTATAATGACTATGAAGGACCAGAGGGTACAAGACAAAAGGTATTAGATTATTTTAAATGGGATGAAAATACGAGTACATCACAATATTCTGATGTTACTTGTACTATTAACGCTAGGTATGTTCGATGCAATGATAGTCATGTTCAAGAAGGACGTGCGGAAACGCGTACTAATACCGAAATTCGTGCTATAGATTATGCTGGAGGAGTTAGTCATGGTTGTGGTATTAGTTCATATGGAATAGTTACATGTAGTTATGATTAAGATTAGTATATAAAATAAGAACCTCGGTTTTAATCGAGGTTTATTTGTTTAGAACTTTATTGATTAGTGCCATACGAATATAGACACCATTTTGTATTTGTTTAAAGATGCGTGATTTAGAACATTCCACAACATCATCAGCAATTTCTATATTTCTATTAAATGGAGCAGGGTGCATAATAATAGCACTTGCTTTCATTTTGTTAACACGTTCACTATTTAATCCATATAAATTATGATATTCTTCGTTAGTAAGTTTTTCTAGTTTAGCATCTCTTTCTCTTTGAATACGAAGAAGCATAATAATATCCATATCACTTATTATGTCATCAAGATTTTTAAAATCGTAACCATCTTCTCTAAATTCTTCAGGGCCAGATATATATACTTCCATTCCTAGACGTTTCATTATTTCAATATTGGAATGAGCTACTCTTGAATGTTTTACATCTCCGACAATAGCAATTTTTAAGCCTTCAAATTTTCCGAATTCTTCACGAATAGTCATTAAATCTAATAGAGATTGGGATGGGTGGTTACCAGTACCATCACCAGCATTAATAATAGGAATATTAATATTATTAATTAAACTATTATAATATTCATTTTCAGTTGCTCTTATAACTAAAGCATCTACGCCAAACATTTCAAATGTTTTTATGGTGTCATAAAGTGTTTCTCCTTTTTTTAAACTAGAGTTTGAACCATCAAAATTAATAGTATTACATCCTAGTTTTAAAGCTGCCATATCAAAACTATAATGTGTTCTAGTAGATGGTTCAAAAAATAAATTAGCTATTGTTTTTTCATGATTATAATTTACCTTTTTACCATTTTTAAATTCTTCTGCTAAATCTATTATGTCATTTATTTCTTTTTTAGATAAAGCACTTAGTTTTAAAATATTCATATATTCACATCCTTTTATTTATTTTAACATATTAAAACTTGTCAAGTAAATAAATTTATTTTATAATAATTATGAAGAAATTAGGGTGTATTTTATGGAAATATTAATTGATTTATTTAAACAAACTTGGTTTACTAGAATATTTTATTCTACATTAACTTTAGCTATTAGTCTTATTCTTTATGGATTTATTTCTAGAATAATAACTAAGAATATTGAACATGGTAAATTTAAATTATTTGAAAGTAAAAAGTCTAAAACGCATATTAAGATGATAAGAAGTTTAATTAGATATGTCTTTTTTATAGTTACAATCATGATTCTATTACAAATAAACGGAATCAATGTTTCGTCAATGCTTGCTGGCGTTGGAATATTAAGTATTATTATTGGATTTGCAATCCAAGATGCACTAAAAGATATTATCAAAGGAATAGATATTATTTCTGATAGTTATTATCAAGTAGGTGATGTTATTAAATTTGGTGATTCTACTGGTAAAGTATTATCATTAGGCTTAAAAACAACTAAAATTCAAGAAGTTGCTACAGGAAATATTATTTCTATTTCTAATCGCAATATAGAAAAAGTAGAAGTAGTTTCTACTCATATCTATATAAATGTGCCACTTCCATATGAATTAAAATTAAAAGATGCTGAGGAAGCAATTAATGAAATTGTTATTAATATTAAAAAATTAGATAAAGTAGATAATTGTGAATATTTAGGAGTTAATAATTTTGCAGATTCTTCTATTGATTATTTGATAAGAGTAATGTGTGATCCAATGTTAAAACTTCCTGTTAGAAGATCTGCACTAGGTCAAATATTAAAAGATTTGGAAAAGAAAAATATTTCTATACCATATCAACAAATTGATATCCATAATAAGTAGGTGGTGGTACTATGGATGCCGAAAAAATTGGCAAATTTATTAAAGAACTTCGTATGAAGAATAATATGACTCAAAAAGAACTAGCTGATAAATATAATGTTACTTTTCAAGCAGTTAGTAAGTGGGAAAATGGCATTAATCTTCCAGATGTATCTTTAATAAGACAGATGAGTAAAGACTTTAATATAAGTGTTGAAAATATATTAGATGGTAATTATGATAATAAACAAAATAATAATAAAAATAAAATAATTTTAATTATTATATTAGCTATAGTTATAATTATTGGAATAGCATTAATATTTAAATTTAAAGATAAAAAGTCATTTGATTTTAAAACTATTTCAGCAACTTGTGATGAATTTAAAGTTACTGGAAGTATGGCATACGATAAAAATAAATCATCAATTTATATATCACAAATTAATTATTGTGGTGGTGATGATAATAGTATATATGAATCTATTGAATGTAACTTATATGAAACAAATGGTAATAAGATAAGTAGTTGTAAAAAAAGTGAAAATAATATTACTTTAGAAGAATATTTAAAAGAAGTAGAATTTAAAGTTGATAATTATGAACAAACATGTACTAATTTTGATGATGATAGTTTATATTTAGAAATAAAAGCTATATCACATGAACATAAAAATGTAATTTATAAAATTCCACTTGATTTAAGTGATAATTGTCATATGTAAAAGATATTTATATATCTTTTTTCTTTTTATTATATTATAATTATAATAGGTGAATAATATGGATATTGTTGATCAAGTATATGAACTAATTTCTAAAGATAATAGTATTAATACTTTTAAAGATAATCAGGATTTATTTTTTAATTTTGTTACTAGTTATATGCATATAAGATATTTTGGTGAAAAACTAATACCAATTTATAAATATCTTTTAGAAAATAATGTTAGTTTTGATGATAGTTATATAAATATAAAAGATTATATATTTTCTGATCTTAATAGATATGAACAAGAAGTTACACAAGGCGTATATACGGGTGGTGTAAAATTTGATGATAATTATGTTCAAAAAATAATTAATTTAATAAATAATTATAATTATTTTAGAAAATATGATACTGAAAAACAATTAATTAATATAAATACCTTTACTAGAGATTATACGGGATCTATGATTATTCTTTTAAATAAATGCTTTTTAGAATTATCTGTTGATAATATAAAACAAATGATTAATATGATTGAAAATAATGATTATATTAAAGAAGTTGTATCTAAAGGAACAACTAAGCATCAACTACTTGATGATGATTATATATTTCAATATGTAACAAGATTTTTATTTACTAAAGGATTTATTAATAATGATAAATTAAAAGATGATATTTTATTAAATGCTATGATGAATGGTAATTTAAAAGATAAAAAATTATTAAAAAATATTTTAAATAAAATAGATATTAGTTTATTTTTTGAAGTATATGATGGTAATTTTTCAAACTTTTTAAATATGTTAGAAAATATATTTGATGATATAGAAATTACTGAAATAATTGAAAAAATATTTAATCAAATGATAGATGCTAGTGATTACAATAGTATGATTGATTTTTTCATGAATGATGAACGTGCTAAAAAATATTTAGGTAAAGATAAAATAGATAATTATTTATTAATTATTATTATGGATTATCCAGATAATATAAATGATGATCAAATATTATATTTAGTTAATTATGATGATAGGGCATTATTTTTAAGTAATGTTTATGAAAATATGAAAGATTGTACTTGGAGTGAAGAAATTAAATCTAAATTAAAACAAATGTGTGAGCCATATGAAAAAATATTTAATCTTAATTTTGATTTTAATAAATCTATGAAATTGATAGAAAAAGGATTAAATGGTGAAAAAATAAATGCTTTTATATTATTTAATGCAGTTAAGGGTTTAATTAAAGACTATTTAAAAGATAATAATATTAAAATATATTTAACATCATCAATAGGTAGTAGTGGATGTGCTATTTATGATTCTAATTGTATTAAGATTGGAATTGATGTATTAAATAAATTTGTTAATTGTAAAAATTTTGAAGAAAATCCTGAATGTTTAATGCTTTTAAATGTTTTATTTCATGAATCAAGACATATTGTTCAAAGTAGAACAATGATGGATAATGATATGCCTGAAGATATGTATATTCAGTATAAAGAAAGATTTATTAGAAATATAAATGCTCCATATTATGAAAAAAATTATTATGGTGTTTCTTATGAACAAGATGCTAGAATATATGGTTCTATGTGTTTAAGACAGTTGTTAGAAAATAATTTTCCTTATATGAAAAAAGCTATTGAATATTATACACAAGAAGAATTAAAAGAAAGAAAAATACTAAGTCAAGAAAAAGAAATATTCGAATTATCCCCAAAAATGGATATTGATGAAGCAATAGAAAAATTACTTGCTATAAATCCTGATATATTAGGAGATTATAAAGGATTATACAGAGAATATAATTTAGATGGAACGAAAAAAGAATCTTTCCAAAAATAAAAATATGTGGTAATATTAAATTAGAATTAGGTAGTGGTAGCATATGAGAATAACAGTTGTTGGTATTGGGTATGTTGGACTTTCAATTGCAAGTTTACTTAGTGAAAAACATGAAGTTATTGCTCTTGATATAATTCAAGATAAAGTAGATAAAATAAATAATAGAATAGTACCATTTAAAGATGAATATATAGAAAAATATTTTATAGAAAAAAAATTAAATTTAGAAGCTACTACTGATTATGAATATGCTTTAAAAAATGCAGATTATGTTATTATTTGTACACCAACTAATTATGATGAAAATACTAATAAATTTGATACTTCAATGGTTGAAGATGTTTTAAATAAAATAATTAAAGTAAATAAAAATACTACAGTTGTTATAAAATCTACTATTCCAGTAGGATTTACTGATATTGTTAAAGAAAAATATAAATTAAAAAATGTATTTTTTGCACCAGAATTTTTAAGAGAAGGAAGTGCTTTATATGATAATTTATATCCATCTAGAATAATTATAGGTGATAATAGCTTAGAAGCCCATACGTTTGCTAATTTACTTTTAGATTCTGCTTTAAAAAAAGATATTCCAGTTTTATATATGTCTTCTAAAGAAGCAGAAGCAGTTAAATTATTTGCTAATACATATTTAGCTCTTAGAATTTCTTATTTTAATGAACTTGATACATATGCTGAAATTAAAGGATTAAATACTAAAAATATTATTGATGGTGTATGTTTAGATCCGAGAATTGGTAATTATTATAATAATCCATCCTTTGGTTATGGTGGTTATTGCCTTCCAAAGGACACTAAACAATTATTATTTGATTATGAAGATGTACCTCAAAATATGGTTGGAGCTATTGTAAAAGCTAATGATACAAGAAAAAAACATATAGCTGCTATGATACTTAAAAAGAAACCACAAGTAGTTGGTATTTATCGTTTAACTATGAAAGCAAATTCTGATAATTTTAGATTTTCAGCTGTTAAAAGTGTAATGGATGAATTAAAAAGTAAAAATGTTAATATTATGATTTATGAACCTAATATTAAAGTTAATACATATGAGGGTTTTGAAGTAGTACACGATTTAAAATTATTTAAAGAAGCATGTGATTTAGTAATTGCTAATAGAATAGATAAAGGTTTAGATGATTGTAGGGATAGAATATATTCAAGAGATATATTTTATAGAGATTAGGAGGAAAAAATGAACAAAAAAATATTTGCTGGTGCGTTTGCACTACTATTAATAACAGGTTGTGGTAAAAAAGAAGGAATAAGTGCCAAAAAAGAAAATAAGTTTAATTTAAATTCTAAACTTATTATTAAAGATATTGTTGATCTTGATGAAAAAGTTACACTTTCAGCACCAGATGAAGTAATTGATACTACAAAAGTTGGAGAAAGTGTTATAGATGTAATCTATATTCAAGATGGTGAAAAGAAAATTAAAAGTGTAGTAATTAATATTGCTGATACTGAAAAACCAGTTATATCTTGTGATGATATTAATACTTATGTTGCTACAAATGTAAACTTTGAAGAAGTTATTACAGTAACTGATAATTCAAAAGAAGTAATTAAACCAGTTATTAGTGGTGAATATGATTTAGAAAAAGAAGGAACTTATAGTATTAAAGTAACTGCTAAAGATTCATCAGGTAATGAAGAAACTAAAGATTGTGTTTTAAAAGTAAATCCTATTAAACTAAAAACAAATGGATATTATGTAAATAAAGAACCTGATACATGGCATGAATTTTTCTTTGAAGATAGTGGTAGAGCAGGATATAGTCCTTGGTTCTGTCCAGGATCTGGATGTGGTGGCTATTTAGAAGATGGTACTTATGAAATTAATGGTAAAACAATTAAAGTAAATCTTACTACTGCCTATGGTGATGTAGGTGAAGTAATTGATATTTCATCTAGTTATGAATTTACATATATTAATGAAAATGAATTAGAATATAATGGTAAGAAATTTAAATGGCAAGAAAACTTTGATGATTAAAAATATTCAAATATTCTTTGAATATTTTTTTTATATGATATAATTTATACAGAGTACTAGAAGTGAAGTATATGAATGATAAAATTGGTACATGATATTGAATGGAAAATATATAATTGATGATAAAAAAATTAAAATAGAAATATAAAGAGGTTGTAGTATGAAAAAAGTAAGATATGATAGAGTAGCTATATTATTAATGGGATTAATTATTATTATTTTGGCACTTTTTTTCTTAATAAAAAAATTAACTAAAAAGGAAGAAATAATTGAAAATAAAATGATTGATTTAACTACTTATAGTAAAGAAAAAATAGAAGAATATGCTAGTGAAAATAAATTAAAAGTCAGTTTTGAAGAAAAAGATAGTTCTATACCTAAAGGAGAAGTAGTTTCACAAAGTATTGAAGTAGGTACAGTAATTAAAGAAAATGATGAACTTAAAATTATTATATCTAAAGGTATTGATTATGAAGCATTAAAAGTTAATGAAATGGGTACTGTTCCTATTATGATGTATCATGGAATACGTGATGTAGAAAATAATAAATATACTGGTGGAAATATTGATTATGATGGATATCAAAGAACTGCTAAAGCATTTAGAGAAGATCTAGAGTTTTATTATCAACAAGGGTATAGAATGATAAGACTTGAAGATTTTATTAATGGTGTCATTGATGTAGAAGCAGGATATAGTCCTTTAATTCTTACATTTGATGATGGACTTGAAAATAATATTAAAGTAACTGGACTTGATAAAGATGGCAATATTATTATTGATCCTAATTCAGCAGTTGGTATATTAAATGAATTTAAAAATAAATATCCAGATTATAATGTTACAGCTACATTCTTTGTAACAGATAATTTATTTGAACAACCAAAATATGATGAAAAAATATTAAATTATTTAGTTGATAATGGATATGATATTGGTAATCATACATATTCACATGTTGATTTTACAGAAGCAAGTACATCAGAAGCTCAAGAAGAAGTTGGAAGCGTTTATAATACATTAGAAAAAATTATTCCAGGTAAATATGTTCATATAGTAGCTCTTCCATATGGTTCACCATATGATAAAGATCATAAAACATTTAAATATATATTAGATGGTGAATATGAAGGTAAGAAGTATCACACAGATGCGACTTTAAGAGTAGGATGGGAAGCTTCATTCTCACCATTTGATAGTGATTTTGATAAAACATTCTTAAAAAGAATTAGAGCTTATGATAATAATGGTGAAGAATTTGATATTGAAATGAATTTTGATATATTAAAGAAAACAAAATATATATCAGATGGTGATAAAAACACAGTAGTTATTCCTAAAAAATATGAAGAATATTTAGGAGATACTGATTTAAGAGTAATTACTTATTAAATACTTTGACAACTAACATTTAAAGTGTTATAATCTACATATATTTTATGGGCAGTGAAAAAGGAGTAGTAAAATAACCAATTATCTTAGTGATGTTTCCGGTTGGTGAAAGGAAATGATAATGTTATTTGAATGAACCTTTGAGTCTATCGTTATTTCGCGTTAAGAAAATAAAGAGCATAGAAATTCTATGAATTAAGGTGGTACCGCGAGTTTTCGTCCTTAAATTTATAGGATTTCTTTTTATTTAAGGAGGAACTTATGAAAAATTATATTACTGAAAAAATAAAAGAAATAATTGGAGTAAATGAAAATCAGATAAAAATAGAAATACCACCAAAACCAGAAATGGGAGATTATAGTATTCAGTGCGCTAATTTAAGAAATGAAAACTATAATAATCCTATAGAAATTGCTAATATCATAAAAGAAAAATTTAATGATAATGAAAATAATTTTAATGATATTAAAGTAATGGGACCATATATTAATTTCTATTTAAATTATGATAAATTTAGTTCTAAAATAATTAAAGAAATAGAATCTAATTCTAATTATGGATCATTAAATCAAGGTCATAATGAATCATTATTAATAGAACATACATCAATTAATCCTAATGCTGAACCACATATTGGAAGATGTAGAAATAGTTTAATTGGTGACTTCATGAGCAATTTATATGAATTTACAGGATATAAAGTAGAAAGACATTATTTTATTAATGATATTGGTAAAAAAATAGCTCTACTTGTTATTGGTATAGAAACTTTTGGTTTAAAAGATGATACTTTTGCTTCTATATTAGATGTTTATGTAAAAATAAGCAAACTTGCTAAAGAAGATGAAACTATTGAACAAAAATCATTTGACTATCTAAAAGAAGTAGAAGATGGAAATAAAGAAATGGTTGAAAAATTTAAAGCCATTACTGATAAATGTGTTAAAGGACAATTAAAAATATTTGAAACATTAAATATTCATTTTGATGTTTTTACTCATGAATCAGATTATGTATATAATAATTATTTTGAAGATATATTAAATAGACTTGAAAAAACAGGTAAATTACATGAAGATGAACTTGGAAGATTATATGTAGATTTATCAGGATATGATATTCCTACTAAAGAACCAGTATTAGTACTTACTCGTTCAAATAAAACATCATTATACCCAATGCGTGATATTGCATATACAATTTATAAAATTAATTTAAATCCTAAAAATAATTTTATTGTTTTAGGTGAAGATCAAGCAGTATATATGCAACAAATTAGTGCAGTATTAGATATATTAGGTTATAAAGCTCCAGAATTAATTAGTTATTCATATGTTTTACTTGATGGTGGTAAAATGTCAACATCAGGAGGAACTGTAGTACTTGTTACTGATTTTATGAAAGCTGTAAGAGAAACATTACTTAAAGAATTTGAATCAAGAAATAGTGAAATATCTGAAGAAAATTTAAATATATTAATAAATGCTTGTATTAAATTTACAATGCTTAATGTATCTAAAAATAAAATAGTTAATTTTAATTTAAAAAATGCAACAAGTTTTACTGGTGAATCTGGTATGTATATTTTATATAGTTTAGTAAGAATAAATTCTATTTTAAAAAATACAAAATATGAATTAGTAGATGAAATTAAATTTAATAATGATATTGAAAATAGAATAGTTAAAGAATTATCATTTTATCCAGAAGTAATTGATGAATTATTAAAATCTAATGAGCCATCACATTTAACAAAATATATATTTAATTTAGCTGGATTATTTTCAAAATTATATGAACAAGTAAGTATTTCAAATGAACCAGATAATTTATTAAAATCATCAAGAGTAAGATTATTAAATAGTATTTCAAAAGTACTTACTAGTGCACTTAAAGTACTTGGTATAGAAACAGTAGATCATTTATAATTCAACTAATGGTTGAATGTGTATTCAACATCAAAGTTATTGATATAAAATAAACAAATTGTTATTATTAGTTTGTAAAGGAGAGAAGTACATGAAAAAGAAATTAATTTTAATGTTAACAATTATTATGTCAGTATGTTTTATCACAGGATGTGATAGTAAGAAAGAAGAAAAAAAGGAAGAAACAAAAGCAAGACAAAGTGCTTTAGATTTTAAAAAAGAATATGAAGATATTAATGGTAAAACTGCTAAAGGAGATATGAAATATAGAAGTCTTGATATAAAAGATAATAATCCATATGTAAAAGTTACTCCAAAAGAAATAGTAGAAAAAATTAATAATAAAGAAACTTTCTATTTATATGTAGGAGATCCACTTTGCCCATGGTGTAGATCAGGTCTTGAAAAAATGATTGAAGTAGCTAATGCTGAAGGTATTAAAGATATTTATTATATTGATTTCTGGGATGATGACCACAAAGAAATTTTAAGAGATTTATATGAAGTACAAACTGTAGATGGTGAAACAAAAGCAGTTAAAACACAATCAGCTACTGATGAATATAAACAAATTTTAAAAGCTGTTGAATCTTTTGCTCAAGATTATACTTTAACTAAAGATGGTAAAGAATATGATACAGGTAAAAAGAGAATTATGGGTGGAGACCATTTCTATTTCGAAAAAGGTGTAGCTAAAAAATATGTATCTTTAAGAAGTGATAAACTTAAAAATGCTTTTGATGAATTAACTGAAGAAGTATTAAAAGATCAAGAAAAGAAATTTACTGAATTTTTTACAAATGGTGAAGTTTGTACAGGAGAAGATAATTGTTAATGTAAAGGAATCATATGATTCCTTTTTTTGTAGCTATTATTATTTTAGTTGATTTTTTTAAATTTTATGATATTATATAGAGCAATTAAGTTATTAAAAAGTATCTTTCATTACCACTTGAAGAAACAAAGAATGAAGATATAACTAAAAAAGATGTAGTACGTTCTTTAGAAGAAAAAGATTATGATGATTATTTTGAGTGGACTGAGGATGAACAAGAACAACAAACTGTAGAAACTTCTGATATTTCTATTGAAAGAATTAGAGAAGCAAATACAAACCTTAAAAATAGTATAAAAGATAAAAAGGCAAAACTTAATATAGCTAAAAAAGCTATAATTATTAAACAATTAGATTTAATTAATTCAAAAAAAAGACATGTTTAATCATGTCTTTTTTTTGTGTAAAGTATAAGTAAAAATAATTTAAATGAAATAAAGGTATGATATAATTAAAAGAGAGCATTGACAATTTTAAAGTATTATGTATAATATCTTGAAAAAGAAAGGAGTGTGATTGACATGAAACAATTTAATAATAAACAATTTAAAATTTATAATAATAGTGGGTTAATCGCACTTTCTTTAACTATATAAAAATTAGTTAATAGTTTTTGCGTAGCTCTCTATTATTTAGAGAGCTTTTTTGTTTAAAAAAAGCTTAATAGAAGGAGTGAGAATATGCAAGAAATAATAAATAAAATAATACAACAAAATGTATCATTATTTGGAAAAAATCCTAATATTCAAAAAATAAATATTGGGTTTACTAATACAATTTATAATGTTAATGATTCATATATTATTAAAATATGTACAAATATTGATAATGAAAATAAGTTCCAAAAAGAAATAGATTTTTATAATTCAAATAAAAATAATGAATTAATACCTAAATTATATTATTCAAATACTGATAAAAAAGATGTTCCATATTTTTATGAAATTATAGAAAAGGTTGATGGAGTTTCTTTATATAATGTTTGGCATACTTTTTCTGAAGAACAAAGAGAAAGTATAATAAAACAATTATGTGATGCTATGAAACAAATTCATAGTAATACTGGTGAACAATATGATTGGACTAGTAAATTTAAGGAACAGTTTAAAACTTTATTTGATAGTGCAAATAAATTAAATATTTTTGATGAAGAAGAACAAAAACTTCTTACTTATGCTTTTTCAAAATTTGAGAAGTATTTAGGTTCTGATGAGTTTGTATTAGTTCATAATGATTTGCATTTTGATAATATTTTTTACGATGATGGAAAAATTAAAATAATTGATTTTGAAAGATCTATATATGCACCAAGAGATTATGAATTAGGAATTATTTATAGAATGATTAGAAAACCTTGGAAATTTGCAAGTGAAGAAACAGAACAATATACTGATTCTAGTCATTATGCAAATATAATGTCATATATAGAAAAATACTATCCAAAATTGATACATGTTGATAATTTATATCAAAGATTAGCAATATATGATATGGTTTATTTTATGAAGCATTTAATAAAACATCCTGAAATAGAAGAATTGAAAGATGACGTTATATTTGGTGCAAAGGTTGTAACATTAAAAGACGAATTGTTTTTTGATGATGTTAGAACACCACAACAATTAATGGATTTCATGGATATAAATATTGAATATGGTTGGATTGATAAAAACGAGCAAACTCATATTGGTAATCTAAAAGGATTTAGAGAAAATTATAGAATTAGTTCTATTGATGAGATGATAAAAACAGGTTTAGGAACTTGTATAGAACAAGCTAAAATGATTAAATCCTTCTTTGATAAAATGGGAATAGAAAATAAATTATATTGTCATAGAAGTTATGAAACTGAAGAAAACTTTGATAAAGAAGTTAGAATGCATTGTTTTGTTTTATTTAAATATAATGATATTTGGTATCATTTTGAACATTCTAATAGACCAAAAAGAGGAATACATAAATATACTTCAGTAGAAAAAGCAATAGAAGAAATTACAAGTGGATTTGAAGAACATGGAGATATTAGAAAATTAACGGAAATTGATTCTATACCTGAGGGATTAACATTTAAAGAATTTAATCAATTTGTTAATGAATTTGATAATTGCAAGAAAAAGAATATATAAAAGAGGTGTGAATATGGACTTAAATAATTTTTTTGAGAAGATGGTAAATTACTTTAATCTTGGAAATATAATTGAAGAACCTTTAAAAGTAACAGGAGGACTAACTCATAGAATGTTTAAAATTGTTACTGATAAAGGAAGATATATTGTTAAATTATTAAATCCAAATATTATGAAAAGACCTACTGCAATGGGTAATTTTAATAGAGCAGATAGAATTGAAGAAATACTAAAGGATAATGGTATAAGTGCTGTATATTCTTTAAAATTTAATGATAAGAAAATGCAAGAAATTGATGGACAGTATTTCTATATATATGAGTGGTTTGATGGTAAATCACTTAAAGATGGAGAAATAACAAGTTATCATTGCGAAGAAATAGGTAAGGCATTAGCAAAAATTCATAATATAGATTTAAAAAATGAAAAAAATGATTTCAAAGAAAAAAATATAGATTTTGAATACTATATTAATCTGGCTAAAGAAAAAAATTCTCCTATTTATAATTTAATATATGATAAACTTGAGTTATTAAATGATAGTATGAATAAAGGAAATCTTGTAATTCATAAATTACCTAATTTAAAAGCTATTTGTCATAACGATTTAGATAGTAAAAATGTAATGTGGTTGAATGATGACTACAAATTAATAGATTTAGAATGCTTAGGATACTCAAATCCATATTTGGAATTATATGAATTAGCACTTTGTTGGTCTGGTTATGAAAAATGTAATATAAATTTTGATTTATTTAAAACATTCTTTAAAGCATATTTTGATAATACGAAATTAGATAAAAAAATAGATTGGGAAAGCATTTATTATGCTAACAACGGAAGACTTGAATGGTTAGAATTTAATATAAAAAGATCTTTAATGATTGAATGTGATTCACAAGAAGAACAAGAAATAGGTATTAATGAAGTTAAAGAAACTATTGAACATGTTGTATATTATGATAAAGTAAAAAATGAAATTCTAAAAAATATTAGTGATTTAATTAAATAAAGTGGTGAGAGTATGCAAAATTATATATGTACCAATAGAACAAAAGAATATAAAAATAGAGTAGAAAATATAATTAATAATTCTAAAAAGGAAATATTAGATTTTTTTGAATTTAGTGATGATGGAAGGTTTAATTTTAATATTTATATTTATGATACTAATGAAGAATTAGTAAAAGGATTACAAACAAGAGGATTTAAAAATGATCCGGATTATATGTGTGCTTGTACTAAAGATGAAGATCATTCACTTAATTTCTATGAACCATTAGATAAATCTGATGTAGATTGGACAAAGGACGAATATGATAATGTTATATATCATGAATTGATACATGGTATACAATACTACATTTATGGTAAGCAACCAGAATGGTTAACAGAAGGAATTGCAAAATATTTAGATGGAATGTACAAAGAAGAAATGATATATAGTCATTTAGAAGATACATATAGTAATGAATTAGAATATGTATTAAAAGAAAAAATTGATGTTGATAACCCTTTAAGTATGAATGAATTAGTAAATGAATTTAATGGATCTATTTCATATTATCATTCATATTTAATAGTTTCATACTTGATTGAAATAGAAGGCAAATCTGAATTTATAAAAAAAATATATGATAATAATTATATAAAAAAATTAGAAAATAGTGATTTAATTAATGAATCAATAAATTATTATATATACAAATTTAATATAAAAGTGAAGTGATGATATGGCAAATATATATTTAAAAGTTCCAAATAATGAAAAATATGATGCCAGAATGTTATCTGGAGAGTCTCTTAAAAGTAGAAATATTAATAGGTGATAAAAATGAAATATGAAGATAATAGGTTTATTATTACAATGAATGTGATAGAAGAAGTTATTGAAAACTATAATCAAAACAAGAAACTAAGGGGATGATAAAATGAATAAAGAATATATATTAAATTCACCAAATTCATTAAAATATATTACAGATAATATGAATGATATTTTAGTAAATAAAATAAAAGAGTATAAAAAACTATTTAAAGTAGAAGAGTTAGAACCAGTAGTAATTAATTATTTTGATGATATAAATAAGTTTAGAGAGTTTATTTATAATATTAGAGGTGAAAAAGAATCATTACCAGATTATGCAACTGGTACATATGATAATGGAATGATAAATGCCTTTATTGAACCAAATATTGATATTAATTCATATAAATATAAGAAAAAACTATATCTTGCCAATCATGAATTATTTCATATTTTATACATGAAATATATATTAAACAATGATTATTCTAAAAGAATTGTTTGGTATGATGAAGGAATGGCACAATTTTTATCAGGAGAAAAAAATAAATTATTAGATATAGAAAAATTTAAAACATATTATTTAAGAGTAAAAGAAGAAACAATAATTATACCTGATAATTTAAATGAGATTACTCATGGCACAAGCTTTGTTAATGAAAAATATAATGGATATGATTTAGCATACCTATGTGTTAGATATTTAAATGAAAAATTAAGTTATGAAGAATTTCAAAATTTAATGAGTAATTTTGATAAAATAAAAGAGTATGGTACTACTATCATAAATGATATGTTTGAATATTATGATAATACTTTACTAAAAAGTATTAAGAGGTGATGAAATTATGAATTATAAATTATTAGAAGAACAAGATTTAGAATTTATGTTAGATTTTGTAGATGATGAAAATACAAAATATAATATAAAAGATTTGAAAAAGTTTATAGATAGTAAAAATAATTTAGGATTTATTGCAAAAGAAAATAATAAAATAGTTGGATTTGCATTTGGCTATATTTTATTAAAGCCAGATGGTAGAAAGGTATTCTATCTTGAAGCTATTGATGTTATGCCAAAATATCAAGGAAAAGGTTATGGTACTAAGTTAATATCATTTGCACATAATTATATTAAAACATTAGGATTTTATAAGATGTTTTTGATAACAAATAAAAGTAATATTTCAGCCTGTAAATGTTATGAAAAAGCAGGTGGAATAAATAAAGCAAATGATGATATTGTATATGAATTTAGGGGATAAATATATGGATTATGTAATAGAAGAAATGAATATCAATAATGTAGAGTATTATGCTAGAGTTAATGCACTAGCTTGGAAACAGTCTTATAAGGGAATAGTTAATGATGATTTTTTAGAATTAATTAATACTGAAGAAGAAATACAAAAAGCAATATTAAATTTAAAAGAAAGAATTAACGATAGTAGTAGAAGATTTTTATTAAATTATAATAATGAATATGTTGGAATATTAAGAGTTCGTAAAACTAAATATGAAAAATATAGTGAATGTGGAGAACTTGGCGCATTATATCTATTAGATAGTATTAAGAAAAAAGGATTTGGTAAAATTCTGTTTTCTAAAGCCATTAATGAATTAAAAGATATGGGTTATAGTAAGATGATTATTGGTTGTTTACAAGAAAATCCATCAAACGAATTTTATAAACATATGGGTGGTAAATTTGTTGATACTAACCCATTCACATTACCTAATGGTCAAGAACTAATGGAAAACCTATATTATTATGAACAAATAGAAAAAATTAAAAAAGTAATATAATGAAAAAAATTAAGGAAGAGTTATCAAAGAATTAAACAAGGATGTGAATTTAAATGAAAATAAAAAAATTTGATTTAAATAAAGATTTAAATAAATTAGAGTCATATTTAAGAAATCAGTATTTAGAAAATAAAAATATGACTTCATGGCTTCCTGAAAGATTACATGATTTAATATATAGAATGGATACACAATATACAGATGAAGGTAAACCCAAATCTAGTGATTATATATTTATTTGGGAAGATAATGATGAAATAGTTGGATGTATATTACCAGATGGTGATGCAATATATATTAGTATTAAAAATGGATATGAAGAATTATATAAATCAATTGTTAAATATGCAGAAGAAAATTGTAAACCATTATTTGAAAAAAAAGAAGATGGTGAAATAGATTTTCTTGTGATTGCAAATGATAGTTTAGAATATAAAAAAGACTATTTAAAGCAAAATGGTTATACAAGACAAACAGAGGAAGATTATGATAATTATGTATATCCACAAAAAATGAATGTTAGAGTTGATTTACCTAATGGATTTAAATTAGTATATGGTGATGAATATGATGATGAAGACAATAAGTGGAGTGCATGTAATTTAGGATTTCATCCTGATTTAGAACATCCAAATTATAGAAATGATATGGGTGCTTATAATTCTAGAAAAAATTCATCTATGTATAAAGATAGTTTTGAGTGTATGATAATAGATGAAAATACAAATGAAAAAAATAATGTTTGCTCATATTGCTTTGTTTATGTTGATAAAGAATCAAAAACTGCATTTATTGAACCAGTAAGTACAAGAGAAAAATATAGACATATGGGTATTGGAACAGCAATGATGCATGGTGTAATGTTAAAATGTAAAGAATTAGGTATAGAAAAATGCTATGTTAATTCTTATGATTGGAGAAGAAAAATTTATAATGCTGCAGGATTTACTACTGAAGACAGCATAGGATTTTGGCATAAAAAAATTAAATAGGATGTGATAATTATGAATATAATTGTACCAAATAAATTAAAAAAAGGTGATGAAATAAGAGTTGTTGCACCATCTAGAAGTATGAATTTATTAAATGATGAAACAATTGAAGTAGCAACTAAACGATTAGAAGATTTAGGTTTTAAAGTAACGTTTGGTAAAAATGTGAATAAAGAATTTGATTCTAATTTTATGTGTGCTTCTATAGAAGATAGAGTAAATGATTTACATGATGCTTTTAGTGATAAAAATGTTAAAGCTATTTTAACTGTAATTGGTGGATTTAATATTAATCAAATTTTAGATTATTTAGATTATGATTTAATAAAAAATAATCCTAAAATAATATGTGGATTTTCTGATATAACAGCTTTACTAAATGCTATATGCGAAAACAGGATTAGTAACATATTATGGACCACATTATTCTAGTTTTGGAATGATAAAAGGTTTTGGTTATACTTTAGAATACTTTAAAAAAATATTTATGGAAAATACTGATATTGAAGTAAATAGTTCTAATGAGTGGAGCGATGATTTATGGTTTTTGAATCAAGATAAGAGAAATTTTATTAAAAATAAAGGAATAAAAGTCATCAATTCTGGAATAGCTGAAGGCATAATAATCGGTGGTAACTTATGTACACTTAATTTATTACAAGGAACAGAATATATGCCAAATTTAGATAATACTATTTTATTACTAGAAGATGATGATTTAGCTGGTGATGAATTTTTAAGAGAATTTGATAGAAATCTTCAATCTTTACTTCATTCTGCTAAAGATATGAAAATAAATGGAATTATATTTGGTAGAGCACAATTAAATTCTAAAATGAATTATGATAAATGGATTAGTATTATTAGAACTAAGAAAAAATTAAAAAATATACCAATTATAATAGATGCTGATTTTGGACATACAACACCTATTTTTACATTTCCAATAGGTGGTAAAATTAAAATAAATAATGATAAAATAATAATTAAAAATAAATAATTTGGAAGTGATATTATGAATATTAGTTATGAAAGAGCAACTGTTGAAGATGCATATATGATTCGTTATATTGGAGCTCATAGCTGGAATGAAACATATAAAGGTTTAGTACCAGATGAATATTTAAAATATAAATTAGAACATATTGAAGATAAAGTTGAAAAACAAAAAAGTCTTATAAATGATAAAAATAATAATTTTTATGTTGCTAAAGTAGATAATAAAGTAGTTGGTTTTGTTTCTTATGGTTTATTAGAAGATGAAAAATATAAAGATTTTGGTCATATTGATTCCATATACTTATTAAAAGAATATCAAGGTTATGGTATAGGAAAAGAATTATTTAAAATAGCTTTAAATGGCTTAAAAGAATTAGGATATACGAAAATGGAATTAGAGTGTATGACTGGAAATAATACAATTAGTTTTTATAAGAAATATTTAGGTGAAGTTATAGATACAATTGATTATCCATTAAATGGAGGATTTTCAGTAAAAGCGGATATTTTAATATTTGATATAGAAGATGCTTTAAAAGTAATAAATGATAATAAAATAAGGAAGTGATTCAATTGTATATAATAAAAAAATTTGCTTTAGATAATCAAATATATTGTTTGGAAAGTATTCCATCTAATATGAATAAAATAATTATTTATTGTCATGGATTTGGTGAAAATAAAAGTAGAATAGAGCAACATAATGAAGAATTAAATAAAAATAATATAGGGATTATTTGTTTTGATTTTCCGTGTCATGGGGAAGATAAAAGTGATGATACTAAATTTAATTTAACTAATAGTATTGATTATTTAAATAAAGTTATTATGTATGCTAAAAAATATAATGTACCTATTTCACTAATGGGATCTAGTTATGGTGGATATATAGTACTTAGTAGAATAAATAAAATAGATGAAAAATTTGATAAAGTATTTTTAAAATTTCCAGCAGTTAATTTTTATGAATGTACTAAAAGAAAATTAAAAATTGATATTGATTATTATGATAATCATAAATATTATGAATTTTTAAATGGAAGAAAAATGTTTAGAGACTCATTTATAGAATTTATGAATGATAATTTAATGAAAAAATTTAATAAACATAATAATGATATTTATATAATTCATGGTGATGAAGATAAAACAGTATTATTATCTGATGTAGAAACATTTTGTAATAAATATAATATTAAACTAGATATTATAAAAGGTGCTGGACATGGTATGAAAGATTATTTAGATATGGTTAATAAAAAATTAATTGATTATATGAGAGAATAGAGGTAATAAAATGAAATGTATTCTTGCAAGTTATTTAGATTTATATGATAAAGATGAAAATGGTAATAAGATTGCTAAAAACTTTGGTAATCAAAATCATATATTAGATAATATTAAAAAATATGTGAAAAAATATGATAATTTTCTATTTGTAGCAAGTAATGAATTTAATAGTGAAGCGACTGATATATATGCAAATGCTACATTTAAATCATTTGACTTAACATTACCTTTTAAGAATTATTATATATTAGATTCAAGAACTGAAAATAAAATAGATGAATTATTAGAAAAGGCAGATTTAATATTTTTATGTGGTGGACATGTTCCAACACAAAATGCTTTTTTAAGTAATATAAATTTAAGAGAAAAAATTAAAAATACTAATGCTTTAATAATAGGGGGATCTGCTGGTGCTATGAATATGGCAGATAATGTATATTGTGCTCCAGAATTAGAAGGTGAATCTCTTGATCCAAACTTTCAAAGAATACTAAAGGGATTAGCTCTTACAAATATAAATATATTACCTCATTATGATGAATATAAAGAATTTATTTTAGATAATAAAAGATTTATTGAAGATATAGTTTTACCAGATACATTTAAAATAATAGTTTATGGAATTAATAATGGTTCTTATATTTTAATTGATAATGAAAATTATTTATATGGAGAAGCCTATTTGCTTAAAGATGGTAAAATAGAAAAAATAAATGATGAAGATAAAATAAAAATTATAAAGTAAGAGGTGATTAATTTGGAAGAAATATTTAATATTTACAAAAGAAATTTTCCTTATATAAATCGTGAAGAAAAAACTATAAAAGAAATAATTAAAATAAATGAAAAAGATTTTAGAAACTAATTAAGAACTATTGTAAGAACATATAGTTAATGATATGATTAAAGTGTATTAAATAGTTTGCCTGATATTTATATGACAATTTGTACGATAGGGTATATTTCTAGAGGCAAAATAGAAATATACATGATTTCGGAGATACTTATGTGGAATAAGTGTCTCTTTTTTTATTATTTTAAGGGAGGTTTTATAAATGAAAGAAATAATAGAAAAAGAAGTTAATGTCGAAGATATGATTTATGAAATTGATGGAAAGGAGGTTATGTTAGATTCTGATTTAGCTAAAATTTATGATGTTGAAACTAAAAGAATTAATGAGGCAGTGAAAAATAATCCTGATAAATTTCCTGAAAGGTATATATTAAGATTATCTGAAAAGCAATATTTATTATTGAAGTCGAAATTTTCGACTTCAAAAGGAGGTTCCAGAAAAGGACATACAGCATTTACAGAGCAAGGAATTTATATGCTTGCAACAATATTAAAGTCTAAAGAGGCAATTCAAGTAAGTATTAGAATAATGGATACATTTGTGAACATGAGACATTACATAAATTATAATAAAGTATTCTTACCACATAAATTTTTATTGCTAGAAGAAAAAGTAGATAATAATACTAAAAGAATCGATGAATTGTTTGATAAATTTAACCCTAAAGATATTGTTAAAGATTATTTATTCTTTGATGGAGATTTTTATGATGCATATTCTTTATTTATGGATATATTAAATAAATCTAAAGAAGAAATAATT
>JAEEGL014593998.1_pt1 | contig 21876 bp, 17 predicted proteins | sample 9134231 | NCBI WGS metagenome assembly JAEEGL01 (sample SAMN16246548, study PRJNA631951) | gut metagenome | biome: gut microbiome; feature: rumen; material: fiber-attached | host: Bos | place: Iran: Karaj | collected 2018-10 | reverse complement strand
TTTTACCAATAATCACAAAGGTTCAGCAATAATGCACTTTCGGAGGTCAAATGTGAATATGGATTTTTCAATGTGCTTGCAAGACTAAATTCCACTCTGTTTTTGCCTGGAACAAAGTGGAATTTACTTTTTCACTTCAGCCGCTTTTTTCCAACAAATCACATCGACAAAAACGTATAGATATTATAAGATAAAAGAAGGCGCGGAGTCGCTTTCCGGAAAAGCCATCGGGGCGGGAGGAATGAGATATGCTGGGAAAAGCAAAGTGTAAGATATTGAAAGAGATCCGGCAGAAGATCGCGGACGAAAATGATATCCCTTATGTTACAAGGGAATGTACCTACCAGGGAGACTGTTCGGGGACCTGCCCGAAATGCGAGAGCGAGCTGCGCTATCTGGAGCGGGAGCTGGAAGCAAGACAGAAGCTTGGGAAAAAAGTGGCTGTGTCGGCGCTTTGTGCGGGTATCGCCATGGGCAGTGCGGGCTGCGCGACGCCTTTTGACACACAGCTGGGAGGTGAGGCAGTAAAGCCTGCAGAAACGGAGGATTTGGGCGGTGCGGCTGAAGAATATCCGACCCCTACGCCCTTTGTTTATGTAACGGACGGCGAGATGCCGCCCGAGATCGAGGAACTGGAGGGAGATGTGGCATGCATCGACTATCTGCCCGCGAATGAGGAGGAAGATGCGAAGGCTCTGGAACGTCTTGAGGCTTATGATGTATTTGCAAGCACCTACGATGAAGAGAGACTGAGCGAGGATGCTTTGTATTATCCCGAATTTACGGCAGAGCAGGACTTCGTCCTGCGCGCACTCACGACCTGTCACTGGAACTGCGGAATGGGCGCGGAACCGGAAAGTATCGCGATCTACGACATCACGGATGGGAATGAGACACTGCTCGGCAGCTGGGATGCGGCCGGCCGCGGCAGCTGCGGTGTGGCAAATGTGAACTGGGATTATTACCCGGATGTGGAGTTCAAGGCCGGGCATACCTACCGCTTTGTTGATTCCGATACGGAGACCTGGAGCGGTGATGACGGCTCCGGCGGCACAGCTGCGATCGAGCTGCGTACGGATAAGGAAAATGCGGTATCCGGCCAAATAAAGAGCGGCGCCGAGATCGCTGTTTCGGAGGCACGCAACTGAGCGCGCCGACGTTTCCGCTCATCTCTGTTTCCCGTCTGCGCATGGGCATCGACGGGAAGGGCGTGACTGCACTCGTGGCGGGAGCGGGCTGCCCGCTCCGCTGCAGATGGTGTATCAATAAAAAGCTTTTGGCGGAAAACAGGAGCACGCCGGTCACCGCAGAGGAACTGAATGAAAAGGTAAAGCGTGATGATCTGTATTTCCGGGCGACCGGAGGCGGCGTTACTTTCGGCGGAGGCGAATCCCTGCTGCATACGGATTTTTATGAACGCTTCCGAGAGGTATGCTCTCCGGAATGGAAACTCTGTGCGGAGACCAGCCTTGCGGTACCTCGTAAAAATCTTGAAAAGGCGGTAAAGAGCATCGATGCTTTTATCGTCGACTGTAAAGATATGGATCCGGAGATCTATCATGCCTATACGGGCGGAGAGCACTCCCTGATGGTGGAGAATCTCCGTTTTTTGCTTGCCAATGCGGATCCGGAGCGTATCGTGGTGCGCATTCCGCTCATTCCGGAGTTTAATACGGAGGAAATGAGGGAGCGCAGCGCGGAACAGCTGAAGGCCATGGGGGTAAAGCATCTGGATATCTTTTCCTATGTGATCCGGGAGAAATAAAAATCCCGGGATACGGACCTAAGCTGTGTCGAAGAAAGGGAAAATATTTGTCCGAATTTCAGGAACTGATCAAAAACATCGATAAGTGCAGGGATTATGTGAGGGATTTCTTTGTGTACGGCTTTAAGAGCCGCAGCGATTTCCCGGGGAAGAGCGCGCGCACCTATGACGATGAGCGGCGCCGTATCGTAAGCTGGCTGCCGGAATATGTCCGGGAGGATTTTACGGAAAACGAACGCTCAAAAAATATCTCCCTGCAGATCGATCAGAAGAAACTGGATACCAATCCGCTTTTCAGCGTGTGGCAGACGAAGAGTTTTACGGACCGGGACCTGATGCTTCATTTCTTTCTGCTGAAACTCCTGGAAGATAAAGATGCGGCGTATTCCGCAGCGGAACTTACCGAGCTGATCATGGACGAATACGGCTGCGAAGCCGACCTGCAGAGCGTGCGCCGCAAATGCAACGAATATGCGGAGGAAGGCCTGCTTACTGTGCGCAGGGAAGGAAAGAGCGTACTCTACAGCAGGGGGATACGTTTTGATGAACTGCCCTGCACAGAGGAGCTTACGGATATGATCCGCTGTTTTCAGCTCGATCAGCCTCTGGGTATCGTCGGACACAGCATTCTTTCGGAACGGGATGAGGCCAACGGGATCTTCCGGATCAAGCACGGCTTTCCTTCATTTACCCTGGAGGATGAGATACTCTTGTGCCTTCTGGAGGCCATGCGTGAAAACAGAGCAGTGGAAGTCCTCATTCAGAGCAATCGCAACAGACGCGAAGTGTTAAAGAGCGGCTGCCCTTTGAAGATCTTTGTCAGCACACGCAGCGGACGAAGATATGTGTGCATGTACAGCGGAAAAAGAAACAGCTTTCCCTGTTTCCGTCTCGATCAGATCAAGGAAGTGAAGTGTACGGATCCCGTTCCGGAAAAAGAGAGGAAGACACTGCTTGCACGGCTTGAGGAACGCTCCGTTTATGTATGGGGTGTCTCCGGCATTACGGAAAACAGCGGCATGCAAAAGCTCGTCCTTACCATACATGCAGATGAGGACAGCGAAGCCTATATCGTGCAGCGGCTGATCCGGGAGGGGGAAGGCGGAACGGTAGAGAGGACCGCTGCGGACACTTTCCGTTATGAAAAGACGGTAACGGACGTCATGGAGATGTTCCCCTGGATCCGGAGTTTTATCGGGAGGATCGAAGGCCTGAAGATCTACGGAACGGACGGAAGCGGGAAAATGAAGGAAGATGCGGAGCTGGAATCGAGATTCTACAGGGATCTGCAGAAAATGTACCGGATGTATGAGATATGAAGAATCGGAAGGAAAAGGAAATGTATATCCGGATTCATAGGAACAGATTGTAGAAATGGATAAACTTTTTTCTGAAATATACAATCGCTATTTCCTGATCGTAAACCGCATCCTGTCCCATAGGGGAAAGATCACAGCGAAGCGGATGGGGGAAGTCGTGCAAAAGGACGGCTTTGGCGAGAGCATGCTCTTTCTTCTTCCAAAGCTTACGGAGAATGCATGGGAACTTTTTGAAGAAGAAAACGGGGAATACCGCCCGAAGCTCAGGGGCGTAAAAACGCCTTTGAGCAGGCTTCAGAAACGCTGGCTTGCGACGCTTCTTTCGGATCCGCGGGCGGCACTGTTTTTGGATGAGAAACAGCTCCTCTCTTTGCGGAAGAGCTTTCAGGACAGTGAAACACTTTATGATCAAAGCGATTTCCGCTATTTCGATCGTTTTTCCGATGGTGACGATTACGCGGATGAAGGCTATCGGGAACGTTTCCGCAGCATCCTTAAGGCGATAAAAGGGCAGAGCGTGATCCGGATACGTTATGAATCAAGGAGCGCGCGTTATATATCGCTGACCGTGCGTCCGCTCTATCTGGAATACTCCATGAAAAACGACTGCTATCGTCTGCTGGGGATCGTGAGAAGCGGGAGCCGGATGAGAAAAAGCATACTCCGTCTGTCGCGGATGAAGAGCGTTGTGTTCTGCAGGGACGAAGCGGAGGCTTTTGTTCTCACGAAAGAAGAGCCGAAGCAGGAGAAGCTGGTCCTGCGCATCTCCGACGAACGCAACGCCATGGAAAGAGCGATGCTCCAGTTTGCGGATTACCGAAAGAATACGCAGCGGCTGGATGATAGAAGCTACCGCTGCGAGATCTTTTATGACCGGGAGGATGAAACGGAGCTACTGATCGAAGTGCTTTCCTTCGGCCCCATGATCCGTGTGGAAGGCGATGAGCATTTTCTTTCGCTTGTAAAGGAAAGACTGAAAAAACAGGAGGCGTTTCCTGCCTCCTGCTGAAAAAGTATTACATTAATGCCGCGAAACAACGCCGGCATGCTCACGCACTGATGCGTATCGCGTCGTAGCGCTCGCATTCGATCACCTGCTTCATGGCTTCGAGGGGCGTGAGACCGATGCAGGAAAGCAGCTGCTTAAAGGTCGCTGCAGACTGGCCGGAGCAAAGCTGCACGCCCTTACGTGTACCGTCCGCATGGAAGATATCGTGGCGGCTGTTTACGTTCCAGAAGATCACGTTGGGGATCTCATAACCCGCCTTGCGGTACTTCTCACGCATCTTATCATAAAAGGTCCAGCTGCGGTTTCCGCACTGATCGATCTCCATATCCGAGATCACGATGATGGATTTTACCATATCTTCTGCGGGGGTGTGGTTATTTACCGCCAGTTCCAGTATCTTCCGGAAGGCCGCATTCAGATCGGTATTCATTCCCCATTTGGATCTGGCGATCGAAGCCAGCTTCTGCTCGAGGGTCTCACCCTTTACGGAGATGATCTGCGGCTCGTTTGAAAAGCTCATAAAAAGATTATGGTAATCCCCCTTATTATGCTCAGCGAAGTACAGTGCCAATCCAAGAGAGCTGGCCATCGGACGTCCCATCATAGAACCCGATACATCCGCCATTACGATGGCATTGACGCCCTCATCCACATATCCGGGAAGAGCTCTCCACTGGGCTTCAAGGACATCACTCTCTTCTTTCGAAAGCTTCGTGATGACCGCGTTCCAGGAACGGGACAGATACTTTTCTACGATATCATAAGGAAACAGCGTGGCCGAATGGATCTTTTCCACGCCCTTTACGGCGCGGTCCACATAGGCTGCAAAACGTTTTTCATCATGACGGTAAAATGCGCTGCGGTAGATCATCATCGCACGGGAAGGTACGGAAGGATAGCTGATCTCATCCCACTTTCCCGCACTCATGAGTGCTTCCACGACGCCGATATGCTTACGCATACGGCGCACGATACGCTTGAATTCATATACGCTGTAACCCAGCTTCTGCGCGGTGAGGATGCCGAGTTTACGGGTCTTTTCCGAGCTGGCATCGGCAGTCTTGATCCACTTTGCGAGCAGGGAGATGGCGTGCCCTTCCTCCATATTGCGCCGGTCCTCTTCGAACTGAAGCTTCATGGCCGCCCACATGTCTTCTTCGAGCTGTGTGCCTGTCAGCTCATAGAGATCGTCGTAGCGGCCATAGACGCCGATCAGATCCAGATTGGCGCGTAAAGCTTCAGGATGAGACTGTGCCATATAACGGAGCAGTACACGGAAGGTGCGGCGTTCGCCCAGGCCTCCGCGCACGTCACGGCCGTAAAAAGCCAGCTTTGTGGCAAAGAGCGCGTCCTCGCCGTAAGCGTCGGCAAAAAGACGTTCGATACGTGCCTCCTCCGCTCCGCGCAGCGCACCGATGCAGCCGAAAAGATCCAGGCATGCGTCGCTGGTGGTGTTCAGCGCCACGGCGCCGTTTTCGGTACGGGTAAAGGCTGCTTCCCTCTTAAGTAATTCTGCAAAACTCATTTTTCTTACCTCCTTAATACCAGGACACTTTTCGATCGTCACTGATCTGTAAAGTTTATTGCTGTCTGTGTCCCTTATTTTTCATGACACGTAAGTTCCTTCATGCCGGATTTGAACCGGCTCTATCAGGCTGTCGCGCTGATATTTACCATGGAAAGTATATGCTGTGCGTGTCACATCGTAGCAGGGGCCGGACTCGAACCGGCAACACCGGCGTCATAATCGCATTTATTTGCTGTGAAGATCACCCTGTTCATGATCTGTTTTTTCGTGCTCTACCCCTTGAGCTACCCTGCATGATCACAGGATAGCAGAGGAGGAGAGTAAAATCATTTCAAAAAAGCTGCGAACGAAAAAGGATCCGAAACAGGAGCAGCGTACGTATGGCAGTGAAGCTGCCCGGACAGCTTCCCGGGCTCTTTTCAAAAACGCGATTTTGTGAGAAAATATGGAAGGCTGTTTGCAGCAGGAGAGAGATACGGGCAGATATGGAAGAACGGGAAAAGACAGCAAAAGCGGAATATGAGGCGGAGCTTTATCGCCAGACGCATCCCTACGAGCAGTGGATCGCGGAGAATGAAAAAGAAAACCGGGGGGACGGACCTCGTGGTTTTCTGCTGCTGGCCGCGGATGAATTCTGCTGCATGCTCGATGGATACAAAAAGGAAGCGGACGGCACTCCGCTGCTGCCGGAAGGGACAGAAAGCGTTCTGATCGTCTCAGACAGGGGCGAGGTGGATCCGCGGGCTTATGACGTGATCCGGCAGGCGTTCCGGGACCATCCCGATACAGATGTGATCTATGCGGATGAGGATGTGATCGGCCGCGAGGGAAGACGCTGCGATCCGTGGTTCAAACCGGACTGGTCGCCGGATACCTTTATGTCTTTCTTTTATTTCGAAGATCTGCTGGCTTTCAGGGGAACGCATTTAGAAAAAGCGGTATGCGAAGGGATACCTGCACATCTGAAGGGCCGGGGCTTCCGGGACCTGACAAGTTACCTGATCGGGATTTCCGGAGACAGGCCCCTGCATATCCCGGAAGTGCTGCTTCATATGAAGGCAGGGGATGCGGAGGAGGATATCAGCCAAAAGATCCGGGAGAGAGAGAAAAAAGAGCTCAGTCATCCTTACTATCCCATCGAGATCGACGGGCGTGTGGCAAAGGTCTCCGTCATTATCCCGTCGAAGGATCATCCGGATCTGCTGGAACGCTGTCTGGGGAGCCTGCGTGAATATACGGAATATAAGGATTATGAGATCATCGTGGTGGATAACGGCAGTAACGATGAAAACCGGACCGTGATAGAAACGCTCCGGGAGAAGTATGATTTCACTTATCTGTACGATAAAGAGGACTTTAATTTTTCACGTATGTGTAACCGCGGTGCGGCAAAAGCTTCGGGGGACCTGCTGCTCTTTTTGAATGATGATATCGAGGTACGTGGTCAAAGCCCGAAGTGGATGCGCGTAATGGCCGGACATGCTCTGCAGAAGCGCGTGGGTGCGGTGGGCGCCAAACTGTGGTATCCGAAACAGGAGGGAGAGGACAGAAAAGAGCCGATGCGGATCCAGCATTGCGGGATCACAAATATCGCGCTTGGCCCCGTGCATAAGATGGGAGGCATGCACGATACCGGGAATATTTACCATATGCGGAACCGGGCGACTGCGGACGTGCTGGCAGTGACGGCGGCCTGCCTTATGATAAAGAGGGAAAAATATGACACAGTGGGCGGCTTCGACGAGGAGCTGGCTGTCGCCTATAATGATGTGGATCTCTGTTTTTCCTTATATGAAAAGGGATTGTATAATGTCGTTCGTGCGGATGCGGTCCTGATCCACCATGAATCTGCTTCCAGAGGAAGTGATATGAGCCCGGAAAAACGCAGGAGACAGGAAGCGGAGCTGGAAAAGCTCTACGGAAAGCATCCGGCGTTATACGGCAAAGATCCTTTTTACAGTCCTCACCTGGTGCAGGAGCGGCTGGATGTGGAGTTTCATCTGGGCTATGCATATCCCTACGAAAAAGCCGGGATCCATTCGGAGATCAGAGAGATCACTCCGGAAGACTATGCGATAGGACCGCAGGGGCGCGTTTGGCGCAAGCTTGGACTGGATCTGCAGATCCTGCAGCATGTGGACGACGTGATCAGGCGTGTACGCTTTACGGCAGACGGCAGCAGGACCGTGGAATACCGGATCGAAGGCTGGGCGGCACCGGCGAAGCGGAAGGCGTATCTGTATGAACGGCAGCTGCTTCTGGTGCGGGAGGACGGAAGCGGATACAGGATCTCTTTATTCGACAAATACCGCACGGATACCGGAGAGATCCTTGCAGAGCAGGAAGCCTGGGAGCTGGCGGGTTTTGTGGCACGTATCCCGGAGGGCGCTGTGGAAGACGGCAGCTATCGCATCCTTCTGGCCTTTGCGCCGAAAAAGGGCGGAAAAGCCTTTGTGACGGACACGCAGAAGCAGATCGGATCTGCACAGGATGAGTTTACACTCAGAGATATCCCGGAGCCGCCGTCAGGGGCCTCATAATATCCCGCTCATAGCAGAAATAAGAGAGATCCTCCTTTTTCCGGCAGAGATTTATCCGGATACACGAAATGGTCAGAAAACCTGTTTCGTGGTATTCTTTTGACGACATAGGAAGCAGGGAACGGAAAGGAAACCATATAAAATGATATCGGCAAATTACCATACACACACGACGCGCTGCAAGCATGCCTTCGGAACGGAACGCGAATATATCGAAGCAGCCATTTCGGAAGGTTTTAAGATCCTGGGATTTTCGGATCATACGCCGCAGCCATATCCGGAAGGTTTTGTATCGGGGATACGGATGGATATGTCGGAACTGTACGACTATACCGACACGCTTGTAAGACTGCGGGAGGAATATAAGAAGGATATAAAGATCCTGATCGGCTACGAGGTGGAATACAGCCGGAAATACTTCGAGCCGCTGCTTGCCGAATTACGGAAATATCCGCTGGATTATCTTATCCAGGGACAGCATTTTGTCGAGGACGAGGTGGAAGGCTTTTATGTGGGTTCGGCGACGGACAGCGAGGAGCGGCTGCGCGCCTATGTCGATTTTACGATCGAAGGAATGAAGACCGGCCTTTTCACTTATCTTGCACATCCCGATCTGATCCATTATACGGGACCGTACGGGATCTACCGGCATTATATGAGCAGACTCGTTGAGGAGGCGATCGCCCTGGATATCCCGCTCGAGATCAATGTCTACGGCTTTGTGGACGGACGCCATTATCCCTGCGACCGCTTCTTTAAGATGGCCGCGGAATATAAGCCCCGCTTTGTGATCGGCTGTGATGCCCATAAGCCGGAGGTCGTCCGCCAGCCGGAGCATATCAGCGGCTTCACGGATTTTCTCGACAGAAACGGGATCGAGTGCGGCGATAATATAATGATGCTAAAGTCAAAAACTCATGAGCCGATCATGCCTGCATGAATCGGCTCATTGCGAAAATGAGCCGTAGGCGGCAGTAGCCTCGTCTACGGTCATCTCGCCGGTTCCCACACGATAGACGGCCTGACGTATCTGTATGAACGCATCATCCGAAAGCCCGATCACTTCCGGCGACAGGATCCTGGATTCCGGAATGTTTCCGAAGGCGGCGTACATGCTGTTGAACGACAGATCCTTTGTCGGCGACATGAGTCCCTTGTTCCGGGCCATCTCATTCAGTTCCGGCGTTGTGATCAGGAAACGCATAAATTCGTTGGCCATCTCCAGATTCCGGCTGTCTTTGTTGACGGAAAACTGCAGATTCGGCATATCAACGAAGCTGGGGCCTTCGTCCGAAAGGGGAATGGGTGCAAAGCTGTAGGTAAAAGGACTGGCGATAAAGGCTTCGGAACGGCTTTCGCGTTTTTTGGTCCCGGAAACGGTATCGCCGGAGCAGGTCATCATGGGCACATCACCTTCGAAAAAGCGGAGGATCACGGCGTCATAGTTGTTTTCAATCTTTGCGCAGGCATCCGTATCCACACGGCAGTCGTTTAAGAACTGCGTGATCTTCTCAAGGGAAGGCCGCATATATTCTCCGGCGGAGGCATCAAGGGAATTGAGTTTATTCACAGCCTCCGCATCTTTCGCCACAGAGGCGCAGAAGAACGGATAGACCGTCACGGTAAACAGCGAGGTGGTCTCCTGCTGCGAGTAGCCCATCAGCGGACTTTCATAGCCTTTTTCGCGAAAGGCGTCACATACGGCGATCAGTTCCTGATAATCTGTGGGAACGCTCAGACCTTCTTTCTCGAACAGAGTGTTATTTACAAGCATACCGTAGGTGTTTGAAAAAACCGGGACCATCGGAAGCGTTCCGTCGTCCGTGTTCAGGATGATATTGCTGCGGATGCAGTCCAGATTAAGACCCAGTGCGGGGTCGGCCAGGTTCTCGGCGTGATCGATGGAAGAACTGTATTGTTCGCGCCCATACATCCAGGAATAATTGACGTAGATATCGGGGGCGTCGTTTCCGTTCAGGACCGTACCGATCATGTTGTTGTAATCATCCACCTTTGTATACATCAGTTCCACATTGGGATAATGAGCGTTAAAGCGGTCAAATTCGGCTTCCAGCGCTTCAAAGTTGTCATAACCGCCGGCGATGCGGATATGACAGGTGGTGGAAGTATCCAGAGACGGCCGGAATCCTTCTCCACCCGCTGCTGTTTCAGGTTTTTCCGAGCCGCATGCAGCCACAGCCGGGATCATCAGCATTGCCAGAACCATACGTATAAGCTTTTTCATGACAGTTTCCTTTCCTCCTTGATCCGTCGGATCTCTTTGATTACCAGTTTGATATCGATGGGTTTTGCTATATGTCCGTTCATTCCGGCGTTCAGGCATTCCGTCACGTTTTCGGAGAATGCATCTGCCGTCATCGCGATGATCGGTACGGAAGCCTTCCGGGAATCCTCCAGTTTTCGGATCGCCCTGGTGGCGTCAAGCCCGTTCATTTCGGGCATCTGTACATCCATAAAGATCAGTTCATAAGTGTCCGCAGCAGCGCTGCTCACCATATCCACGCAGATCCGCCCGTTTTCCGCCCGGTCGGTGATGATCCCGAAGGAATCCAGCATGTAGGATATGATCTCCCAGTTGATATCATTATCCTCGGCGACAAGGATGTGCAGCCCCTGCAGGTCGGAAAGATCATCCTCCGGCTCATGGGATGCGGCATCGTTCCCGAAAAGGTCGTTGATCTTATCATAGAGCGTTGAGCGGAAGATCGGTTTATTGATAAAGCCGTTCGCACCTGCCTCTTTTGCTTTATCTTCGATATCCGACCAGTCATATGCGGAGATCAGCAGGATGGGGATATCTGCATCGATCTCCGAACGGATACGCCGGATCGTCTCGAGCCCGTCCATTTCAGGCATCTTCCAATCAACCAGGACGACACTGTAATCTTTTCCGGAATGGTGCCTCTCAGAGATCTTGCGGAGCGCTTCCTCACCGCTTTTCGCCTGATCCGCGGACGCGCCGAGAGATTCAATGGTGTGGGTGCCTGTCTGAAGCATGATATCATCGTCATCCACGAGCAGGATATCTATGGGATCAAGCTTCATATCCTCCCGCTGCCTGTCGGCTACGGGGATATCCAGCAGGATCGTGAAAGTGGTACCCTTGCCCTGTTCGCTCCGGCATTCGATCGTTCCGCCGATCAGTTCGACCATCTGCTTTGTGATGGTCAGGCCCAGGCCGGTTCCCTGGATACTGTTTACGCGGCTGTCCACCTGCCGTGAGAAGGGCTGGTACATGGTGTCCATAAATTCCGGGCTCATTCCGATGCCGGTATCTGCTACAACATAGCTCATCCGTACGCAGCCGGGGCTGGGACTTTCTTCCTCACGCATATCAACACTGACCCGGCCGCCGGGTTCCGTGTATTTGATGGCGTTGGAGAGGATGTTGATATAGATCTGGTTCAGACGGAGCTGGTCCGCATACAGATACTCTATATCCATCTGATTGATGTGAAAGCTGAATTCTATATTCTTCTCCCGGATCATCGGCTGGGAGATATTTACAAGGTTTTCGATCGTTTCCACAATGGAGAAAGTTATGGGACTCAGTTTCAGCTTCCCGCTCTCTACCTTGGAGATATCCAGGATGTCGTTGATCAGTGTCAGAAGATGATTGCCTGCAAGACGGATCTTCCGGAGGTTTTCCGCTGCCAGTTCAGTATCTCCGAGATTTTTTTCCGTGATCGCCGTAAGGCCTATGATGGCATTCATCGGCGTACGGATGTCGTGCGACATGGTAGAGAGAAAATCGGTTTTGGCCCTGTTTGCGGAGTCGGCTTCCCGGGCTGTGACCTGAAGACGCCTGTTTAAATAGCGCATATAGACGAGGTCGCTGAGGAAAAGGATCAGCAGGCAGATAAATACGACCCCGAACAGCACCCAGTTTTCGCTGTCCACATGGAGATCCTTCGCCGGTACGAGACCCAGCAGAGTCCAGCCGACGGTGGCGGATACTGGGGTATAGGCAAGGATGCATTCCTGCCCGTGCGAGTTGATCATGGAAAAGGATCCGGTCGATGAAGTGATCCTGTCAAACAGTCTGTCCGAGGATTCCGGATCTGTGGGATTATAGGATTTGTAGAATTCAAAAAAACTGGAGTTTTTAAAACTGTATCCTTTAAGGATATAATCACCGTGGGAATCGATGATGGACAGTTCGGCGTTCACCAGCTCGGTCTGCGGGAAAACCCATTTCTGTTCCAGCGCCGAGATGGGGATCACCCGGAGAAGGACCGCAGCCACGGAGCTTTTGCTATCCGGATCATAGAGCGTGATATGGTTGCAGAAGGCCAGCGACTGTTCGCCGTTTGCCGGGTTGGTGTAAGCGCGGGTGATATTTGTCGACTTCCCGAGCTCATCGATCCAATCTGCATTTCCCAGAAGCGACACCCGTTCATAGGAAACGCTATAGTCATCGTCTGTGCCCTGTTTCGGACGCGTGGAGAGACCGGTGAGCGTATCAAGGGCGATCAGATGTGCCGAAGTGTTCGCAAGCACATGCGAGGCACGGATATAATCTGCGGCTTCTTCCATGGTCATGGTCCTGCTGTTGATATACTGCGCCCACACATCGCAGATCCGCTGCTCGCCCTCCAGATAGTTCTCCGTCACCTTTTCCATGGTGACCGTCGTGTTTTCGAAGTATTCGATCTGCCTCCGGTAATAAGCGTCGTTTTCATATCCGGAGTATAGGACAACAAAGATCAAAATGGCGGCCATGATGATCATGTTGATAAGTACGATATATATTTTATTCCTGCTCTGGTCTTTTGCAACGTTCATGATTGCCGGTACTCCGTTTTTCGCCTCGGCTTTTTGCGGTCGCGTATTTCCTGCGCATCCGCATGCCGCAGACAGCCTTATAATGGATTATATCATAGTTTTCTGTTAAAGCATAATTTATTTATGATATCACAGAGGCTAAGCCGGGGTATGAGACGGGATATCGGCGCTTGCAATCCACGCTGAGCGCTATTATACTTGTTACTGTTTGGAAACAGCGCGGAAATGCGATCAATAACGGATAGGAAGATCAGGGAATGAGTATATTAAATGTTGAACATCTGACACACGGCTTCGGCGACAGGGCGATCTTTGAAGACGTATCATTCCGGCTGCTCGCCGGAGAGCATATCGGACTGGTCGGAGCCAACGGGGAAGGAAAATCCACTTTCATGAACATCATCACCGGAAAACTGATGCCGGATGAAGGTAATATAGAGTGGGCAAAAAATGTCAAAGCAGGCTATCTGGACCAGCATGCGGTGCTTAAAGAAGGAATGACGATACGCGGCGTACTGGCAAGCGCGTTTGAGCCGCTTTTTGCCATGGAAGCGCGGATGAACGAACTGTATGAGAAAATGGGCAGCGCCACGGAAGAAGAGATGGAAGAGTATATGGAAGAGACCGGGACGATCCAGGATCTTCTGACGAACCATGATTTCTATATGATCGATGCAAAAGTGGAAGAGGTGGCCAGAGCGCTGGGGCTGCTGGATCTGGGACTTGAGCGCGATGTGACGGAGCTTTCCGGAGGGCAGCGTACCAAGATACTGCTCGGGAAACTGCTGCTGGAAAAGCCGGATATCCTGCTTTTGGATGAGCCCACAAACTATCTTGATGCGGAGCATATCGAATGGCTGAAAAAGTATCTTCAGGACTATGAGAATGCATTCATACTGATCTCACATGATATCCCGTTCTTAAACAGTGTCATCAATATCGTTTACCATATGGACGGGAGCTTTCACAGCCTGGACCGTTATGTGGGCGATTATGATAAATTCATGGAAGTATATGAAGCAAAAAAAGCCCAGCGGGAGGCTGCATACAATAAGCAGCAGCAGGAGATCGCGGAGCTGAAGGATTTTGTCGCACGTAATAAAGCCAGAGTCGCCACAAGAAATATGGCAATGTCCAGACAGAAGAAACTGGACAACATGGATGTGATCGAAAAGATACAGGAAAAGCCCAAGCCGGAATTCCATTTTAAAACGGCGCGCACGCCCGGCAGGATCCTGTTTGAGACCAGGGATCTGGTCATAGGGTATGACGAGCCTTTATCCTCTCCGCTGAACCTGAGTATGGAACGCGGGTCCTGCATCGTACTGACGGGAGCGAACGGGATCGGCAAAACGACCCTGCTGAAAAGTATCCTTGGCCTGATACCGGCTTTGAAAGGGGAAGTAGAACTTGGGGAGAATCTTGCGATCGGATATTTTGAACAGGAGATGCCCGCCGATATCGAGACGACCTGTCTGCAGGAGATCTGGAATGAGTTTCCGGGCTATACGCAGTATGAGGTGCGTTCCGCCCTCGCAAAATGCGGACTGACGACGAAGCATATCGAGAGCAAGTGTAAGGTGCTCTCCGGCGGGGAGCAGGCGAAGGTAAGGCTTTGCAAGCTGATCAACAGGGAATCCAATCTGCTGGTGCTCGACGAACCGACCAACCATCTGGATGTAGATGCAAAGAGCGAACTGCTGAGGGCACTGAAAGAGTATAAAGGAAGTATCCTGATGGTCTGTCATGAGCCGGAGTTTTACAATGAACTGTATACGCAGCTCTGGGATTGTAGCAAGTGGACAACGAAGCTGTGAGCCTTCGGAGGGATAACACGAACGCTTCCGATATGGCCGGCGAAAGTGCAAAGCCGGAGCTTGACGGTATCACGCAGATAGGCTTTGAGATAGAGGAGAAAAGAGGCAAGTGATATAACACATGTTACATCTCTCGCCTCTTTTTAGCTGTGTATCCCCAATAATATATGTTTGTGTAAGAGTGCTGGAAATGATATAATTTACTGAGTCAGAGAAATGGAATAGAGGGGGATAGGAGATGCAGATATTTCTGTTTTGGCATTGAATAGAATCCTTTAGGATGCAAAGTGGTATAGAAGAATTAGTATTATGTTATTTGTTGAGGTATGTATATGGGAATTATAGAGCTTACATGTCCGAAATGTGGGGGAAATATGTCTGTAAAAGATGATATGAAGCAGGCATTTTGTATGTATTGCGGATATAAAATAATTATTGATAACGAGTATACATACAGAAAAGTTGATGAGGCAAGGATCAAAGAAGCGGAGAATTAACGTATCAGGATAGAGTTTGAGATAGAACAGGAACGGAAGAGAGAGGCGGAAAGGATCCAAAAACAGGGAATCGAAAAAACACGTAAGAGTATTATTGTTTGTGGAGGCGTTATAGCGTTTTTTGGTTTATTTGCTTTACTCCCCTTAGCGGTAGAAGCGGATAGTCTTGGTTTTGGAGTATTTTCTTTATTGGTATTTTTATGCGGAGCTATTCTTTCTATTGTAGGATTCTTTTACGGTATATTTAAGAACTAATTATACAAGGATTATACAAGCTTTTGAGAATTGATTTGTATTTTTGAAGACTGGTGACAGGATATGATGAGCGTTTTTCATCCGCACTAAAGGTAACAATGGAATAAGGAACGTGTATTTCATTGAAGAGAACTAACAGACAGCGTATGGAAGTTGATATAAAGACTATAGATATTATAGCATATAATAACAAAATGAGGTTATCATGAGTGGGGGGAGTAATATGATGAGCTATAATCCCGAGTTATATATACATGATATGGACAGGAAAGCGCTTGCTGCATTGACGTCATTTCCTGCGTTTTATAAGCTTTGCGAGATTTATGATGCCAGTATAGACAAAAAAGCCGCGAAAATTGAATTCATGTCTACAGCCATACGTCTTGGCGAGGATCAGATGCCAAACATATACAGGCTTCTTCCACCTATATGTGAAAAACTGGAGATAGAAGTTCCGGAGTTGTATTATGTAAAATCCAAGGAAATTAACGCGGCTACTTCCGGAACAACAAATCCATATATTTTTCTGACGTCTGAATTTATCGAAAAAATCCCTGAGGAATTGATAGGAACAGCGCTGGCTCATGAGTGTGGCCACATCGCCTGCAAACATACATTGTACTGGAAAATGGCTATGCAAATGATGGATGGGGTTGAATCCGGCCCATTGGCAAAAGTTCCCGGTATCCGAAAGCATGTCACACCGGCACTGCTAAAATCTCTTATGTTTTGGTCAAGATGCAGTGAAATGTCAGCTGACAGAGCGGCCGTTTTATGTGATGGCGGATATGAAAAAACCATAGATCTGCTTTTAAGGGTACATGGCTACGGCGATGATATCAATAGAGAGGCTTTTCTGAAACAGGCGCTTGATCTGCGAGACTATGTGAATGAAGACAGAATGAATAAAGCCATAGAAATAATGCTTACAGATAATGAAAGTCACCCCCGTCTTGCAATGAGAGCATGTGAATGCTACGAGTGGTATAAGAGCAATCAATACATCGGTATTTCTAACGGAACATATACGCTTGAAGATCTTCGAAAAGATGACGAAAATGAAACGGAGATAACGAATACATTAGAAGCTGAAATCATTATAAATGATGAAAAGGTTAATATCAATGAAGCACAGGTTGATGCCTCTTTAAAGGCTGTTAGTGATAAACTTGAGCGATATACAAATAAGGCTCAGAAAGAAGATTATGCGTATGCTGTTGCATGTGGTATATTGACCGGTATTCTGGACTCGGTGTTTGTTGGAGATATGACGATAACAAAGGAAGATATCGGATTATCCCACAAACAGATGAATTTATTTATCCATAAGTATGCAAAATCAAAAGGAATTGAGGAGAAGAGACTGCCGGATGTTATTGCAGAGCTTGAAAAAGAGTTCCCTGTCGCTCAGGATAATGTGTGGAAAGGAGAAGGTATAAATATAACGCCCAAAAACCATCACTTGGCAGATCTGGCACATCATCCAACGCCTACAGGACTTGTCTCGGCAATTGTTGTACGTTTTTTGCGAATAGGTACATTTGTGGATCATGAGGGGAAATGGCATTTCCGTTTTGTAAAAACAAAACCGGAAGATATCATACAGGTCGTAATCCCGGCTATACTAACAGGCTTCTTAAACTGGCTGGTTTCAATTGCCGAAACAAAATATGAAGAGTATACTGACGAGAAAATACCTGAAGCAATAAAAAAACTGATTCATTTTGCTGCATCTACGCCGATTATTCTGGAAATTGCCAAGTGTGCCGATAACTGGTTCGGGCATCTGGTAAGTGATATGGGTGGCTCAAGCGGCTCTATACGAAAGGGGAGCGAAGGTATGGGCGTTCCGGGTATACTAGTGTCTTTGCTGCACGAGATTTCTTCGCTGCCCATATTGAAAGACACTGCTCTTCCGCAGATAGTTAATGATCTTTATGTGAAAAAGAAAATTGACCTCAGATTCGAAATGAATCTATACAAGGAATTGGAACGCCAGGCTATTCCCGTGATAATCAATGAAGTCCTGATTCGGGTGGGGTATTTTGTCGCAAAACTCTATGCGGAATTTATAAGCAAAAAAAGTATAAAAGAGATAGAATGGAAAAAAATAATACCTATAGGGAATCGTACTGTTGACCGGATGCTCATGGTCTCCACTATGACATTTAATCTGGCCGATACAGCAGATGCAGCTATCCATGCTGCTATAGAAAGCGGCGGAAACTGGGTGTTATTTGCGGGTAAGTTTGCGTGTCGCATAAACTATGTTGGAGCCGGAAGAGCTGCCCTTGCTGTGGTGAAGGAGATTTCTAATGAAATGAAGGAGGCTCAGCTGATTCATGAGCGGATGATCCTCACGGAGATGAAAACAGCCTTTGTTGTAACCCGGCTTGAGCAGTACAAAGCAGAGTTGGAACAACGATTGTCAGATTACCTGGCAGAGGACCTCGAAGCATTTATCGAAGGATTTGATGATATAAAAGAGGGGCTTGAAAAAGAGGATTCAGACCTTGTTATAAAAGGAAATGTACGAATACAAAGAGTCCTTGGCAGAGAACCGCAATTTACAAACCAGTCGGAATTCGATGATCTGATGGAATCATCGGAAACATTTGTTTTTTAAGGGGGAGCGATATATGTCGGACGAAGTAAATAACACACATAGCACTACTGATGATGAAACTCCTGATGTGGCGGAAAAAGTAGAAAGCGGTTCACAGAATACAGAGAAACGAGGAGGCCTTTTCGGTAAGGGAGTTTCTGATTTTGCGGGGGGATTGGGTAAAAGTGTTTTAGCTGTTGGAGCCGGTCTTGGAAAAGGTTTGATGGCTGTCGGAGACGGGATCGGGAAAGGCGCTCAGGCAGTAGGGAGCGGGATTAAGAATGCCTATCAGGGTGCTGTAGATAATGCAAAAGAGAAAGAAATTGAGAAACAAAAAAGAGCAGACGAACAGATAAGAGCCGATGAGCTTCAAGAGCATTTTGATGGCGGTAGAAAAAGCAGTAAAATCAGTGAAGAAGATATCATAATACGAAGCATATCGATACGAAATGCTCTCAAGATCATATATTATCTTATGGCAGCTGACGGAAACATCTTTCATAGCGAGGAAGAAAAGTTCGACTCCATAGGGAAAGAACTGGATCCGTCGTTTCATGATATCAAAGATGCTATTGTTCAGGAATGTAAAACACAACTCAACAAAGTGATAGATCCGGAGGATTATTTTGATGTGATACAGGACGGTATCGAAGAAGCGCTCCTCTCTTCTGCAATGAGTCTGGAGAAGACCATAAGTCCAAAGTTGTTGGTGTGGGATCTGCTGACAATTGCCTATAGCGATGAGAGCTATGATGAGGCTGAGCGAAAACTTATAAAGTATATAGTCAGAAAGACGGAAATAGATAAAGCTGTTTTTCTGGAGTTGGAGAGCAGTATACTGACATTGATGGAATTGGAAAAAGAGATAACCTGGCTTAAATCGACAGAAAGGCCTTATCTGACGATAGAGGCGATGCTGAACGAGATAGCGGACCGTAAGAACGTGATCTTTGAAAGCGTTAAAGATCTTATAACACTATAAGAGGGGGGAATGGAGATGCCTTTACCTTTATTATTTATTGGAGTTGCTGCAGTTACAGGAGGCTTTGGTATTGGTTCGACCATAAAAGCCGGTATAGACAGTGATAATGCAAAAACAATAAATGAAAGTGCAAATGAACTGATACAAAACGGAACAGACTGGTTGAATACCCAAAGATTAGCGTGTGGAAGATCGCTGGGACAATTAGGAGAAGAAAAACTTTTTGTGTTAAACAGCAGTATAACGTCTTTCCTTGATACGTTCAGCAGGATTAAAAATGTCGACTTCAGACAGACGGAGGGCTTGGATGAGTTATCAAAGCTCCAGATTGATGAGAAGGAATTTGTAGAGTTGAAGTCTATGGTTAATTATGCAGGCTCCATAGCCGGTGGGGCAATAGCCGGAACGGCTAGCGGAGCCCTTATAGCTTTTGGAGCCTATGGAGCAGCCCAGGCCTTGGCATTTGCTTCAACAGGTACGGCTATTGCATCGTTAAGCGGGGCGGCAGCTACAAATGCTACTTTAGCATTCTTTGGAGGAGGATCTCTTGCCGCAGGAGGGCTTGGTATGGCCGGCGGCACTGTTGTACTTGGAGGCCTTGTCGCAGGCCCGGCATTAGCTTTATTCGGAGCGGTAATAAGTACTGCAGCCAGGAAAAAACTTGATGAGGCATATACTAACAGAGCGCAGGCTATACAGTTGGCCGAGGAGTTGTCCGTTGCCGGAAAACAATGCGAAGCGATAAGACGGAGGACTTATATGTTATACAATCTTCTGGCCAGACTGGATGCTATTTTTGTACCACTTCTGTATGATATGGAAGATATTTTCAAAAATGAGGGGGACGATTACAGAAGCTATACTGAGCAATCAAAAAAGAAGGTGGCATCATGCGCAAGCATTGCTGTAACGATCAAATCAGTTCTTGATACCAAGCTTCTAGATGATGATGGTGTATTAACGGATGTATCGCGGAATATCTTCGAGTCGGCTGAAGAGTCTGTAAAAAAGGTTGAATATCTGGCAATTGGAATCAACAAAGATGGGAAACAGTGATCAGTATAGATGCGGGAACTGTAGCCGGGACAGGAGCAGGAAATGCCTGCGGACCAAAATATCGGCCTGCAGCCACGCAGCAAGTACGTGGCCCGGGTTTGAATAGTAAAGAAAATATGTATTTAGGAGGAAAGAAAGATGGAGTTTAATACGGAGATTTTTTCACAGTACGATAAGAAGTGGGCGCTTTTAACAGCGGGAAACGAAGAAAACTTTAATACCATGACCATCAGCTGGGGCGGACTGGGGACGATCTGGGGGAAGCCGGTGGCAACGGTGTATGTACGCACATCCAGATACACTCACGATTACATGGATGCAAACGACTGCTTCACGATCAGTTTCTTCCCGGAAGAATACAGGGATATCCTTGGCGTTCTCGGTTCCAGATCCGGCAGGGATATGGATAAGATGAAGGATTCCGGGCTTACCGCCAGGAAGGCGGGGGATTCTGTTTCATTCGAGGAAGCAGAGCTGACAATGGTATGCCGGAAACTGTTCCGGCAGGAGCTGGCAGTTGAGAATATTCCCGAAGATATCGCAAAAGCAATGTATGAAGGTCAGGCCCCTCATGATATGTACATCGGGGAAGTGGTGGAAATCTGCTGACAGGGCACGGGCTAAAAAGACCACGGCAGATACGCTGCGATCACTGCCAGTATTACTGCCGGAAGCATATTGGCTACGCGGAGGGTTTTTCCCCAGACAAGATTTATACCGACACAGAAGATCAATATGGAACCGATCAGTGAAAGGTATGCGATCGCCAGATCTGTCATTACAGGAGCCAGGAATCCGGCGAGCAGGGTTATGAGGCCTTCAAAGAGAAGGATCGGTATTGCGGAAAATGCGCTGCCCTTTCCAAGCGATGAGGTCATAACGGCTATAATGATAAAATCCAGCACGGATTTTACCGCAAGGGTTGAATAGTCGCCAAGAACGCCGTCCTGGATAGCACCAACGATGGCCATGGCGCCGATACAAACGGTCAGGGAAGCGGTGACAAATGCATTTACAAACTGCTTGTCTCCGCTGTTCCCCGTCTTGTTTTTCAGCCATTCCCCAAAACGTTCGAAGCCCTTTTCGATCCCGATCAGTTCGCCTATTATGGTACCGAACGCCAGACAGAGTGCTACTAGCATGGATTTGCCGCTCACGAGGGTATTTTCCTCTATATGCATCATTCCCTGCATAGCTCCGGCGATGGCAATAAACAGAACGCTGATGCCGCAGGCTCTGGTTATCGCTGCCTGCTGCTCCTGCCTGAACAGTTTGCCTGTAAAGTGGCCGACCACGCCACCGAAAACAATGGCGACCGTGTTGATCAGGGTTCCCAAACCTCTCATTGTGTTTCTCCGATATGACAACTGTGAACAAAACATCTCATAGGATAACGCATTTTCAGGTGATTTTCAAGATGCTGATCGGAGGATACCGGGTTTTTCGGAAGACATGCTTGAGTATATTGCCATAGATACTGTTCGTCAAAGAAAAAAGACGTTTTATCCGGATAAAGATCATTTTTGAAGAGATCCTGCTAAAGTGATCTGCAGGCAGAATGACTGCCGGAAAAAAATTCGTGAGGTATATATAAAGATGATAAAAAGAGAGCGTGAAAAAGGAAAAAAGAAGCTGCTGATCGCAGTGGCAGCGGCTGCAGTACTTGTGTGTCTGGCTGTGATCACGATCGTTGTTAT
>JAEEGL013245703.1_pt1 | contig 21877 bp, 19 predicted proteins | sample 9134231 | NCBI WGS metagenome assembly JAEEGL01 (sample SAMN16246548, study PRJNA631951) | gut metagenome | biome: gut microbiome; feature: rumen; material: fiber-attached | host: Bos | place: Iran: Karaj | collected 2018-10 | reverse complement strand
TTCGGCGGCGACGACAACGGCTATGTAGACGTCTATTCCGATCGGCTGGAGCTCTTTATCAAGAGCAAGGCCACGACCCTGGCCTTCGGCGCCATCGGCAGCGCCATCGAGGGCAAGGGCAAGCTGTACTTCACCCTGAGGCCCTCCATGGTTCTCAATTTCCAGAAGCAGACCAACAGCAAAGGCGCCTTACAGCATTACCTTTTCACCTTGAGCGACGGCCGGATGCTTCGCCTGCAGCCGGTGCGCGGCAAAACTACGGAGCCTTTCATTGACCGGTTGTTCGGTCGCTGACGGGACCTCAGGTACAAAAAAGCAGATCGGGAAAGCATTGAGATTTCCCGATCTGCTTTTTTCTTTTGGATTCACATGGCGCCGAGGAAGCAGTCCTGGGTGCCCATCTCCGCAAAGAGAACGGTCTCCCGGTCCCGCAGGTCACAGACCCGGATCACGCCCTCGAAGGTGGTGTCTCCGGTCAGCTCCCGGTAGCGGTCCGGCAGCGCGTCGAACAGCTCCTCGTGGAACTCGCAGCCCTCCTCGCCCTGATAGAGGGCCGCGTAGAAGATGCCCGACTCCACCAGGTCCTGGAAAAAGTGGCTGCCGTAGCTCAGCTCCGGCCGCAGGCCGTGGGAGCGGTAGGCCAGCTCACAGATGCAGGAGAAGCGGTTGATCTCCGCAAAGCCCACGGGCACGCCCAGGGAGGGCGTAGTGGTGCCCCAGCGGCCGGGCCCCAGGAGGATGGCCTGCTCGTCCCGCAGGGCGGCGTTGAGCACGCCGATCTGCCGGGCCACCTGGTACTTCCGCTGCTCCGGCAGGTCCAGATAGGGCCCCACCTTCACGAAGACCACGTGGCGGACCGGGATGCAGGCGTTGCCGCCCATGAAGTTGCCCTTGATGCGCCAGAAGAAATCCCGCACCTTGGGCATGACCCCGGCCTGCCCCAGACCGCTGGTCTGGATGGTGCGGCACTGGAGCAGATTCACCCGGTATTCCCCGTCCACGCTGAAGTTGCAGGCATATTCCACATCCACCGGATAGTGGTATTTTTCGGCTACGATGGACATGATCCGCTTCATCACCTGGGCAAAATCCGTGCGCCGCAGGAGCTTCTGGAAATTGAGGATATCGGGGACGGTCTCTCCGTAGAGCCCCATCTCCCGGAAGCGGGCGGCGGTGGCGGTATCCGGCTCCATAAACAGGGCCGGATCCGTGTTCATGTCGTGCTTGCGCAGAGACTCCAGGGGCACGGTGGTAAAGCAGTTTTTCTTCAGGTCGATGGCGTCCACCTTGTGCTGACTGTAGCGGTATTCTTCTCCGTAAGCCACCAGAGGCGGAGCGGTGGGGGCGTCCAGCCGGATGAAGCGGGCATAGTCGTCCGCCTCCCGGTCCACGGCCCGGGTGCCCATGCCGAAGACCAGGCGCAGCATGCCGCTGTTGTTCTCCCGGTCATGGCCGCCCATCACGTACAGATTCTTGGAGTGGCCCACACCCGCCAGGTGGGGATAGTAGTAGTCCCCGTGGCAGTCGCCGCTGACGCGCATGACCAGCAGGGCCATCTGCTCGTCCTTGTCCAGCAGGTTCCGGTCGGCGCGGTAGCGGATGGCGGCGGGGCTGACGGTGCTGGCATAGACGGCCCGGACGGCGTTTTCAAACTCCCGGTAGCGCTCCTCGGGGCTGCCCTGATTGGGACAGAACACGCTGTCGTACTTGCCGGCGAAGGCGTTGCCGATGCCGTCCTCCAGCAGGGAACTGGAGCGCACGATGATGGGCGACTGACCGAAGTATTCCAGCACCGAGCGGAACTGCTCCTGGATATTGGGGGAGAAGCTGCCGTTGAGCAGCAGCTCTTCCAGCGCCGGGGACATGCGGATGTAGTCCTCCGGCTCCACCATCTGGGTGCGCAGCTCCCAGAGGTTGTTCTGCACGGCGTAGGTATAGAACACGTCCGCGCCGATGAAGTAGGAGTCGTGGGGCTCGATGCGCCGGGCGAAAAGCTCGGGGTCGGTGTCCCGGATGATGTTGCGGGCCAGCAGCATGCCCACGGCCTTGCCGCCGATGCAGCCGGTGCCGATCTCCCGCTTTTTGATCTCCATCAGGTCTCCCACGGAGAAATATCGGCGGCACAGCTCCAGACGCCGGGGCTCGTTGCCCAGCAGGCAGCGGATGATATTGTCCTTCAGGGCCATGCCGTCGGCGTCGGTGGGTTCGGCGTGGCCGGCCTCCACCGAGTCGAACATGCTGTCCCAGCAGTCCCGGTGCTCGCCGGTCTGGGTGAAGATGTCAAAGATGGAAAAGGTCTCCGCGCTGGAGGACAGGATGCGGCTGTGAGCCCCGTCGAGGACAAGGGGGAAATACATGGTGGGGGTGCGGCGCCCCTCCACCTTGATGGGGTGGATATAGGTGCGCCCTTCCACCGTGCGGATGTTCAAAAGCACGTTCGTGGCGTGGCGGATGCGGGAGATGGTTTCGTAGGTGTGCCGCTCATGGCGCAGAGGCAGGTAGGCGTTGGCCTGGCGCTTCTGCAGGAAGGCGCTGGTCAGACAGAAAAAGTTGCACACCATCATATCCGAGAACCAGTATTTCTGCAGATCCGACAGGCAGTCGAAGAGAAAGAAGGCGTCCTCCGGCTCGTTGCTGATGATCCGGTGCACCTGTACGGCGAAGGTCTCGAAGCCCACGGAGGGATCCAGGTCATATTGGCGGATATTGGCGCCCCGCAGGGCCAGCGCCTCGGTGGGGACCACCTCGGTGTGCCGGCCGAAGCGCAGATAGACGATGCGCCGTCCGGTCAGGGCGATCTTGGTCACGAACTGGCTGGCGATGAATACGTAGTCGCCGATGCTGGCCATCTGCCAGGCAACGGTGTCCCCGGGACGCAGATAGTCCAGGGATTTGTCCAGGATCTCGATGCCGGTGGAGATGCGGATCTCAGGGTTCACAATAGTCGCCTCCTGTTTGAATGGATCGTCGGGGCTGTATCACGGACTGATCGACCGGCCCCCGGCGGGACCGGCAAATACCAGCAGGACCACCAGCGCCCACTGGACCAGCATGATCATGGGAAAGCCCACGGAAAATTTCGGATGCTGGGTCTTGTGCCGGAAAAGCTGCATGCCGATGCAGCCGCCCAGCGCGCCGCCCAGGCAGGCCAGGAAGAACAGGGTCGCCTCCGGGATCCGGCGGCCGCGGCGCTTGGACAGACGCTTGTCCCTGCCCATCAGGAAAAACAGGATCAGGCTCCAGATCAGCAGCCAGATCACAAAGCAGAATACGAGGTTTTCGGTAAACGCGTTCCAAAGGCTCATTGCAGCCTCCCGAAGTACCAGCCCGAGACGCCCCGGTGCTTGACGAAATAGCCCCGGGAGCAGGTCTCCACCACGCTGACCCGATCGCCTGCCCGCAGAGGGAGCACATAATCGGTGCAGTCGTTGCAGTCGGTGATCTCGTGGTCGGTAAAAAGATATTTGTTGAGGATATCCATCTCATATCCGGTGCGGAGATGACGGCAGCGGGAGAATTCCTCTCCCCGCCGGAGCACCTGCACGGTGCTGTCGCCCCAGCGGATATAATAGGAGCGCTCCCCCTCCGGCTGGTCGTCCAGCACGGTCCTCTCCGGGAAGGGATCATAGGCAACGAAGCTGAAATCCTCGCTGTCCCGATGGGGGAGGATCAGGCAGTTGAGCTGGCCGTCGTCCTTGAGCACGCAGCCCCCGTCGATGCTGACGGTGTGCCGCTTCCGGTCGATGATGGGGTTGGCGCAGACCCGGTCCGTGCCGTAGAGCACCACCGGCCAGTGGCCGACCACCACCCAGCGGTCAAAGGACCGGCCCAGGGTCATGAAGTGGTCCACCCGCACCAGCTCCTCCACCGTGTGATCCCGCAGGGGCTTGTCCGGCCGCATCCCCGCGTGGACGAAGACGAAGCGCTCCGACTCCAGGGCGTGGGGCAGGTCCCGCAGGAAGGCCCATTCCTCCGGGAAGGCCCGCAGGAGCAGGCTTTTGGCGGCGGTGAAATCCTCCAGCTCAAAGGGGTCCAGCCCGGCGGCGCTGCACATATCCCAGAGCAGGCCGCCTTTGCGCCAGAGCATGTATTGGAGCACCTTCTCGTCGCCCTTGGGGTCCCAGTCCGGCCGGAAGATGTCGTACCAGTCGTCACAGTTGCCGCAGAGCACATGGGTGTTCCCCTGTCGGGACAGCTCCATGAGGATCCGCAGCATCCGCAGGCTCTCCCTGCCTTTTTCCAGAAAGTCCCCCGCCACGATCAGCTCGTCCCGGTCGGAAAAGCCCACCTTCCGCAGCACGCCCTCAAAATAGGGCACGTTCCCGTGGATGTCCGAGACCACCAGCAGTCTCCGACCCGGTTCGGGGTCGAACCATTGGATGTTCGGCGCGCTCACAGGTCATCCCGCCTTTCCGTCAGTGGCCGCTCCATCAGCAGGAGGCTGCCGTGCAGTCCGTCCTCCCGGCCCAGCTCCCGGAAGCCCTCCCGCTCATAGAGGCGGCGGGCGGCGGCGTTCTCCTCCGCGACCATCAGGCGCAGACGCTCCCGGCCGCGTTCTCGGAAGTAGACGATTGCCCGGGCCAGGGCCTGGATGCCGTAACCCTTCCCCCGGTATTCCGGCGCAAGATACAGCAGACTCATCCAGCCGTAGCCCTCCTGCCGGCCCCGCAGGGGGTCCAGATCCACCAGGCCCACCGGCCGGTCCCCGTCCAGGATGCGCATCACCGCGGCGGGATCGGCCCGCATATGCTCGCAGGCCGCCGCCCAGTAGGGCTCGGAGCGGTAACCGTCCAGGTCGCCGTGGGCGGCCAGCCAGGCGTCCCGGTAGCAGTCGGTATAATAGGTCCGATCCCTCCGGGGATCCAGAGGCTCGTGCCGGAGGGTGGCGTTGCTGCTCCAGGGCGGCTGCCGCAGAGAGGCGAGATGGGAGCAGTCGTTGAGGCTCTCCAAAGTGAAGCGTCCGTCCTCCCAGCGCAGGCGGCTGACGGCGGTGTTCTGCACGATGGGCAGGCGCGCCTTGTCCCCCAGAGAGAGGCCCGTGATGCGGGAAAGGAGGCATCGGATGGTGACGCCGTGGCTCACCACGGCCGCCCGGCCGCCCTCATGCCGCCGTGCGACGGCCTCCAGCACGGGATATGCCCGGGCGCCCACCTGGGCGAAGGTCTCCGCCCCCTCGTGGGCCCAATGCTCCGAATCGTTGAGGAACAGCTCCGCCGACAGGGGCTCGTCATGGAAGACGTTGCCGAAAAATTTGGTCTCCCAGGGGCCGACGTTGATCTCCCGCAGGGCGGGATCGGTGCGCAGCGTCAGGCCTCGGGGCCGATATATGGCAGAGGCGGTCAGACAGGCCCGGTACAGGTCGCTGGAGTAGACCGCGTCGAAGGAGACGCCTCTCAGCCCCTCCTCCAGCAGCGCGATCTGCCGCCGTCCCAGCTCGGTCACCCCGCCGTCCCAATGCCCCTGCATGATGCGGTATTGGTTCCCCTCGGCCTGGGCGTGCCGGATGAGATATATTTCTGTCATAACTTGTCACTTTCCTTGACCAAAGTGGTCGAATACAGTATAATACATTATCAATACTCCGATTATATCCCGAATGGCCGGAATGCACAAGACTTTTTGGCAGAGAGATGGAGGGATGCGCCATGGTTCGCGCTGCGATCCTGGCCTCCGGCGACGGGGGACTGCTCCAGTCGATCCTGGACGCCATGTATTTCAAGGAGATACCGAACTTCCAGCTGGTGGCGGTGATCTGCCCCCGGCGGGAGGACCGCGCCATGAAGCGTGCGGCGAACGCGGGCGTTCCCGCTTACGTGGTGGATCCGGAGCTGTTTCCCAACATCACCAGTCACAGCATGGCCGTGGCCAATAAGCTGCGGGACATGGATATCGAACTGGTGCTCCTGGCGGGCTACGACCTGCCCCTGGGCGTGGTGCCTTACCAGTTCCGCAACCACATCATCGGCACCTTCCCGGCCCTGGCCCCCGCCTTTGAGGACGTGGACGGGGACGTGAACCGGGCGGTGCTGGAGCGGGGCGCGAAGGTCACCGGCGCCACCGCCTTTTTCGCCGACGGTGACGGGCGCGTGGGCGGCATCATCCTGCAGAAGGCCATCGACGTGCTGCCGGACGACACCCCGGAGACCCTGGGCCGCCGGGTGCTGGAGGAGTGCGAATGGAAACTCCTCAGCCGGGCCGCAGCCCTCTATTGCGGCAACAAGCTCACGGTCCACGGCAACCGCGTGACCGTGAAGGAATAGGGACCCGGTCCGGGTCCGCGGAAAGACCGGAGGAGGCGCCTGGCGGCAGGGCGCCTCCTCCGGGGCGTTCTTCGGCAAACTCAACCGCCGCGCGAGTCGCCTCCCGTGAGAGTCGCTGGTTTTTCGCTTCTGGCTCTGTTAAGATGAGGCCACAACCGAAAAGGAGGACGAAACAATGGAGATGGGAAAAGAGATCCGCAGACTGCGGAATGAACGCGGCCTCACCCAGGAGGCTCTGGCCGCCGCGCTGAACGTGACCGCCCAGACCGTCAGCAAGTGGGAGTGCGGCAACAGCATCCCCGATGTGCAGCTGCTGCCGGAGATCGCCGTGTACTTCGGCGTCAGCATCGACCAGCTCTTCGCCATGAGCCCGGAGCAGCAGATGGAGCGCATCGAAAACCACATTTACGACCGGGGGATGTTTACCGAGGCCGAGGAGCGGCAGCTGGAACAGCAGCTGCGCGCCTTCGCCGAAAAGCCGGAGCACGAGGGCCAGGCCAAGACTCTGCTGGCCAAGCTCTACAACAACCAGGCTGAGCAGTACCGCCTGCTGGCCGTGGAAGTCGGCAAGGAGGCCGTGGAGAAGACCGGCGGCGATCACGACGCCCTCAGCGAGCTTGCCAACGCCTGGGGCAGCTACATCCCCGACTGGGACTTCCGCAACCACCACGCGCTGATCGCCTGGTTCAGCGACTACTGCCGCCGCGATCCGAAAAACCGCGCCGCCATCATGTGGCTGCTGGATAACCTGATCGACGACCGCCGCCTGACCGAGGCGCGGGACTGGCTGGAGAAGCTGGCTGCCGTCGACCGCAGCTTCCGCACCCCCATGTACCGCTATCAGATCGCCGTGGCGGCCGGAGACAAGGAAGAGAGCGAAAAGCAGCTGCGGGTGCTGGAGGACATGGCGGACAGCGAGTGGTGCTGCGCCACCACCCTGGGAGACATCTACACCCAGCGCCAGGAATACGACAAGGCTGTCGCCTGGTACCGCAGGGGCCAGGAGCTGCAGCCTTCTCCGAAATACACCGACAGCGCCAAGAGCATCGCCCACATCTGCGAGATCCGGGGAGACAAGGCCGGAGCCATCGAGGCCTACCGGGAAGAGCTGCGCCTGATGCGCGAGGAATGGGGCATCATCAGCGGCGAAGGGAGAGACGCTGTGGAGCGCGCCATCCAGAAGCTCCGCTGATAAAAACGGGAACCGGAAAAAGAGGACCGGCGCGCCGCAAAGGCGCGCCGGTTTTTCATCGCTGCTCCCGTCTCAGCTGTGGAAAATATTACGCCAGCCCTTCAGGGACACCGGCTCGAAGCGTCGCTTCAGCTCCCGTACCGTCCGGTTGTGATCGGCGCTTTCGATGACCACGTCGTAGCGGCCCTCCACCGAGCCGAAGGTGACGGTCTTCTCCGTCCCCAGGCGCTCCTCCAGTCGGCGCAGCATGGCCTGTCGGGAGACGGAGGCGTCGTAGAGCTTCAGAGAGGCATAGCCCTCCACGGGCGCGGGACCCACCACGGCCCGGTACGCCTCGCTCCAGGGCTCCGCCGCCAGGGCCTCGGCCGCCGCCTCGATCCGCTCCCGCCGATCCAGAGTCAGAAAATAGAGTACGTCCCGGTCCAGGTCCGCGGGGCTGCGGACGTAGTTGCGGTAGGGGGAGCGGCGCTTCTGCTCAAAGAGCCGCTGCATGGCGGGATTGGGCAGATCCTCGTAGCGGATGACCAGCAGGTTTTCCTCCACGCTGTTGGAGAAAAAGCCCAGGCCCCGCCCCCGGAGCCAGTCCGCCAGCCGCCGCGCTTTCTCCGGAGACATGGGCACGGTGTGCAGGTATTCCATGGTGTTCATGTCGTAGAGAGCGGCCCCGTCCATGGTGATCACCGGCCAGCGCAGCTCCACCCCCGCCAGCAGCTCCCGCACGGTGGCCTGGGTCTCGGAGGTGGCCACGGTGAATTTGGCCCCGTCTGCCAGCAGCCGGTTCAGCTCCACCTTGGAATAGGGGCTGAGCTGCCGGTCGGCCCCCAAGAGCGTGTCTCCGATGGAGGAGACGAAGAGCGTGTCCCGCTGGGGGAGCCGGGGCAGGTGCAGGCGGTTGACGATCTCGGCAACGGCCACGCCGATGACCGTGTCCAGGGTGCGGTTGAAGGCGTAAACGTAGGGGCTCACGTCGTTGGCGTGCTTGATGGTGATGACCAGCAGCACCACCGCGGAGAAATAGGCGGCCTCCTGCGCCTTCAGCAGGACCGTAAAATACAGCACGATCCCGGTGAACAGACCGATCAGCAGAAAATGGAGCCAGGGCTCCTCGTGGCCGGCCCGGGCCAGGCCCTGCTCGCACAGCAGGAGCAGCAGGCCCCAGACCGCGCCGATGAGGGTGCCGATCACCCGCTTGCGGGCCACGCTGCGCATGGTTTGGGTATAGGGCTGGATGCACTGGAGCACCGCCAGCGCCGCGTACAGCGGCTCCCCTTGCCGGCCCCGCAGCACGTAGACCAGCAGGCAAAGCCAGACCGCCGCCACGGTACGGAAGATCCGCTGCCCGGGGATAGGGATTTTTTTGAGACGTTCCATAGCGCCCTCCGAAATTCACATATTTCCATTATAGAGGGAGGCGGCCGAAAGCGCAAGCTTCCCTTTTCCGCCGGGCTGTGATACAATGCAATGAGCATTGCGATGATCATTATGCTGTCGTCAGAGAGAGGAGGCGCGGACGTGAAGATTTTGCTGACAGCCTTTGACCCCTTCGGGGGAGAAACGGTGAATCCCGCCTGGGAGGCGGTGCGGCGTCTGCACGCCCCCGAGGGGACGGAGCTGGAGCGCCTGCAGGTCCCCACGGTCTTCGGCCGCTCGGGGGATCTGGCGTGCGCCGCCATGGAGCGCCTGCGGCCGGATCTGGTGCTGTGCGTCGGACAGGCGGCGGGCCGGGCGGCCATCACCCCGGAGCGGCTGGCCATCAACCTGATGGACGCCTCCATCCCCGACAACGTCGGAGCCCAGCCCCGGGAGGAGCCGGTGGTCCCCGGGGGACCGGCGGCGTATTTCTCCGGGCTCCCCGTCAAGGCCGTGGCCGAGGCCATCCGGGCGGCGGGCGTGGAGGCGGAGGTGTCCAACAGCGCCGGGACCTTCGTGTGCAACCAGCTCCTGTATCGGGTGCTGGACGCCATCGAGCGGGAGCATCCCGGGATGAAGGGGGGCTTTGTCCACGTGCCCTGTCTGCCGGAGCAGGCGCAGCGACTGGGGAAAGAAAAAACGATCCCCTCCATGGAGCTGGAGGAGATCGTGAAAGGACTGGAGGCGGCGCTCCGGTTTCTGGCGGAGCGATACGGATAAGGGGAGACGGTCTCTGCGGGCGAAGCTCAGCAGAGGCCGTATTCTTCTGCCAGCTTCCGGAAGGCGGGCATGGAGCGGCGGATCTGATCCTCGGACACGCAGTAGGCGATGCGCACGTAGCCGGGGACGCCGAAATCGTCGCTGGGCACCAGCAGCAGCTCGTACTTCTTGGCCCGTTCGGCAAAGGCTTTGGCGTCAGGCTCGGGGGTCTTCACGAAGAGGTAGAAGGCGCCGTCGGGGTATACGCAGTCAAAGCCCAGCTCCTTGAGGCCGTCGTAGAGCAGGTCCCGGTTCTTCTTGTACTCGGAGATGTCCGAGGTCTTGTCGATACAGCGCTCCACCACCCGCTGCATCAGGCTGGGAGCGTTGACGAAGCCGCAGACCCGGCCGCCGCCGCAGATGGCGGCAAACACGGTGGCCGCGTCCTCCATCCGGGTGCTGACGGCCAGATAGCCGATACGCTCGCCCGGCAGGGACAGGGATTTGCTGTAGGAGTAGTCCAGAATGGCGTTGTCGTAATAGTGCAGCACACAGGGGGGCTTCTGACCGTCGTAGACCAGCTCCCGGTAGGGCTCGTCGGAGATCAGGTAAATGGGGTGGCCGTAGCGCAGCTCCGCCGCGTGGAGGATGCCGGCCAGCTTTTTCAGGCTCTCCTCCGACAGGATCACGCCCGAGGGGTTGTTGGGCGTGTTCACGATGACGATCTTGGTCTTCTCGCTGATGCTGCGCTCCAGCGCGGCCAGATCCGGCTGCAGGCCCTCCGCCGGCGGGACCACCACCAGCTTGCCGCCCACACCCTCGGTGAACATGCGGTATTCGGGGAAGAAGGGGGCGAAGGCGATGACCTCCTCGCCGGGATTCAGAAAAGCGTGCATACAGATGGCCAGGCCCGCGGCGGCGCCGCAGGTGACGTAGACCAGATCCTCCCGGGCGGGCAGACCGAAGCGGGTCTGCAGGTCCAGGGCGATGGTCCTGCGCAGGCTGGGCAGGCCCGTGGCGGCGGTATAGCCGTGCAGCTGGGTGCTGTTGAGCGTCAGCAGGTCCCGGATGGCCTCTTCCACGCAGGGGGGAGCGGGGATGCTGGGGTTGCCGAGGCTGAAATCGAAGACCTGGTCCGCGCCGATCTCCGCCTTGCGCTTTGCGCCGTAGGCGGCCAGCTCGCGGATGCAGCTTTTGCTCAGGCCGAAGCCGAGAATCGTTTTGGGAAGCATGTCGTTGGTTCGTCCTTTCCTTTTTATTCAAATTGCTGATTTGATTATACTTCGGACGGGAGAAAATGGCAAGGACTTTGTGATAATCCCTAAAATCACTGAAAAAACGGGCGGGAACGCAGTTGACTTTGATTGAAAAATAAGGTATTCTGCTGATGTTCGGATCGTTGGAAGAAAACGGAAGCCGCGCGGGGAAAGACGGGGGAGATACCGTGAGAAAAAACTTTAGCGTCTCCGGCAGGACGGAGCTTGCCGGCAACCATACCGACCATCAGAACGGGCGGATCCTTGCCTCCACCATCCACATGGGCCTGACCGCCCGGGCCGAGACCAACGGCGGCGAGCTGGTGCGCATCAAGACCCAGGGCTTCGGGTCGCTGGAGGTCCAGCTGAGCCAGCTGGGCGTGCGTCCGAGGGACTTCGGCTCCCCGGTGGCGCTGGTGCGCGGCGTGGCGGACTCCTTCCGGGAGCTGGGGCTGAAGGTGGGCGGCTTCGACGCGGAGGTGCGCAGCACCCTGCCCGTGGGGGCGGGGCTCTCCTCCTCGGCGGCCTTCTCGGTGTTGATGGGCCGGATCTTCAGCGAGCTCTTCAACGGCGGCCGGGTAGACCCCCTGGTGATTGCCCGGGCCGGCCAGCGGGCGGAAAACCGATTCTTCGGCAAGCCCTGCGGCCTGATGGGCCAGCTGGTCTGCGCCCTGGGCCACACGGTGTACGTGGACTTCAAGACCATGGACATCCAGCGGCTGGAGGCGGATTTCGCCGCCATGGGCCTGACCTTGTGCCTGACGGAGACCGGCGGGAGCCACGCGGGACTGGACAGCTCCTACGCCCGTATCCCGGCGGACATGGTCTACATCGCCAATCTCTTCGACAAGGGCGTGCTGGCGGATGTGGACCCGGAGGCCTTCCGCGCCAAGGGCTGGGACCCGGCCAACCGGCCGGTGCGCCGCGCCATGCATTTCTTCGATGAAAACGAGCGGGTCCCAAAAATGCGGGACGCGCTGCAGCGGGGGGACGGGGAGGCCTACATGCGCTTGATGAACGAGTCGGGCCGCTCCTCGGAAAAGCTGCTGAACAACGTGGTCACCAGCGCCACCGGAGACACCAAGCTGCTCCAGGGCCTGGAGAAGAGCGAGCTGCTCCTGGCGGGGCGGGGGGCCTGGCGGGTCCACGGCGGCGGCTTCGCCGGATGCGTCCAGGCGCTGATGCCCAGCGACTATTTCGAGACCTACAAAACGGAAATGGAAAAAGACTTCGGTCCCGGCTCCTGCCGGGAGATCCGGCTGGTATAAGAAAAAGGACCGCGGTTCAACAGGGAACCGCGGTCCTTTTTGCGCGTCTGCGCAGCTCATTCCACCCCGTAGAGGGCCAGGAACTCCTCGAGGCAGAGCTGATTGTCCATGATATAGGCCGCCGCCTCAGTGCCCACGTAGCGGAAGTGCCAGGGCTCGTACATGACGCCGGTGATATCCTCCTTTCCGGAGGGGAAGCGGCAGATGAAGCCATACTCGGCACAGTGGGCCACCAGCCACTTGTAGGTGGCAGTCTGCTCGATGGAGGCGTTCATCGAGGAATAAGCCTGGTCGGTGATGTCGCAGCACAGGGCCAGCTGATGCTCGCTGCAGCCGGCGGGCATGGTGATGAAGTGCCCGTTCAGCTTGCCGTCCGACACACCGTTCTTCTCGCACACGCGGCGGAAATTGGCCACCTGGTCGTCGTAGCTGCGGTAGCCGGAAACCAGATAAACCGACAGGCCGTTGTCCTTGCAGGCCTGGACGAAATCCAAAAGAGGCTGGGCGATGCGTGCGTCCACCGGGCAGCGGTCACCGTTGTAGCTGTACTGGATATCCGTTTCGGAGAGGGTCTTGTTCAGGTAGGCGAGGCTCTCCGGCTCATAGCGGTCGATGGAGTGGTCCCCGTTCACCAGGGTGAAGAAGGGGTCGTAGGGGTCGATCTCCGGGGGCGCGGGCAGGCCTCGGGCCGCGGCGTTGATCAGGGCCTTCCCGTAGGGGGTCTCCGGGTCCACCGTGGGCTCGGACGGCGTCTGAGATTCCTGAGCATCGTCCGGCGCGGGCGTATCGCCGCCGGTGACGGCGACGGGCACGGCGGAGGGCTCCGCCGAAACGGGCTGCGCTCCGTCGGCGGTGCGGTAGCACTCGAACTTATAAAACAAAAAGGCGATCAGGACCAGCAGCATCAACAGAGCCAGCGTGATCCGGGCGCCGCGGGACATGCGCATCTCGATCCCTCCCGGGCAGAAATAGTAAAAACAGGGGGCCTGTTCCCGGGAATCATATCATTTTGCGCCCGTTCGGTCAACAAGATTTTGTTGAACAAGGGGGGCCGCGTCTGGTACAATAAGAAAAAACGCAAGGAGGATACGCAAATGAAGCTCACCTGGTACGGACATTCCTGCTTTCTGGCGGAGACGGCGGAGGGCTCCGCCGTGCTGGACCCCTACGCCCCCGGCAGCGTCCCCGGGCTGACCCTGCCGCCGCTGCGGGCAGATCTGGTGCTGTGCAGCCACGGCCATCGGGACCACGGCTACGCCCAGGGCGTGACCCTGACGGGAGAGAGGCCCGCGCTGCATCTGGAGACCCTGGACACCTGGCACGACGACCGGGTCGGCTCGCTCCGGGGACCCAACCGGATCCACGTTATCCAGGCGGAGGGCATGCGCCTGGCCCACCTGGGCGACCTGGGCCACATGCTCAGTCCCGAGCAGATCGAGGCCCTGGGCCGGATCGACGTGCTGCTGATCCCCGTGGGCGGCCACTACACCATCGGCCCGGAGACCGCCGCGGAGCTGGTCCGGGCCATCCAGCCGGGGATCGCGGTGCCCATGCACTACCGGGGAAGCGGCTTCGGCTACGATGTGATCGGCCCGGTGGAGCCCTTCCTGGAGCTCTGCGGCCCTGCTGTGCGCCTGGAGAGCAGCGTCCTGCGCCCCGAGACGCTGGAGACGCCCGCCGTCGCGGTCCTGCGCTGCCCCGCCGAATGATCGGCGCACAACGGCCCCGGGCCTCCTCTTTTGGAGGAGGCCCGGGGCCGTTTGCGTTCAGTTGATCTTTCCGGCCAGGAAGGTGATCTCCGCGCCCGTCCCGTCCGTCAGCAGATAGAAGCGGATGCGGCCGTCCGGCTGGTAGACCGTATCCACCCGGATGCCGCCGCCCAGCCAGTCGCAGATGCGGTAGCCCCAGCCCTGCTGTTCAAAGGGTCCCTCCGGGGCCCCGGCCCACTGGGCGAGGGCTTTGTCTTTCAGAAAGCCCCGCAGCAGCAGGCCGTCTTCTCCCGGCAGCAGCTCGATGGCGCCGCTGCGCTCCGGCAGGGCGAAGCTCTGCTCGTCCAGCAGCCCCGCGTCCAGGCTGCGGAGCTCCGTACCGTCGTCGTACCACAGCCGGTCGCCATAGAGCAGCGGCGTGGAGGCGGGACCGTGGGTAAGGGCCTCGTCGCTCCCGTCCTCCGTCCGGCAGAGATGCAGCCGGCCGCCGTCCCGCTCGTCCCGGCAGAGGATGCAGCCCTCCAGGGGATAGGCGAAGGCGCAGGGGCCCTCCAGCAGCAGCTTCTCGTCTCCGCCGTCGGTGTCCGTGGAAAGGAAGCTGCCCTCCCCGTCCAGGAAGTACAGCCGCCCGTCCCGCAGGGCGAGGCCCTCGCAGGGCCCTTCCCGCAGCTGCTCCCGCGCTCCGCCCTTTTCGGGCACCCGCTCGATGGCGCCGCCGGTCCGGTCGATATAGTAGAGGTATTCCCCGTCCCCGCACAGATATTCGGGGATACAGCCCTTCGCCAGCACGGTATAGCCCTGCAGCTTCCCGCCGGCCCAGGTATAGCGGGAGAGCGCCGGCTCCCAGTTCTCGTCAAAGTCATAGCAGTAGAGCCGACCGGCCTGCAGCAGGACCCGATTGGCGTTGAGGAAGCAGGCCATGGCCTGGGAGCCCTCCAGGTCCAGAGCAGGCAGCACCCGGTCCTCCAGGGGGGCCGGGGTCTCGGTGGGTTCGGCCTCTTCCACGGGCGTGGGTGCGGCGGGGGAAGGACTCTCCTCCGCGGACTCTGCGCCGCAGGCGGTCAGCAGCAGCGCAAGCAGGAGAAGCAGCGGGATCAGACGAGCTTTCATCAGCGGCTCCTTTCGCGGGATGGTTTTTCGCTATTGTATCACAGCTTCCCGCCGCTGGCAATGCGAACGGCTTGCAGACGGACCGGGAATATGATAAAATAGCTTCATCCACCGGGAAAGGAGCGATCCGTATGCTCGCTCACTTCAAAAAACCCAAGCTGGCGCTGGTCCTGATCGTGCTGGCCGTGCTGCTGGCCGTCCTGTTCTTCAACAAGGCCCAGGCGCCCGCGCCCGCGGCGGGAGACGGACTGAGCCTGATCGAGACCGCACCTGCGGCGGGAGACGGACTGGAGCTCGTCCAGCCGCCCGCGGACCCGGGCGAGACGGAGTCCGCCGCGCCGGACGAGAACGGCAGCTATACTACGGCGGAGGACGTGTCCGCCTATCTCGTCGCCTACGGCCATCTGCCCCCCAACTTCATCACCAAACAGGAGGCCCGCGCCGCCGGCTGGGAGGGCGGGTCTTTGGAGCCCTACTGCCCCGGCAAGTGCATCGGGGGAGACCGCTTCGGCAATCGGGAGGGACTGCTCCCCTCCGCAAAGGGCCGCGTCTGGACCGAGTGCGACATCAACACCCTGGGGGCCCGTTCCCGGGGGCCCGAGCGCCTGATCTTCTCCAACGACGGATTGATCTACTACACCCCGGACCATTACGAGAGCTTTACGCTCCTCTACGGCGAACCGTGATCCCTCATCCCGCTTCCCAAGGGAGGCGGGATATTCCTTTCCCGAGGGTTTCGACAAAATTCGACAAATCTGCCGCGAAAAGTCTGATGGAAAATGTCGAAGCATCTTGCAAGGGATCGAAGGGTCGGATATTATGTCAACAAGTTATCCGCGTCATTCGACAGGATTCTGTTGTCTGGAAAGTGTCAGCTATGGTAAATTACCTTCGACATTACGGCGAATTTGCTTTTGGGAGATCCAAAACTGCCCGCATATCGCATTTATGGGAGGAGTATATTATGGAAACCAATATCCGCATCCTGCTGGCCGACGCCAACCCCGATTTCTGCAAGCTGCTCAGAGAACGGATCGCCGCCGAGCGGGGCATGGAGACGGTGGGTCTCGCCTCGGACGGGCTGGAGACCCTGTCGATGGTGAAGGAGCTGCAGCCGGACGTGCTGCTGCTGGACCTGGTACTGCCCAAGCTGGACGGACTGGAGGTGCTGCGCAGGCTGTCCGGGACCGGGACGCACTGCCACACCCTGGTGCTCTCCGGCTTCATCAACAGCAAGGTGGTGGCCGACTGCGCCGCCGCCGGCGCGGACTATTTCGTGCCCAAGCCCTGCGACGTGGGCGCCCTGCTGGAGCGGGTCCGGGCCCTTGTCGGCGAGGAGCGGGAGGAGGCCCCCGGCGAGGGCATCGACTGCCGTCCCGCTGCCCGCCTCAGCCGCGAGGCCGCGGATCTGGAGGCCGCGGTCACCGACATCATCCACGAGATCGGCGTGCCCGCCCACATCAAGGGCTACCAGTACCTGCGGGAGGCCATCATCCTCACCATCCGGGACATGGACATGATCAATGCCGTCACCAAGGTGCTCTATCCCGAGGTGGCCAAGCGCTACGGCACCACCCCCTCCCGGGTAGAGCGGGCCATCCGCCACGCCATCGAGGTGGCCTGGGACCGGGGCGACATCGAGGTGCTGCAGAAGTACTTCGGATACACGGTGAGCAATATCAAGGGCAAGCCCACGAACAGTGAGTTCATCGCCATGATCGCCGACTCCCTCACCCTCCGCCAGAAGCAGGCCCGGCGGTAAAGACGCAGTATTTGCGGGTCTGTATTCTTTTTACGAACAAAAACACTTCCCGGTTGTCAAGAAACATAACCGGGAAGTGTTTTTTCCAACGCGGATGACGGGATCGTTATGCGCTCAGCCCGTAAGGAATATGCGGCTTTCCTGCTCGTTGTCGAACAGGTTATTGTATTCCAGAATATAATATTGATTCAGCATCTCTTTTTCTTCCCCAGCAGCCTCTGAAACAGGGAGAAAGCGACCTTGGCTCAGGGAGTAGTAACCATTCGCCGTTATGATTGGGATGCGCTGCTCCGCATCACACAAGAATCGATTGTAGGCCGGCAGCGCAAAACCACAGGCGTCCAGCAGGTAGGACGACAGATAATTGATGCTGGTCTCGATGCCGCACTGTTCTTCGATATCATAATTGGCCCAGATAAAAAACGGGACCTTGTATTTCAGCATCTGACTGTCCAAATCATCAAAGCTTCCCCCGTGGAGAGCATCCAGGAAGCCCGATTCCACATTTGGTTGATGATCACCAAAAAAGCAGATCACAACCGGGTCCGGGATCTCGGAGAAATACTCGATCAGATGTTCCGCGGCCTGGTCGCTGAGATTTGCCAGAGACAAATATTGTTCTGCCTCCGGATAGTATGTCTGATATCCCAGCGGAACCGTCGATTTGAAATCGACGTAGGTGTATCCGCCGTGGTTCTGCATGGTGATTCCGAACAGAAAGAGACCCGTGTTCTTGTCCCGGCCTTCGAATTTCCCGATGATATAGTCAAACATATCCCAGTCGCTGACGTATTTCCTCACCGGAACAGTTTCGGGATAATCGGAAATGAATAAGGCCTTGTCAAACCCGAACCAGGAATAAACATTAGGTCGATTCCAGCCGCTTGCATAATAGGGATGCGTTGCGATGCAGGTATAGCCTTGGGAGTGAAAAAAATCAAGCAGGCTGTATTGACCTTCGGAGAGATACTGCTGATAGGGGACCGATCCGGATGGGAGAAACGCCATACTGTTCCCTGTCAGGAACTCGAATTCAGAATTTGCCGTGTTGCCTGCATACACGGAAGAGTAGCAATAGCCGCGGATCGTGTTCTCCTCCAGGGAAGAGACGAAGGGCAGCAGCGGTTCCTCGGTCTGCACGGAATTTCCCATTACGCCGAAGTCCGTAAAGGATTCGTCCATGATCACGATGACGGTGGGCTTTCGGTCGCTCTCCGCGGGGGCTTCCGCCGCATATCGCTGTTCCAGCTGCCGCAAAGCCTCGGGCGAATAGTTTTCCGGCAGCTGGATCCGCATATCCCGAATTTGCAGAAAGAAATTCAGCGCTGGACCGTTTTCTTCGGATCCTGCCTTTGCCCATGATATGACAGGGGTATCTTTTTCCAGGACGAAAACCAGGAGGATCTACAGGAGAAGAATCGCGCCGGAGGTGAGCCTGGTGCTGTTTCTGCCGGGTTCTGCCTCTCGCTTGACGAAAAAGAGCACTGTCATCAAAAAGATCCATGCTAGCCATCCCAGCAGGATGTACGGTGAAAAGAAGAACGGATAATCGCTGGCAACATTCATGGCAGTCCCGACAGAGAGCAGATCGTAAGGGCAGATCTCCCGGCCGCGAAAACAATAGACATAAAAGTTGATGGTGGAGAACAAAAGAAAAGGGAGCGTCCCGGTCGGGACGGAGACCTTGACTCGTGCCGTAAGAAGGTTTATCAGGCAGATCAACGCCGCGATGATCAGGGCCCCGGTAAACACGTGTTTCAGCCCCGCGCTGCTGAGCAGTCCGCAGGAAAGTCCCTGCGAGATTTGAAAGCTCATCAGCGAGAAGAACAGGATGAGTCCGACGTCGGTGATAAAACGGTGAGATCGTCGGTACTGGCGAAGAAGATATGACAGAGAAACGAACAGGCTGCAGACCATACAGGGGAAGACAAACAGGACGATAAGCAGCAGCAGCTGAGTGCTGCTCAGGTGAAACCGGGAAGCCAGGGCTGCAAATCTGTTGGACGGGAGAAACATCAGATAAAAGGATCTTGAGAGCAGGACGGAATGTGCGAGGCTGAACAGAAAGATCGGGACGCTCAGTTTGCGGTTTTCCTTTATAAACGCGGACAAATAGTGAGGACCGAGCTTTATCAGGGAAAACAGGACGGTGGAGCACAGTATGGCAGCAAGGCAATACCATACGATCCTGTCCTTGTCGGTTGGCGCCATGGTCAGCAGGGTAAGGATAAAAGCAAGCCAATAGTATTTGTTTTCACCCAAGTGAAAGCGTTTATGTTCCATATATTTTTCCACTTCTTTCTGCGTGTTTAAAGAGGACGGAGTTTTGTCCGGCAAAAGGAAGATCATTCTTCGACAGCCGGCGCGGTGAGTGCCTTGAGGAAATAGTATCATTGATGAGAAAAATCTACAAGCGGGTTTTTCCTGGGTGCGGTTTTTCTCTACGCCGAAGCTCTAGGGCAAACCAACCAACAGCGAGTTCATCGCCATGATCGCCGACTCCCTCACCCTCCGCCAGAAGCAGGCCCGGCGGTGAAAACAACAGGTTTTCGGGGATCGTATCTTTGATTTTTGGGGAGAACGGTTAACAGCCCTTCTTACAGATGCTATAACGGAAATTGGGGAGACGGTATTTATGCCGTCTCCCCTTTTCATGCTGCATTTGTAGTTGCGTCGAATCAAGAAGCGTGCGTTTCTTCCCAGTGCTCTTTGATCAGCCAGTCATATTCAGAATCGAACAGGATATAAGTGTTGTCCTGATAGATCCTTACTTTGATGTACTCTTCCGGCGTGGGCACGCCGTTCTCTTCGCCGATCCTTCCATAAGCATAACGGGCAAACAAACTGCCTCCTCCGGCAAGCCATTTGAGTTCAACGTTTTCGTCGTAGTCGAACATGGAAACATAACCATACTTGTCTTGTTGAAAGTCCCGAATGCAGGAATAGACAAAATCATGAAATGCGGGAACAAGGGACATCCTTTGTGCAACGGAATCAGAAACCACAACATCCCCCAGATTGAAGAAAAATCCTGCGTAACCGGAGATCCTTTCGGGATGCTCGATCCCATAGCCTTTCTGCAGGCTTTCGTGGATGGCTTGGGGGTCCATCCGTTTTTCTTTGATGATCGTTTTCATTCAGATAGCTCCTTTATCATTGTTTTCCTAAAAAAGAGCATGAAAAAACCAGCCTATCGTTCCGACAAGGCTGGTACAACGGTTTGCCCTATCGGTCAAGCTTTGGCACCTTACCGTGAATACGGCAGGTTGTCGTGCGGTCAACGAGCTTGTCTCTCACGCACTCTTTATAGGTCAAGGGCATTATACTTCCAGGAGCGAGCAAAGTCAAGAAGGGAGAGGGGAATTTCCTCAGGCGCGAACATCAAAGGAAAGCCGACGAATTCGGAATTCATCGCCATGATCGCAGATTCCCTCACCCTGCGCCAGAAGCAGGCGCGGCGGTGAAGACGCCGGCGGAGGAAGCGACTCCATAAAATTATAGTTAGACAGCAGGCCCGATCCGTCAGATCGGGCCTGCTGTCTGCGTTGAGTGTGCGCCTTGGCCCGAACAGCGGCGGGCGCAGGAGAAGCCCGGGAGAAAAACGATTCAAATTACAAAAGGAAAAGCTTGTTTGCGAAGGCGGGGCTGTGGTATAGTACTCTTTAGTCGATTGAACGCAATCGGATGTGCAGACGCGCCGAAAGGAGGGAACGGAGATGGATAAACAGGACCTGCGCTGGTGCCTGCCGCGGCACAGGACGCTGCGGAAGCTCCTGGCCTTCCCCGTTTGGGCGCTGACCCATCTGCGCTACCCCGTGCGGATCGAGAAGGAGCGCAGCGGCGGCCAGGCGCTGATCCTCTTCAACCACCAGACCGCCCTGGACCAGTTCCTGGTGAGCCTGGCCTTCCGGCAGCCGGTGTACTATGTGGCCTCGGAGGACCTGTTCTCCGTGGGGCCCCTGGCCCGGGCCATGGAATACGCGGTTGCCCCCATCCCCATCAAGAAGCAGGCCACGGACATCCGTGCGGTGAAGACCTGCTTGCGGGTGGCCAAAGAGGGCGGCACCATCGCCATCGCCCCCGAGGGGAACCGGACCTACAGCGGCCGCCCCTGCCATATGAACCCGGCCATCGGCTCTCTGGCCAAGAAGCTGGGGCTGCCGGTGCTTCTGTTCCGCATCGAGGGCGGCTACGGGGTCCACCCCCGCTGGAGCGATACGGTGCGCCGCGGGCCCATGCGGGCATACGTCTCGGAGCGGATCGAGCCGGAGGAGCTGAAAAAGCTCAGCCCCGCCCAGCTGTGCGAGCGCATCCGCCGGGGCCTGGACGTGGACGAGACGCAGCTCCCCGGCCGCTACCGGGGAGGGAAGCGAGCGGAGTACCTGGAGCGAATGCTCTACGTCTGCCCCAAGTGCGGCTTTTCCCGCTTTGAAAGCAGAAAAAACACGGTCCGCTGCCTGAGCTGCGGCCTGGAGGCCCGCTACGGAGAGGACAAGACCTTCTCCTGTGACGATCCCGCCTTCTCCTACCGCTTCGCTGCGGACTGGTACGCCGCCCAGGAGGATTTCGTCAACGCCCTGGACACCCGGGAGCACACGGAGACGCCCCTGTTCCGGGACGAGGCGGCGCTTTACCGGGTGATCCTGTACGAGCGCAAGGAGCTCCTGCGCAAGCGGGCGGCCGTCGCCCTCTACGGGGACCGGATCGTGATCGACGAGGGGACGCAGGGAGAGCTCGTTCTGCCCTTCGGAGAACTGTCCACGGTGACGGTGCTGGGGAAAAACAAGCTGAACCTCTATCACGGGGAGACTCTCTGCCAGCTCAAGGGGGACAAGCGCTTCAACGCCCTCAAATACGTACAGATCTGCGCACGCAGCAAAAATATAGCGGGAGGCGATCTCGATGGCAAATTTTTGGGACTATAATGTTTGGGGCTTCTTCAATCTGGTGGCGGTGCTGCTGGCAAGCCTGCTGGCGGCCAACGCCCTGAAGCGGGCCTTTCGCTTCCTGGAGGCCTCGCTGATCCCCACCTCGGTGCTGGCGGGCGCGATCCTGCTGCTGGTCTCGGAGCTGATCCGGATCTTTTCCGGCAAGGAGATCTTCGAGACGGCGTTCTTCAACAACAACGGCATCGAAATGATGGAGATGCTCACCTACCACATGCTGGGCCTGGGCTTCGTGGCCTCCACCTTCAAGAGCGCCGGCGGCAAG
>JAEEGL012143363.1_pt1 | contig 21877 bp, 20 predicted proteins | sample 9134231 | NCBI WGS metagenome assembly JAEEGL01 (sample SAMN16246548, study PRJNA631951) | gut metagenome | biome: gut microbiome; feature: rumen; material: fiber-attached | host: Bos | place: Iran: Karaj | collected 2018-10 | reverse complement strand
GGTTATATTGCATAAACACAAGGTTCCAAATTTCAATCACTTGCGGATGGTCGTGGTTTACGAGTTCGTGTCCCGGTTTCTTTGCCTTTTCCTCGGCAGAACGAATATCCACGTGGATTTCGGAGCAAGGACCACAAGGACCAACTTCTCCCATTTCCCAGAAATTGTCGTGCTTGTTGCCTTTCAAAATTCGTTCTTCGGGAAGATATTGTTTCCAAATGTCGAACGCTTCCTGGTCAAATGACGTTCCGTCGGTTTTGTCACCCTCGAAAACAGTGGCATACAGACAATTTTTGTCAATTTTCAACACTTCGGTCAAATATTCCCACGCCCATGAAATTGCTTCTTTCTTGAAATAGTCGCCGAACGACCAGTTTCCAAGCATTTCGAACATGGTATGGTGGTAGGTGTCGTGACCAACTTCCTCCAAATCGTTGTGTTTTCCCGAAACACGCAGACACTTCTGCGAATCGGCCACACGAGGACGAGTAATCGGAGAAATTCCGAGGAAAATATCTTTGAACTGGTTCATACCTGCGTTGGTGAACATCAAAGTTGGGTCACCTTTCACCACCATCGGAGCCGACGGCACTATTGTATGCTGTTTTGAAGCAAAGAAGTCTAAAAACGACTGACGTAATTCTTGAGCGTTCATTATTACTATGTTTGTTATAACCGATGCAAAAGTATGTTTTTTTTATTTATATTTGCCGACCTAAGCAAATATTATATGACAAAAGGAAAATTTAGATTCAATCCCGAAACACTATCTTACGAAAAGATAGAGCGTTCCCCTCGGAGAATTCTAATCTTGTTATTTTCCTATTTAATTACTGTGATTGTCGTTGGATTTGCTTTTATGCTCACCTGGCTGCATTTTTTCCCATCCTCGCGAGAAAAACAATTGATGGACGAAAATAAAACGTTGCGAAATCAATATAAAAGTCTCAATAGTCGTATTGGAAGTTTGGAAAAAGTTGTGGAAGACCTTTCTGATAGAGATAATAATATTTATCGAATGGTGTTCGAGTCGGAGCCAATTCCAAATTCCGTCAGAAACGGTGGCTTCGGTGGCGTGAACCGTTATGCGGAGATTGAATCTATTCCTAACATGGAACTTGTGGTTAAAACGAACAAGCGTATGGATGTTTTGATGAAAAAAATCTACATTCAATCGCTTTCATTCGACACGATTGTAGACAAGGCGAAGAACAAACAGGAAATGTTGCAACACATTCCTGGTATTCAACCGCTAAAGACATATAAATATGTATCTGGTTTCGGAACGCGTATGCACCCTATATATAAAACATTGAGAACACATACGGGTATTGACTTGGTTGCTCCGACAGGCACGAAAATCTATGCTACAGGCGACGGCGTTGTCACTTCTGCAAAGTTCGAACGTGGTTACGGGAAAGCAATTGTCATAAATCATGGTTACCAGTATCAGTCAATGTACGCTCACTGTTCCGAAATTCTTGTACATCAAGGGCAAAAAGTTAAACGAGGTGAAGTTATCGGATTGGTCGGAAATACAGGTGTTTCAACAGGTTCGCATTTGCACTATGAAATTATAAAAGGCGGTCAGAAAGTCAATCCAATAAACTATTTCTTGAACGATCTTTCGCCAAGCGAATTCGAAGAAATTCGTCAGATTTCTATTCAGCCGAATCAGTCTTTTGACTAATTAAAATCTTTCAAAATTTATTTGTATTTAATCGAAAAATATTTCGTACTTTTGCACGTTTATTGTAGCGTATGAAGAAGTACTTGTCAATATTGTTCCTGTTTGCCTGTGTGGGCTGTCAGAGCGAGTATCAGAAGCTTATCAAGTCTAATGACTATGATGCTGTGTACGAAGGTGCCGTAAAGTACTTCGAGGCGAAAGATTACTATAAGAGTTACGAATTGTTGGAAAAAGCGTTGCCTGCATTCCGACTTACGGAAAAAGGAGAAAACATTGTCATGATGTTGGCTAAAAGTTATTATGAAGAAGGCGACAACCTTATGGCGGCATATTATTTTGAACGCTTTGCTCTTTCGTATCCAACAAGTCAACAAGTGGAATATGCATATTATTATTCTGCTTTGTGCTACTACAATATTTCGCCCGTCGCAACATTGGACCAAACATACACCGACAAGGCAATTCAGGCATTTCAACTGTATATCAATAAATTTCCGCAAGGTTCTTACGTAAAAGAAAGTAACGAACATATAGGAAAATTGCGGGAGAAACTTGAGGAAAAGGCATTTAAAAACAGTAAAATCTTCTACAATCTTGAAGATTACAAGGCTGCCGTCACTGCTCTGAAAAATTGTCTGAAACAGTATCCCGACAGCAAATATCGGGAAGAACTGCTATATTTGACGTTACGTTCCTCGTTTCTTTTGGCTGAAAACAGCGTTGAATCAAAAAAAGAAGAACGATACGAAATGGCGACCGACGATTATCATGCTTACATTGACGAATATCCAAACGGCCAATGGGCAAAAGATGCCGAAAATATTTTTCTAAAAATTCAAAAACGTACAACTAATTAAATATTCTACATATGGATTACAAAAAAACAAAAGCTCCATCTTCGACGATTACGAGAGACATTCAAACTTTGGAAAAAGGTACGAACAACATCTACGAATCAATTGCTATTATTGCTAAAAGAGCAGATCAGATTGAAACTGATTTGAAAAAAGAACTTGACTCGAAGTTGGAAGAATTCGCTTCTGTAAATGACACGCTCGAGGAAACGTTCGAGAACCGTGAACAAATCGAAATCTCAAAATTCTACGAAAAATTGCCGAACCCTGTTCTTATCGCAATCGAAGAATTTCTTGACGACAAGATTTATTACAGAATGCCCGAAGAGGAAGAAACTGAAGCGTAATGTTACAAGGGAAGCACATATTATTAGGTATAACGGGAAGCATAGCGGCATACAAGGCTGCTATGCTTACACGTTTGCTTATTAAACAAGGTGCGACCGTTAAAATTGTAATGACGCCTCTTGCCAAGGAATTTATCACCCCTGTCACCTTGGCTACGCTCAGTAAAAACACTGTTCTGTCGGATTTTTTTCATCACGACGACGGAAGTTGGAATAGCCATGTGGAATTAGGCTTGTGGGCCGATGTGTTTGTTGTAGCTCCTTGTACAGCCAACACCCTTGCAAAAATGGCAAATGGAATAGCCGACAATCTATTGCTGACAAGTTATCTGTCGGTTCGTTGCCCTGTTGTTCTTGCTCCTGCAATGGACATGGACATGTTTGCCCACAAAGCGACACAACGAAATATTTCCATACTCAAAAAAGACGGCGTTTCGTTCATTGAACCTACAAGTGGTGAACTTGCCAGTGGTCTTGACGGAAAAGGCCGAATGGCAGAACCCGAAGCCATAGTTGAATGGTTGTCAGATTTCTTTGAAAAAGAGAAATCACTAAAAAAAAAATTCTAATCACAGCCGGTCCGACTTATGAGTCGATAGATCCTGTTCGCTTTATTGGTAATTATTCCAGCGGAAAAATGGGCTTTTCTATTGCCGAAGAAGCCGCACGGCGAGGTGCCGACGTAATTTTAATTACAGGCCCCGTACATTTACAGACGAGTCATCCAAATATTACAAGAATCGACGTCACTTCGGCGCAAGAAATGTACGAATCTGCTCTTCGCTATTTCCCTGGAACAGATGGTGCTATACTTAGTGCCGCTGTAGCAGATTTTAGACCAGCGACAAAATCCAATACTAAAATCAAGGAAAAACAACATCTTACTATAGAACTCGAACCAAATCCCGACATTGCACAAGAATTAGGGAAAGTGAAAAAAGAAAATCAAATTCTCGCCGGATTTGCATTGGAAACCAACGACGAGATACAGCATGCAAAAGGGAAACTCGAACGTAAGAATTTTGATTTCATTGTTCTTAATTCTTTGGCAGACGAAGGTGCGGGATTCGGATACGATACAAACAAAGTTACCGTTATAAAACGAAACGGCGACATAACCAATTTTGCACTTAAAAGTAAAAAAGAGGTTGCTTCGGATATTATTTCTATCTTTGCATCAATGGTAAACGAAAAATGAAAAGATTTTTGTTCATAGTATTTTCTATTGTTTTGCTTGCGTTTCAAGCTGAAGCACAAGAACTTCGCTGTCGTGTGAATATACAATATAATGATATTGCAAATGCCGACAAAGATATGTTTAACACGCTTCGCTCTTCAATAGAAGACTTTATGAACTCGCAGGCATGGACGCACCATTCGTACGAAGAACAGGAGAAAATAGAAGTGAAGCTTACATTGAGAATCACATCTCAGTCGTCAAAAAATTTCTCTGGAACCTTGCAAATAAATTCATCGCGTCCTGTTTACAATTCAACGTACACTACTTCGTTGCTGAATCACGTTGATGACAAAATAAGCTTTCAATACGAAGAAAACGAGCCGATTGAGTTTTCGGAAAATGCATTCGTTTCGAATCTTTCTTCAATACTCGCTTATTACGCATACATTGTACTTGGCTTAGACTACGACACATTTAGTCCTAACGGAGGAATCGAATTTTACCAAAAAGCACAAAATGTGGTCTCTGCGGCACAAGCCAATGACGAATCGGGTTGGAGTGCATCTTCGCGTGACGACAAGACACGTTACTGGTTCGTCGAGAATCTTTTGAACTCAAGTTACGCTCCGTTCCATTCGGCGCTGTATCGATACCACAGACTTGGTCTCGATATTATGTACGACAAGCCCGATGAAGGACGAAAAGAAATTTATACCGCAATATCGGAACTCGAAAAAGTCTACAGACAAAAACCGGGTTCGTACCTGCTCACAGCTTTCTTTTACGCTAAGAAAGACGAGATTGTGCAAATCTTTTCCGAAGGCAACGCCGACGAGAAAAACAGGATTGTCACTCTTGCCAAGAAACTCAATCCTGCCAACGTAAACGACTACGACAAAATAACATCCACAAAATAACCTACCATGTTGCATAAATTAACAATTTCGAACTATGCGCTGATTGACAATCTTGATATTTCGTTCACCGACGGAATGACTACTATCACAGGTGAGACGGGGGCGGGGAAATCAATCATTTTGGGTGCATTGTCGCTTCTTTTAGGGAAAAGAGCCGACACGACTGTGCTGAAAGACAAAGACAAAAAAAGTGTTGTCGAAGCGACGTTTTCTTTGCCAAATGATTCGCTTTTGGCTTTTTTTGAATCTCTCGACATTGATTTCGACACCGAAACCATTATCAGACGCGAAATTACTCCGCAAGGCAAATCACGCTCGTTTGTGAACGATACGCCTGTCGGTCTGCAAACACTTAAAGAACTCGGCACAGTTTTGATTGACATTCATTCTCAACATCAAAATTTGTTTCTCAAGGAATCTTCGTTCCAATGTCAAGTTGTTGATGCCGAGGCAAATAATGGTGATTTGCTTAATGAATATGCAAAAGAATTGCATGTACTTAATAAGAGAAAAAAAGAGTTGGAAGATTTTCTTTCCGAAATTCAAAAAAAGAAAGATGACCTTGCATATTACAAATTCCGTCTTGACGAACTTGTAAAAGCAAATCTGCAAGGTGGTGAACTCGCCGACCTTGAGCAAGAGTCCACATTGATGGAACACAGCGAGGAAATCAAAACCATGCTTGCCCAGGCTGACGAAGCATTTTCGGGTGAAAACGCACTGCTCAGTCAACTTAAAACCATACAACACAGTTTTGAGAAAAATGCGCAATTGTCGTTTCAATTTCAGGCGATTTCAGAAAGACTTGCACAGTCATACATTGAACTTTCCGACATTTCGGACGAAATTTCTAAAAACAATGCAAATTTAGATTTCGACCCGCAGCAAAAGGAATCAATTGACGAACGAATTGATTTGCTCAATACCTTGTTGCACAAATATTCTGCTCTTGACGAAAATGAGCTTATTGCAAAGAGAGACGAATTGCAGACGCTTGTCAATTCACTTGAAAATGCTGATTTTCAGAGCGAGGAACTACAGAAAAATTACGACCAACAGATTTTAGAGGTTCAGAAAATCGCCGATGAAATTCATTTGCGTAGGGCAGAGGCGGTTCAACGATTGGAACCGCAAATAGTATCGTTACTGCAAAAATTAGGCATGCCGAATGTGAAATTTGCAATAGACATGATACCGTTAAATGAATTTCGAAGCAATGGGAAAGACGAAATTCGTATGAAATTTTCGGCAAACAAAAACATTGCTCCGCAGTGGCTGGGCGAAATTAGTTCGGGCGGTGAATTATCGCGTGTGATGCTGTGTCTCAAATACATTCTGACGAAAAACAAATCGGTTCACACAATTATTTTCGACGAAATTGATACAGGTGTTTCTGGCGAAATTGCAGACCAAATGGGTTCTATGATGCTTGATATGTCTAAGGAGCTGCAAATCATTACAATAACGCATTTGCCTCAGATTGCGGTAAAAGCACAGAATCAATTCAAAGTATTCAAGACGGAAACAACCGAAACAACAACTTCGAGCATTGAAAAACTGACTGAGGAACAAAGAGTCAATGAGATTGCAAAAATGTTGAGCGGAAAAACAATCACCGAAGCCGCGTTGAACAATGCTCGGCTACTGTTGAATGCACGGTAAGGACACGACTTGTCACGTACTTGTAAATAATACCGCTTAATTTTTCATTCTTAATTTTAAAAAGTATATTTGCAAGGATATTATTCTTAAATAAAAAAATGAGAATTACGACAGATTATTTGGTGATTGGTTCAGGTTTGGCAGGACTGAGTTTTGCCCTGAAAGTGGCGGAAACAGGGACTGTGACAATCATCTCGAAAACAAAACTTGACGAAACAAACACTTCGTATGCCCAAGGCGGAATAGCAGCGGTGCTAAATACTTCAAAATCAGATAGTTTCGACAAACATATCGAAGATACGCTGATTGCCGGTGCAGGCATTTGCGACAGAAAAGCGGTTGAAAAAGTTATAGAATATGCTCCTCACGCCATTACCGACTTGATTTCGTGGGGCACGCAGTTCGACAAAAACGAGGAAAACGAAAAAACATTCGACCTTCACCGCGAAGGTGGCCATAGTATGCACCGAATCCTCCACCATCAAGACAATACAGGGTTTGAAGTGCAACGTGCGTTGTGCGAAAAAGTCCGCGGACATAAAAATATTACCATTTACGAGAATTATTTTGCTGTTGATTTAATCACTCAGCACCACTCGGGAATGCTCGTTAAACGTCATCTGACGGAAATTAAATGTTATGGTGCATACGCTCTTGACTTAAAAACACACCAAGTCGTGACCATTTTGGCAAAAGCCACTATGCTTGCTACGGGCGGTGCGGGACAATTGTTCTCGACCACGACGAATCCTGTTGTGGCAACTGGCGACGGTTTTGCCATGGTGTATCGGGCAAAAGGAATTGTCGACAACATGGAATTTGTGCAATTCCATCCTACGGCACTCTACAATCCGAGTGAATCGCCTAACTTCTTGATTACCGAAGCAATGCGGGGATTTGGAGCAATCTTGCGCGACAAAGAAGGTGTTGCGTTTATGACCAAATATGACGAACGTGGAAACCTTGCTCCGCGCGACATAGTAGCACGAGCCATAGATAACGAGATGAAGAAGAGTGGCGAGGACCACGTGTATTTGGACTGTACGCATTTGGATTCTGAAGCGCTCAAGGAACATTTCCCACATATTTACAACAAATGTCTGAGCATAGGCATTGACATCACCAAAGAAATGATTCCTGTAACCCCTGCGGCGCATTATTTTTGCGGAGGCGTAAAAGTTGACTTGGAAGGACGTACCTCGATAAAATATTTGTATGCGGCTGGCGAAACAACGTGTACGGGGCTTCACGGTGGAAACCGACTTGCCTCGAACAGTCTGCTGGAAGCAATTGCGTATGCCGATTTTGCATCGAAGGCGGCAATGAAAGAAATACAAGAAAACGATTGTCCGCAAGACATTCCCGACTGGAATGACGAAGGAACGTCGCATCCCGAAGAAATGGTGCTTATTACCCAAAGTTTGAAGGAAGTGAAACAAATAATGAGCAACTATGTGGGAATCGTGCGGAGCCAAGTACGTCTGAAACGTGCTTTTAATCGTTTGTGGACGATTTATTCCGAAACGGAGGAACTCTACCAGCAGACAAAACTTTCGCGCAAATTGTGCGAATTACGTAACCTTGTTCAAGTCGGTTATTTAGTCATAAAAGCTGCTCGTGCACGCAAAGAAAGCGTTGGTGCACACTATATGGCAGATTTTCAGAATAATACGAAGAAATAAAATATAGAGACGCGATTAATCGCGTCTCTACTTAGGCCGACAAAAAATTATTGGTATTATAATTTTATGACTCTATCAAATGCTACCAGATTGGTGCTTAAAACACCATTTGTACTAATCACACCCGAAACATGACCTTCGGAACTTATACCACCATACGAAATTGATTCGTCATCGACAACGGACACGTAACATGAAGACAATTTAGGCACATTTAATGTCGCTTTTAAATTAAGAATATATCTTTCACTCGCAATTTCTCCTGTATATTCATCTAAAGAAAACGCGTAAACCTTAGTGTTTGCTTCGTTTGCAACCCAAACAGTTGATTTATATTTGCCTACGTAATACAAATCACTATTGTCGATATTATCTGGCAAGGTTAGCAAGGAACTCATATTTGGTCCACATTCGAAAATGGTTCCTAAAATACCAAAACTATTCTCGTGTAAATCTGGACATTCTGGGATAAATACTTTACGGAACGTAACTTCTGTCTGTTCAGGGTGTTGTTCTACCGCTTTAAACACGTATTTCCCGTCAACTAATTCGCCGACTAAAGAACCTCCATCGGCATATACATTTTTCCCGTCAGAGAAAAATAGTCCATGTGATCCATCGGTAGATGTTTTTGTACCATCTGCAAGCATGACTTTGTTCGGAAGACTTGCGTCTTCTGCCGAATATATGCAGTCACCTTGATGAGTAATACAATAGAATGTAGTCATAAAATCATATTCGTTCACAAATTCCGTAATAGAGATATTGCCATCGGCAAACGAAAGTTTTTTCAACGTATACAAGTATCCGTTGTTTGTTGTGGCAAAATAGTAGTTCCCTGCTGCATCGGTCTGTATGTCAAAGTTTCTGTCGAATGAAGGAAAATCGCCTTGAGTATCGAAGATTTCGCCTGTCGATTTGTTTACCATAAAACTCTTCATGACAATTTCGCCTGCGGAAGTTTTAAATTTGAAATTGCCCGAAAACCAGATATAGTTTTCGATTTCGTAAGACGATTCTATTTCTACGGTAACATATTCCTGACTAATTTCGTTTCCGTTTTCGTCAATAAACTGAATTTCGTTGGATTTCAGTACGTTACCAGTGATTGTGAGAGCATACAGCGAACCTCCCAATTCATCACTTTTTAATTGTGAACTACTTTTGTACGCAATGTAATCGGCATTTTCAATATTCGAAAATCTTACCGATTTTGGTGCATCATCATTCTCTTTTTTACATGAGCAGAACGCCAATGCCATTCCTAAAATTACTGCTACTCGTTTCATAATACCTATTTTTTAATTAATATTCTATTATTTGTTTTATCTGTAGACGTAGCGCGCTACGTCTCTACAATAAACGGTTATTCTTTCACAAACTTATACGATTCTCCATTCACCACCAAAACATACGTTCCCATTGGTAACATAGAGACAATTATCTCTGCCGAAAACCCTACATTCTGTTGCAACAAAAGTTTGCCTTGTAAGTCGAAAATTTTGATTTCGTTTTCTGCTTGGAGAAGGATTAGAATTAATTTGTCTTTTACGGGGTTGGGGGAAATGGTGATTTGTTGATTTACAGTATTGTTTATTGCTGTTCGTTCATAATAGCATTCTTCATAATTTGGATTATGCCAAATAAGTTCTCCATTTTTTTGCACACAGAGAAGGGATGTACTGCAAGGACATCCTGTCATTCCACCTGGACAATAACATAAGCCATCAAATGTCGGGACATAAACAGAACCTATATCTTCAATAATTACATCTTCAAAATAATATGTTTCATCTAATGAAATATCTTGATAAACCTCTTCATCGCCATCAAACATAAGGAAAAACCCCCATCTCTCTTTTTTTACATTATTAGCGATTATTGTGTCTGATTTCAATGCATATTCATAATCGATTGGTCGGAATCGATGCTTCATATCTTTTGAAAAATTGTACGCCAACTTTTCTTCCGCCTCGTTTTTACTAATATAATACACAATTTTACCCTCTTGTCGAAAATATCCCAATTCGCTCCAATTTTTCCCATTGTCGGTCGTTCGATACATTTTTTTATAGGAAATGGAATTAATTATTGTATCCCCAAAATATTTATATATAGTTGTCACCATCTCTGGGAGTCTTCCAGAGGGAGCATCGGGATTTTCATCCCATGTTTCCGCTGTCATATACGACCACTGCATATCATCGTCAACAAAAGAGAAATTTTCTTTCGTTTGGTGTCGAGATAAATTTTTCAAAATCTTTCCAGTCGTTCCGTCTATAACAACTTCAACATAGGTTTCTATATTGTTATTGTCAGAAACATCAACTTTGTAGGCGAAATATAGATTTTTGTCGTCGACGTCAAGATAGTTTTTAGAAATGACTTTTTCTATTTCGTACTGAAAATCGTATCCCGTCTGAGAACCAAAGACCTCATTTTCTGCAATTTCTAAAATTTTAGATTCTGGCAACAATGGCGTAGTTTCCATTAGCTCAACCGATGGATAATATGTACCGTTGATTCTTGTGATTTTCTCGTCTTTTACGTAAACTAATAAATTACCTTCCAAAATTCTATATTCTCCTAATTTTTCATGCAATCTCAAAAGAGTGGAATTTTCTTCTTCTGAAATTTCTTCCTTATACACCTCAGTTGAAAGTTGTGAATCTATCGAAAGAAGTTGTTTCAACGTATTGTCAAGTGTTGATTTGTCGTAGGATATCTCATCTTCTAATTGAAGGAATACCTTCTGTGCTTCCTGCGAATAACATAATTCGCATAAACAGATACTGATTATTAATAATACTTTTTTCATAATAAATCATTTTTATTCTGTTAACACCATCTGTTTGCTCCAACCAATTTACCATCAGTAATTTATTCTTTTACAAATTTATACGACTCCCCATTTACCACCAACACATACGTACCCGCTTGTAACATAGAGACATTTATCTCTGCCGAAACCCCTACATTCTGTTGCAACAAAAGTTTTCCTTGCAAATCGAAAATCTTGATTTCGTTGTTGTCGGTGGGCAAAGTGAGGATTAATACGTCTTTTATAGGGTTGGGGGAAATGTATGAAGATTGCATTTTATTTTGGTTAAGGAAGGTTCTATTTGTTTGATAGAAAATTTTAAAGCAATCCGATTTTCCTAATGGGTAAGACATTTTTTCATTTGTTTTCAGGCACCGCAATCCTTTTTCGTTAATGCATAATTCACAATCAACATCATCAACAAGATTATTAATCAAATCATACTCGCTTCCTATATTTTCTATCCATGAACCATAGCTATCAGTTTCTGAAAGAAGTTGATATTGCCTATAATTATTTAACATTCCTAATTCTTGTACCATTGTTAGAATGCTCTCATGATATCCGTCAATAGAGTATCTTTGCCCAATAGTAATCATATCTTTTACCTCAAAGGGGGCTGAAAAATCATATAACAAGAATTCTGTATTGTTTTCTTCAATAAAATAGATTTTGTTCCCATCATTACGAATTCCTCCAATATATTCATCATTTTCGGAATACAATGTGTCATTCAATAAATACAGTTTATCATATTCTTTCTCTTGTATAACGGTATCACCTTTTATACCATATATTTTGTATGTGTATTTCCCTGTCGGTTGAACGCCTGCGTCTTCAAAAAATTTATATTCATTATATGAATACAACCATATGGGGCAGTCCTCTTTGGTAGGAAATTTTGTGATTTGAGCACGACAAAATGATGCAGTACAAATCACGAAAAATGATATAGAAAACAGAATCCTCATAGCAGTTTATTGTTTTATATTACAAAAATATTTTTTTCTTTTAATCTTGCAAAACTTCAAAAGTTCCACCTAATTGTACCTCAAATCCAGAGTTAAAATAGATGTTCTCTGTTGGTTTAAAATATACATTTACGCCATTATTAATTATTACTGGACCTTGGGCTGTGCCATTGCTCCCATTGCTATACAACAGGTTGCAAAAAATAAAAATACTTTCTTCATAAAATTACCATTTAAAAATAAAACTTCTTTACATATAAAGACTCAAAAAATCAAAAAAGACTGCATGACTACCAAGAAATTTTTATTCCTAATGGTAATGAGAATGTGTACGGATGCTCTGTGCAGTAGGTTTCTGGACCACTATGCGACGGAAGATAATATTGTATGCTTGGTTCTGCAAAAATGCCAATGTGCGGAGTAATATTATATTGTAATCCCAAACCTGTGCTGAACGACCATAGCAACGGAACGTGTATGTTTGTTGTATCTTGCGGGAATCCACTTGTGTTAAACTGCGAATGAATCGGGATTCCCATTGTCGCGCCAAGATTTCCATAAAGATTCCAGCCTTTAATGGTCACCAAATTATATATGCCTTTTATTGGAATGCCAAGATAGTGAATAGTCTGCAAGTGCCCACGAGTTACGGTTTTGTTGGTGTCTTTCTCGAAATCAGAAACAAGTCGCATGTAGCTTACACCTGTTTCTATGCCTAAGCGTTTGCTTTGAGTGTAGTGAGCCAGCAATGTCAACGTAGCAGGCATATAATGATAATTTGTATAGAGAACGGTATCGTTGATTAAAGTATGACTTTCATCACCACCACAAGGAAATTCTTCCCCTCCAGAAACGATTTCTTCTCTTCCGCCATGGAATGGTGCATAGCCATGTGCTTCATCTTCAACCTCAACTTCATTTATTATTGTAGTGTTGGCGTTTTGTTCGTCATAACTGCCAGCATACATAAATCTTATTGACCAACGTCGAGTTTTGTCGCCTCCAATAATGGATTTGTTATGAGAAAAATCTGCACGGTTGTAATATGGAGTTTCTATTTTCGGAATGAATTGAATAGAACCACGACCGTTGTTATCGAGCAGAGAGTCGGATTTGCTTACCTCTTGGGCAATCATATCGGTCGTGGAGTCGGAAATAACAGGTCCGTTTTTCTGTTCAACTGTAAGTTGCAATTTTCTTGCAGGGATGCCGTTCCGCATTGTAGGTTGAGGAGCAATTATAGGTTCTTGGACTGGCTGTGTTGGCGCTCCATTTTGCATTTCGTCTTGTGTTGTTGCAACTGAGTTTTCCTCATTTGCAACAGGATTTTCTTTTCTAAGAAATAGAATTGCAACAGGAACGAGGAGCAACAACAAAACAAGCCATGAATTCTGCATCAACGAGCGGAGCATCTTTTTTGCCCGTGCCAATTGCGACGAAGACGAATGCGGTTCAATACCGAGGCGAGCGGCAATCTCCTTGTGCGACAGACCTTCGAACACAGCCAATCGGAATATTTTACCGTAGCCGTCGGGGAGTTTCCCAATCAGGCTTGCTATTTCACTCAAAAAAAGTTCAGCCTCCACCTTTTCTTGAGTTGTAGTATCTATAATTTTGTTTTTAGCTATTTCTTCAAGGGGAATTGTCTGGTTTGCTTTTAAATAATCTTTGGCAACATTGCGTGTAATCGCCATCATCCAGGCCTCGAATTTACTATCGTCCCGCAATGAATCAAGAGATGTGAAGATTGCCACAAACGAATCGTGTACGGCATCGTTAACGGTTTGTTTGTCTGATAGATAGTGCTTGCAAACGCCACGAATTTGTTTGACGTATGTATTGTATAATTCACCAAGAGCAGCCGAGTCGCCTTGTCTGCACAGTTCTACCAGTTTTGTTATCTCCATCGATGTCATAAATCTCTATACATTGTCTTTTTAAAGACAAAAAGACTGCATCAAAAATGAAATTTTTTTTGAAAAAATATACAAACAACATTTCGGAACACAACCGTCTACATTCATGTAGAGACGCGATTAATCGCGTCTCTACAGATAAAAAACATATTCGATTATTTACAAATATATTGTTCCACAACCTGTGGAAAATATTTGTATTCCAATTCGTGAACGCGTGCGGCCAGCATGTCGGGCGTGTCGGTTGGAAGAACGGGGCATTTTGCCTGAAACAGCGGTTCTCCTTTGTCGTATTCTTCATTCACCAAGTGAATCGTTATTCCACTTTCTTTTTCTTTGGCGGCAATAACAGCCTCGTGTACACGAGAGCCGTACATTCCTTTTCCTCCATATTTGGGCAACAACGACGGATGAATGTTTATAATTTTATTATTGTATTCCTTTATAATAGTAGAGGGCAACAATAACAAGAAGCCTGCAAGAATTATGTATTCCACGCCTTCGGCACGCAATTGGTCGCACACCGCACTGTTCCAATCTTCTTTGGAAAACACCGTACACGGCACTGCCAGACGCTTTGCACGGTCAATAACACCGGCTTTAGGGTTGTTACAATAAATTCTTACTACCTGTATCTCGGAATTGGCGAAATTTTTCACCAAATTTTCTACGTTAGTCCCTGAACCTGAGGCAAAAATTGCAATTTTCGACATAAAAACTGTTAATAAAACCTTAATAACTTTTACACCGCAAAAATATAAATATTTGAGTTTCAACGCAAAAAGTTTCGTCAATATAAAAGATTATTGCATTTTTCTTTTTTGTATAAAAAAAAAGGTCTTTATTTGCAGGCGAAAACGGAATTAATAACTAAACTTTTAAGACTATGTCAGAAATTGAATCAAAAGTAAAGGCTATTATCGTAGACAAATTAGGTGTCGACGCAGCTGAAGTAACAAACGAGGCTAATTTCACTAACGATTTAGGAGCTGATTCTTTGGATACTGTAGAATTAATTATGGAATTCGAAAAAGAATTCGGCATTTCTATTCCAGACGAACAAGCTGATACTATTTCTACTGTAGGTGATGCAATTGCCTTCATCGAAAAAAATCAGAAATAATTAACGAAAATTTCATTGTCTATGGAATTAAAGCGAGTTGTCGTTACTGGTATCGGTGGTTTTACCCCTATTGGTAATTCCTTAGAAGAAATTTTCCACAATTTAACAGCTGGAACGAGTGGTAGCGGACCTATCACTCGTTTCAATGCTGAAATGTGCAAAACTCGTTTTGCATGCGAGGTCAAGGATTTCGACCCTTCTTTATATTTAGATAAAAAAGAAATCCGCAAGATGGATTTATACGAACAGTATGCCATTGCCGCATCTGTGGAATGTATAAAAGATTCATTCATTGATATTGAAAACATCAACAAAGACAAATTCGGCGTCATTTGGGGTACGGGAATCGGTGGAATTGGTTCATACGAGCCCGAAATTCGTGAATACTACGAAGCAGGCGGCGGCGCTCCTCATTTCAGTCCCTACACAATTCCGAAACTTTTGCCAAATATGTCGGCTGGACTTATTTCCATACGTTTCGGGTTACGAGGAATCAGCTATGTCGTTTCTTCGGCATGCTCGTCTTCGTCACATGCAATAATCGACGCTGTTAATTATATTCGTCTCGGCAAAGCCGAAATGATGATTTCCGGAGGTTCCGAAGCTCCAATAAACCTAAGTGGAATTGGCGGATTCAATGCCATGAAGGCACTTTCGGAAAACAACGAAGAAATGTACACGGCATCAAGACCGTTCGACAGTTCTCGAGACGGATTTGTGATAGCAGAAGGCGGTGTGGCTCTTCTTCTTGAAGAAAAAGAACATGCAATCCAACGCGGTGCAAAAATCTATGCAGAAATTGCAGGTTGCGGTCTCAGTTCCGACGCATATCACTTTACTGCTCCTCATCCAGAAGGAATCGGCACGATTAACGTCATGAAATATGCCTTGGAAGATGCTGGTATCAAACCATCGGACATCGATTACATCAACGTTCACGGAACGTCAACCCCGATGGGCGATGTGGTTGAACTGACTTCTATACAAAAATTGTTCGGCGAAGCTGCATATAAAGTAAACATGAGTTCTACAAAATCGATGACGGGACACATGTTGGGAGCTGCCGGAGCTGTAGAGGCCTTGGCTTCGATATTCGCCATTCAAACAGGTACAATTCCTCCAACAATCAATTTCAAAGAATTAGACCCGAATATTGATCCGAAACTTAACCTTACTGTTAACAAAGCACAGCACAGAGATGTAACATACGTCATGAGCAACAACTTTGGCTTCGGAGGTCACAACAGCACGTTAATTTTCAAGAAATTTAGTGAATAAGTTGCTCTTTACCATAAAGACATTCTTTATTGCCAAAGAAGACAAGGATTTTTTCCTATATCTTTATAAAACAATAGGATTTTGTCCTAAAAATCTATCAATATATAAAACGTGCTTCGTTCATCGTTCCGCGTCGCCGCATACGAAAAGAAACGGTTGCAACGAACGATTGGAATTTTTAGGTGACTCCATTCTTGGCAGCATCACGGCAGACTATCTCTACACCCAATTTCCCGATGAGAAAGAGGGCTTGCTGACCAAACGGAGAGCACTCATCGTCAACAGAAAAAATCTTAACCAGATAGGGAATAACCTCCGTCTTCAAAAATACCTTGCGGCAAGAATTCCCCATCTTAAACAAAACGATGCGATAGGAAATTGCTTGGAAGCGCTCGTCGGCGCTATATACAAAGATTTAGGTTACAAAAAAACAAGAATTTTTGTCGTTGACAAAATCATAAAACCATTTACCGACTTTTCAACCTTACCTTCGGAAGACACGAACTACAAAAGTTTGATAATTCAGCGTTGCCAACAGGAAAAGAAACGTTGGTATTTCAGTACGGAGCTAATCTCGCCAGATGGAAAAAAACCTTCATTTAGAGCTGAATTCTTTGTCGATGATGAAAAAATTGCCGAGGCAACGGGCAAATCAAAGAAGGAGGCAGAACAATTTGCCTCGAAGATAGCCCTTAAGTCGGTGGAAGACATTGAAGTATATCGATAAAAATATACGGTGAAAATATCGTGTTCTTCTTCTCGTATATAAAAAAAATATGTATCTTTGTGAATGTCAATAAAACTTTAAAGATATAATTTTAAATAAATTTTAATTATGAAAGTAACTGTAGTTGGAGCAGGAAATGTTGGTGCTACATGCGCAAATGTTCTTGCATTTAAAGAAATCGCAGACGAAGTGGTAATGCTTGACATCAAAGAAGGCATTTCGGAAGGTAAAGCAATGGATATGATGCAGACTGTCCAACTTTTGGGCATAGACACTCGCATCATCGGTTGTACGAACGACTATTCGAAAACTGCAAATTCCGATGTGGTTGTCATCACTTCTGGTATTCCTCGTAAACCTGGAATGACACGTGAAGAGCTTCTTGGCGTAAATGCCGGCATTGTAAAAGGTGTTGCAGAAAATATTTTGAAATATTCTCCAAACACAATCATCGTTTGTATTTCGAACCCAATGGACACAATGACATACCTTACTTTGAAAGCTCTTGGCTTGCCAAAGAACAGAGTGATTGGTATGGGTGGAGCTCTTGACAGTTCACGTTTCAAATATTTCTTGGCACAGGCAATCGGTTGCAACGCTGGTGAAGTTGAAGGTTTCGTAATCGGTGGTCACGGCGACACAACTATGATTCCTATGGCTCGTTTCGCTACATATAAAGGCATGCCAGTTTCAAACTTCCTTTCTGCAGAAAAAATCGAAGAAGTTGTGAAATCTACAATGGTCGGCGGTGCTACATTGACTGGTTTGCTTGGAACATCGGCTTGGTACGCTCCAGGTGCGGCAGGCGCATACGTTGTTGAAGCAATCCTTCACGACCAAAAGAAAATGATTCCTTGTTCAGTTCTTCTTGAAGGCGAATATGGAGAATCTGACCTCTGCATTGGTGTTCCTGTAATTCTTGGCAAGAACGGTATCGAAAAAATCGTTGAACTTGACCTTAATGCGGAAGAAAAAGAAAAATTCGCTGCAAGTGCAAAATCAGTAAAAGGCAACGTTGCTGCACTTAAAGATTTGAAGCTTGTTTAATAGAGATTTAAATTTTACAAAAAAAGGCTATCCGTTTGGGTAGCCTTTTTTATTGCAAAGAACAATTTGTTCCCCTCTAATAATGGATTGTTATTTTTCTTGATTCGACGCCCACATCAGATATTCTTTGATAAAGGCGTTGATGTCGCCGTCGAGGACAGCCTGCGTATTCGACGTTTCGTAGCCTGTACGCACGTCTTTCACCAATTTATATGGGTGCAACACGTAGTTGCGAATCTGCGAGCCCCATTCAATTTTGAGCTTTTCGCCATTGCGGGCGGCTTGTTCCTCTTCGCGTTTCCGCAATTCCATTTGGTACAACTGAGATTTCAGCAATGCGAGAGCTTTTTCCCTGTTCTGTAATTGCGAACGGGTTTCCATATTCTCAATTACAATGCCTGTTGGTTTGTGACGTAAACGAACGGCTGTTTCCACCTTGTTCACGTTTTGTCCGCCCGCACCGCTTGAGCGGTATGTGTCCCATTCCAAATCGGCAGGATTTATCACAATTTCTATTGTGTCGTCAATCATCGGAACCACGTCGACCGAGGCAAACGACGTGTGACGGCGCGCCCCAGCGTCGAACGGAGAAATCCGCACTAAGCGGTGAACGCCAGCTTCGCCTTTCAAATATCCATACGCATAATCGCCTTCAAATTCAATCGTAGCCGAACTAATTCCAGCAATGTCGCCATCCTGAATGTCGATGGTGTTCACTTTGTAGCCGTTTTCCTCTCCCCAACGCATATACATACGGAGCAACATCGAAGCCCAATCGTGGCTTTCTGTTCCACCCGCACCAGGATTGATTTTTAGAATTGCGCCAAACTGGTCTTCCTCCTTTTGGAGCATATTTTTAAACTCCAGAGCCTCAACCAATTTTAAAAGTTCATTATATTGATTATCAATATCTTCGGCAGACGCTTCGCCTTCTTTGAAAAAATCACAAAGTACCTGTAAATCTTCTGAAGCCTTTTCGACTTCGGCGTAGGCTTCGGTCCATTTTTTTATAGAATTGACTTTCCGCATTTGCTGTTCGGCTGCCTTGGGATCGTCCCAAAATGCGGGGTCGTGGGTTTTCTGTTCTTCTTCTTCAAGACGAATCAAACGATTGTCTATGTCAAAGATGCCTCCTTAACGTCTGCTGACGATTCACTAAATCTTTAATTTGTTCTGTAGTGATCATGCTTATTTCTTCTTGGTTTCCACAATTTTATCGACGCAGGCAAGAGAAATTTCTGTCTCGTAGCCACGTGTCTGTCCGAAATGAATGAGTTTGCATTTCCGTTGATATTCGTCACCTATGTGCAACGATTGGTTTTTGCGTTTCAGTTGGTCGAAAATCATTTGTTCATAGTCAACCGTTGAGAAAAACGAGTCAAATGCTTCGTCAATCTCGTTTTCCTTAAAGCCACGGAGCGTAAGGTTGTAGCGGATTTTTACCCGTCCCCACTTGTTGTAGTAGAATTTTCCACGAATAAAAGAATAGATATATCGCTGTCCGTCAAGGAATTTGTCTTTATTCAACTTGTCTACGATTTTTTGAGCGGCATCGCCTGTGATTCCCCACATTAGCATTTTTTGACGGACGTCAAACTCGCTTCTTTCCATTTTTGAGCAGTACGACATTAGTTTGTCCAATGCCTGCTCAGGTGTTAATTTTCTAACATTCATGTTAATCTAAATCTATAATAAAGTCATCGGTTTGCAACATCTGATTGAGTTCAATTTCCTTCTTTTCCGTTGAATGTTCAACTACAATGGATTTTTGAACTCGCAAATATGATGGGCAAACAAATTCAACTGTGTAATTTCCTTCGTCGACTTTACATTCATAATTCCCTTCTTCGTCAGGGCGAACTTCTTTAAGCACTTCGTTGGAAACGGCTTTGCGAATCTGTATTCTTGCTTTGCTGAAATCGCTTTTTCCATCTTCAAACGAAATTTTCCCTTTCAAAACTGCAGGCACGGCAGTATTTGTAACATATTCAACTTCAAAAATATCGTATCCTCCGAAAGTGAAATAACCTTCGTTGAATGCAACTGAATAAAAGCCGATGAGACCGTCTTTTGCTGGTTTGTAGAATTCGTTGTCGTTAGGCGTGTTGATTGGGTGTCCCAAGTTCTGTGGCTCCGACCATGCACCGTTTTCGTAAACAGACTTGAATACGTCGTAACCGCCCATGTTGTAATGTCCTATAGATGTGAAATACAATGTTTTACCATCTTTTAACAAATATGGAGACGATTCATTATATTCTGTATTGATGGTCGACCCCAAGTTTTGTAATTTCGACCATCCTTCGGTTTTGTCGTCGCTCTTTTTAAGTTCGCTTTTCCAAATGTCGTAGCCGCCGAAACCGCCTTCTTGATTAGAAACGACGTACAACGTTTTTCCATCATTTGAAATTGCCGCTTGCGAAATCAATGCTTTTGGAACATTGATGTTTTTCCCGAATTTTTTCATTGGCATCCATGGCGATTTTGTGTTTTCGCGGGTGCTGTAATACAAAATTCCACCGCGTTGAATATCGCTCATGTCGGACTTTGAGGTATGGCGGCACAAAAGCATAAATGTACCTTCGTCGTTGATACTCAAAACGCTGCAATGTCCATAGGTACGCAATTCGTCGGAAATGTCAACAGGTGCCGACCAATGTTCGCCACCAAGGAAATGTGTCGTGTAGATTCTCAATTTTGTTTCGACAGCACCGAGCGAGCCGTCTTTATATACAACTTGCAATTGTTCCAAACGTGTGAAGAACAAATCATTCGCATCGCTTGTCGGGCAAGGATTGAAGTCATTGTATTCCGTATTCAGCACATTACCGATATTATATATTTCTACAGGAACAGGTTTACGGATAATTTCCGCAGCCGTGCGACACGAAATCATTTCGCGCATGGCAAGTTTACGAGCCTGCAAATCGTTGGGCGACAAACGGTCGATGTACTGCTGGTAAGCCTCGGTACCTTCATCGTAAAATTTATTTGTATGATAACCGCGAGCCAAATAATACCAAGCAACTATCGGAGCTTTGTCTTCCGAAACGGAGCCTTCGATGTAGTCTGCGGTAACTTCCTTCACCGCTTTTTTCAAATAATTGATGGAACGACCTGCTTCGAACGGCAAACGTTGGTAGCAGACACCAATTTTATAATTCACATTGCAGTTGTCTGGCACCAATTGAAGAACTTCCTTGTATCGTTTAAGAGCTTCTTCGTAATTTCCGTTGAAGAAATAATATTCCGCGTCCATTCTCATGGATTTAATTTTATCTTCCTGAGTTTGCGAGAATGAAACCTCAGCGATAAAGAGCAAAGCCAATAAAATTTTTATCGTTCTCATATCACAAAAATTTTCCGTGTCAAATATAATAAAACTTACGTTACAGAAACAGCATTTTGATTTTTATTAAAAAAGTAAGCGTTTCACTTCAATAATTGCAAAAAATTCCGTTGCTTTGTATGGCAAAATCGAAAAAACGTAAAGTATTCGATTACAAATGTTTAACTAAATAAAAATTGTATGGCTAATTATTTTAATGAAATTCCATTCCGCATTAAATTGGCAGAACTTGGAAAATGCGACTTTATGGACCGTTCGGAATTCGTAAACGGTTGCAACTATCTTAAAGGTAAAAAAGTTGTGATTTTAGGTT
>JAEEGL015073796.1_pt1 | contig 21879 bp, 37 predicted proteins | sample 9134231 | NCBI WGS metagenome assembly JAEEGL01 (sample SAMN16246548, study PRJNA631951) | gut metagenome | biome: gut microbiome; feature: rumen; material: fiber-attached | host: Bos | place: Iran: Karaj | collected 2018-10 | reverse complement strand
TCAATGAAACAAGGAGCACGTTTTGGGAACGCTTCGGAAAACTTCAGACCGAGTTAAAAGCCCCGAAGAATCTTCATAACAGCTTTGGAAACTACAAATACAGAAACACCGAGGGCATATTCGAGGCGGTGAAGCCTTTACTTCAGGAGAGCAGACTTCTCCTCACCATGTCGGACGAGATCGTCCAGCTCGGAGACCGTTACTTCGTAAAAGCAACCGCAACCGTTTCGGACATGGACTCCGAGAACAAAATCGACGCCACGGCTTACGCTCAAATTGATAAACACGCTGGCATGGCATTAGATCAGTGCGTCGGCTGCGCTTCATCATACGCCCGGAAGTATTGCCTCGGAGGACTTCTTCTTTTGGATGATACGAAGGACGAAGACTCGGACGAATTCAAGGCCGAGCAGACGGCGAAGGCATCGAAGGAAGCGGCAGCGGGAGAGAAACCCATCACACCGATACAGGCCGGGGCTTTAATGAAACGGATCGGGGACGACACGGCACTCCTTGATTACATCTTAAAAGCCTATAAGGTCGCAAAACTCGATGCGCTCACAGTGAAGAAGCTGGAGAACATCAACAGGAACTGGGAAAAGATAATCGAGGCAGCGCATGAAAGCAAGGCTCAATAATTTACAAAGGACTTTGGACGGAAAGCTCACGGCAACCTTTGAGGTCGATTGTGAGCCCGAAGAGCTTCAGGATCTGTTCGACAAAGATCTGACGCTCACAGTGAAGAAGCTCACCCGAAAGCGGTCACTCGATGCGAACGCCCTTTTGTGGGCCACACTCGGGGAAATGGCGAAAGCCTTAAACGCTGACAAGTGGGATTTATACCTTGAAATGCTGAAAAGATACGGGCGTTATACATATATCTCAATCGACAAGGAAGCGCTGGAAGACTTCAAGGGAATGTACCGGGAATGTGAAGTCGTGGGAGAGACGGAAGACAAGGTCTGCCTGATCTGCTTCACAGGATCCTCGCTCTACACCAAAGAGGAGTTCTCAAAGCTTCTTGACGGAGTCTTCCAGGAGTGCCGAGAGGCAGACATTCATTTAAAAGCATCAACAGAAATCGAGGAGCGATACAAGCAATGGCAAAAGAAAGCATAGTTATTGACGACATGACCGTGTGTATGTTCTGCGGAAGACCTCGAGAGGCAATCCACCACATTTTCGGCGGGCCCAACCGCCGGAAGAGTGACCGCTTCGGGCTCATAGTTCCCTTGTGCAACGCTCACCACAACATGACAAACGAGAGCGTTCATTTTGACAAGGACATGAGACGGAAAGTTCAGATCCTGGGGCAGATTGCCTTCGAGACTAAATACTCACATGAGAAGTTCATGCGGGAATTCGGAAAGAATTATATCAGAGAAAGCTGAAAAAGCAATATCGAAAGGAGTGATGACTTATCAATCATGTAGCACTTATCGGGCGCCTTACAAAGGATCCTAACATAACATATTCACAGAAAGACAATTCCGCCATAGCACGCTTCACGCTGGCGGTTGACAGGAGATTCAAGACAGAAGGAGCCGAACAGACGGCGGACTTCATTTCATGCGTGGCCTTCGGAAAGCCCGGAGAATTTGCCGAGAAGTACCTCCGCAAAGGGACCAAGATCGCAGCAGAGGGAAGGATTCAGACAGGCAATTATACAAACAAGGACGGTCAGAAGGTATACACGACCGACGTCATAATCGAGCACTGCGAATTTGCCGAGAGCAAGAGCTCACAGAGCGCACAGAGCGCACCTGCACCCGCACCGGACGGATTTATAAATGTTCCCGAAGGCATTGATGACGAATTACCGTTCAATTAAGGAGGACGACATGAACACAAGACACGAAATCAGCAGAACACATAAACTTGTAAAAGAGATCCTTGAAACGGATCCGAAGACAAGGAACAGCGACGACCTTCTCTATTTGGACATCATCGAGAGATCATGCCCGCTCAAGACGACCATCGGCTCCCTTTTCCGCAATCGTGAATACTTGGGAATCCCGCCCTATGAGACCGTGAGGAGAACAAGGCAGAAGATCCAGGCGGAACACCCGGAGCTTCGGGGAGACGAAAAGAGACGGCAGCGGGCGAAGGATTTCAGAGCATACGCATTGACGGACCATGAAACAGATTGAGGGGCAGTTAAGTATTTTTGACATTGCAATCCCTGAATACACATTCGACAGAAGAGGAAGGAAGCGACCAGCTCCGAGCTGGGCTCCGAAAGAACGGTGCGAGAAATGCTCCTATTGGTCGCTCCTTCCCGCAGAGAATCAGCCCGCCGAAGGATGGGGAGTCAAAGGCGTATGCACTTCACACCGGGGACAGGGCAGATATCAGACGGATGGCTTTTCATATTGCAATGATTACAACAATGAGGGAGGCACACAATGGCAGAACGTAGGATGTTCGCAAAGACAATAATAGACAGCGACGCATTCCTCGAAATGCCCATATCGGCGAGGCTGTTATATTACGACCTCGCCATGAGGGCAGACGACGACGGCTTTATAAACAGCCCCAAAAAGATCATGAAAATGATCGGGGCAACACCTGACGACATGTCGATTCTGATAGTCCGAAAGTTCATCATTCCCTTCGAGAACGGAATCGTCGTAATAAAGCACTGGCGTATACATAACTACATACGCAAGGACACATACAACGAGACTCCATACAAAGAGGAACGGGCGCTCCTGGAGTACGACGAGAACAAGGCATACAAACTCAAAGACGACTCGTCGACGGAACGTGTACGACTCGTCGACGACACGTTGACACAGGTTAGGATAGGTAAGGATAGGTTAGGTAAGGATAGGATAGAAAAGAGAGAGGACTGCTCCGATAAATCGGAGCCCGCTCCCTCGAAACGCAAAACCAAGTACGGAGAGTTCAAGAACGTATCACTCACAGAAGAAGAGCTCGACAAACTCAAAACCGAGCACGGCTCCCAGGAGACCGAAGAAGCGATCAGGATCCTCGACGAGTACATGGAGACCTCCGGAAAGAAATACAAGTCATGTTATTTGGCCTTGAAGAAGTGGGGATTCCGAGCGGTTGCAGAACAGGGCAAGAAACAAAAAACCAAATATGATGAGGTGGACGAATGGCTTGCACAACAGAACAATTCGCAATAGTCATGAAGGGCCTTCGGGCGATGTACCCGAAGTTCGCCCTGGACAATGTCGGAATGTCGGTATGGTATGAAGCCTTGAAGGATATCGAATACGAAACCTTGAGCAGGGCAGCGTTCAGCTTCGGGAAAAAGAGCAAGTTTCCGCCCACGATCGCAGAGCTTCGGGAGGAATCGAAAAACATTCAGGTCGAGGAGACAATGTTCCGAGTGATCCAGCGGAGGAAACAGGAACAGCCGAAGCTTATCGGGCCGTCTACCACAGGCCAGCGCTTCAAAGACATATTCGAGTATTTGAGCGCCGAGCCGGGGACATTCACCCAGGCAGATGTTGACGAAGTGATTCAGAGACAGGCCGAACGGCTGGACAAGGAACGGAGGGCGCCATGACCGAAGAAAGAAGGATAGCCTTTGATGAAAAATATGCAAAGTGCCCCTTTTTTCAGAAGTCGATGAAAAGAGCCGTCACTTGCGAAGGCCTTGTCAATAAGACGACGATGACCGTCGCCTTTGAACACATCGAAACAAAGAAAACATTCTTCCGGGCGACCTGCTGCGAAGACTTCGAGAAATGCCCGGTGTATAAAAGCTTAATGAGGGAAAAATATGAGGATTGAATTGTTATTGATATGCTTCATGGTCTGCATAGATCCCGGAGCGCCGGGGAATGTCTATACAATGTCCACACAATGCTCCACGCCGAGCGCCGAGGACATAATGCTCATGGCGAAGACGATACACGGAGAGGCGGGGATCTGTTCGGAGACACAAAAGAGAGCCGTCGGCTGGGTGATATGCAACCGAGTGGACTGCGAGGACTTCCCGGACACGGTGGCGGAAGTCATAACACAACCGCACCAGTTCAAAGGGTATGCAGCAGACAAGGAACCGACGGACGAAGAGATCAGAATCGCAAGAGAGATCCTCACGGACTGGATGAACGGGAACGAAGACAACCGGACAATCCCGAGAAGGTTTCTGTTCTTCCATTCCGACCACAAGGGAAACAATATCTTTACGACAAACCACTTGAAAGGCGAAACATGGAAGGGCAAATGACAATATTTGACTTCATCAAAGAAGCGGAAGAGGCTCCGCAGTTCGATGTCCCCATAGAGGGAGTGGTGAATCTTAAAACCTCGCCTATATCTGATTACAAAGTCAAAATGTCCTATGGCGACTTAACGCTCATAGTTGCGATGCTCCGTGATTACATCAAGGGACTCGATCAGATGCAAGCCGACGGAGACCTGCGCATCAACAGCTTTCAATACGAGGCATATTACAGAAACAAGTTTTTGCAGATCGCAGAGAGAATTTCCGAGCAAATAGAATATGATTACGACTCGAAATTGAAGCAGTGCCTGAAGAGAGCCGGGAAGGAAGACAACAGCGACATTGGCGAGGAAAGCATGGCATTGATGATTAAAAGAGCGAATGCGGCAGCGGAAGCCAAAAGAGCGGCAGAAAGCGAGGAAAAATGATATTAACAGTTTACATTCCGAAAAGAGGGCAGAAAATTACAAACGGCGATGTGATAAAGGCATTGTTTCCAAATACTGAACGTGCCGATCGTTATGGAGATGCTGATGTTTATCTGCTTGATGGCAACGCATCTTATACACCAAATTTAATCGCTTTTAAAAGTTGGTGGAATGCACCATACAAGGCAGAAAGGGAGGAGCAGAAATGACGGACAAGGAAAAGGCGAGCAGATATGATTCGCTACAGCTTGCATTCAAGTGTGCAATGGAGAAGTACAGAGTGCAGAGAGACAGAGCCGAGAAGGAATACCACGACGGCAGAAAAGGCAATATGCTAATGGCATTCAATAAAGGTCAAATGACAGCCTATGACTTCATCCTTCAAGACCTGGAAAGGTGGAGCCAGTGAATGGACAGTTAAGCATTTTCGACCTGCCGAAGGAGAAACCGAGGCCGTGTGATTACCGCTGGCAGAGATACATTGGGCAGAAGGTCGGGCTCGGCTGCGGAGTCACAGGAAAGATAACACAGATAGAGCCGTATTACACCATCATACTCGCAAGAGATACGGACGGAGTGATGCAAGAATTTGCCGGCACGCCAACGACCTGCTGGCCCATTGAGGAGGAAACATGACAAGGAGGACAAAAGGCGAACAGAGGGCATACTTCGACGGCTATCAGATGTGCGCAGAGTGCCTTGAGGAATATTTGACGGACAAGGGAAAGAAAGTGCTCATGTGTATGCTTTCAGCCGTGAAGAATGCCGTTGACATTGAAGACGAAAACTCGGACGCTTTCGAAACGATCAAGGGCTATGTGAGATCCCTGAAAGAAACGGGAATGGGGAAAGAGAAAAGCCTTGAGCATATCGAGAAGTTTATCGATGCCATGAGGAAGGAGCAAACATGAAATGGTCTGAATGCAAGAAGAGAATCCCGTGCGTAGATTGTGACGATACGACCTGCGCCTTCCAGGGACGAAAAGATGCTGATTGCCCGGACATTCAATGCCACAGGCCCGAGCGTGTAAGGTTAGATTGTAATCATTGCAGATACATTGACGAGATCATCGAGAACATACGGAAGATGAACAAGGAGGAAACATGAAAGAGTTATGGGAAGCATTCAAAGAGGAGCTCATGGAGTTAGAGTTTTCGGACGAGAGCTGCGGACAGTATGACGAGGGCGACATTTGGAGGCTCGTCAAGAAGTACGATGCGAAGATGATGGAGGCGGCGAAGAATGGGAAAGCTTCAGATCGGTGACACTATCCGCTGCCGAGACGCAGACGACATGATAGATTATATGCAAGCATTGATGAAGGAGGGAGTCGAGACAGACTTCCAGTATGAAATGAAAGGGCGGCGGGGATATTGGCTCGTCGTGACAGGTATTGAGGATGGGAATTTGGATATTGGTAGAGCCGGGAAGGTTTGAATGTTCAGTCTGCCGGAGCAGATGCGATCACCACGGAGAGACATGCACTTACTTTTATTGTCCACGGTGCGGCATCAGAATGAATCTCGTTAGAAGTATGAGATATCACGACGCAAAGAAGGAGGCGCCCGATGAAGATGACAGATGTTGAGATCCTGGAGAAGAAAATCCACGGACTCCCGAGGTATGAGATCGAGTTCACTTTGACAGGATCCGGGAAGAAGGTCAAGGCCGAGACCTATCTCAAAGAAGCGGTTGACAGCATCATCGCCGGAGCGACTGAAAACATATTCGTAATGAACGAAAAAGGCGAGTATGTGGACATCGAGAGGCGGGCCGAGTGGTTACTCAATCCGATGAGTGAAGCGATAGTCTGCGGGAATTGTTTCCGTGAAGCGTACTGGGACACCTGCGGAAGGCAGATGCTATTCGATTATTGTCCAGCGTGTGGGGCAAGGATGAAGCGGGAGGCAGAGAATGGAGAGGGAAACAATGACGGAAAGTGAATGGGAAGAGTTTGTCGAAATGGTCCTGAATGAAGAGAAGAGAATCAATTCATTGAACGTGCCGAGGATCGAGAAGAACACGAAGAAGATGCGGCTCGTCAACATCGCCGACAAGGTAAAGCGAGCGCTGACACAGGATTAACACCAAGAGGAGGGAAGAACATTCTCTCCTCATTTTTTATTTAAAAAAGTGTGAACAATGCAGAAATGTGCTTACATTCGAGACTATATACTTGATACGATTATCCCAAAGGGGAGAATATGGCTCGAGACTTCTCAAAACAATTCTATGATTCCAAAGAGTGGCAGCGGACGAGGGAGTATATCCTCATGCGTGACCGCTATACCTGCACCCACTGCGGGAGGCCAGCGCAGGAAGTCCATCACATTATCCATCTATCAAAGGACAACATGGACGATCCGAGCGTCACATTGAATCCGAACAACCTGACATCATTATGCCGGGACTGTCACTTCGAGGAGCACAGACAAGACCAAGCGAACGGAAGGCGCAAGCATCCGGGAGGACCATCGAACAAAGAAGTCGGAGAGGGCTATACCTTCGACGAGAGCGGTCAGCTTGTGAAGATTGAGACGAGAGAGCCGAAGGGAGCCGAAGCGTAGATCCCCCCCTATCAGACCGACCAGGAGGGGCAGACCGACGACCGGTGCGGCCTCCTTCCTAAAACTAACAAAAAATTTTTGAAGACTTAACGGGACATATCCGAACGTGTTCGGATTTATTGAAACATTTGGCGATTTGTTTAAACATGAAAGGCTCGAATATGGACAGAGAAACCAAAGACAACGCAATCAAGAAGGAAAAGGCGAAGCTTCAGAAGATTTTTAAGGATCTCCCGGCAGACGTTAAGAGCGTGACCGAAGGATTGATTCAAAATGCGGCGTTCATGTATGTGACACTGCTCGAGCTTCAGGAAGAAATCAAGGACAAGGGTGCAATCATGGAGTGCAAGAGCGGAAACGGCTTTGACACCATCAAAGACAATCCGGCGCAGAAGGCATACACGACCATGATTTCAAGATATACGGTGATAATCAAACAGCTCACCGACCTGCTTCCGAATCCGAACGAGACGACCACGGGAGCGGAACTTCTGAATTTTATCTCGAATGATTAACTTCCCCCGGGAGTACCTGGAGGCAATACACAGCGGAAAAGAGGTCGTCTCAAACAAAGTCCGTGCAGTGTATGAGAGAGAAGTCGGCTGGATGAAGAATCCGCCGAAAGACTTCCCGTTTTACTTCGACGAGAAGGAAGGCCTCCGCCATATCGAGTTTATAGAGCGCTTTTGTAAACACTCTAAAGGCAAATTCGCACGCCAGCCCGTGAAGCTTGAACTCTTCCAAAAGGCGAAGATTCAGCTTGCATTCGGGTGGAGATATAAAGGCACACAGCTCCGCAGATTTAAAGAGGTCGTGGACATCAGAGGGCGAAAGTGCGGAAAGAGTACGGAAACGGCAGCGGTTGAATGGGACGTCTTTTTGAACGACAGGGAGAACGGCCCCGAGGTATATTGCACCGCAAACAAAAAGGATCAGGCGAATCTTATCTATACCGAGTGCGTGAACATGCGCACGCAGTCGCCCGAATTGAAGGCCGTAACGAAGAAAAGGCAGAGCGACATATATTGCCCTCACAATATGGGCTTTATCAAGTGCCTTGCGTCTGACACTTCCACAATGGACGGATTGAATCCGAGCTTTTTCAGCTTGGACGAGTGCCATGCGATGAAGACCTCGGCGTTATATGACGTCATGATTCAAGGCCAGTCAATGAGAGACCAGCCGCTCGCATGGATCATCACGACAAACGGATTCGTGAGAGAAGGCTTCTTTGATTCAAAGTATGCATACTGGTCGAGCGTGGCGCTTTGGGAGCCGGGATTCGAAGATTATTTCGTTCTTCCGCTCATTTATGAGCTGAACGACAGGTCAACATGGACGGATCCGGCGCACTGGCCCGAAGCAAACCCCGGGCTCGGCAAGATAAAGAAGTTCGAAACGCTCCAGCAATATGTCGAGAAGGCGAAAAGAGATCCCTCGTTTGTCTCGACAGTCCTCACGAAGGACTTCAATCTTCCCGAAGCGGAGTTCAACACATGGCTCACTTTCGAGGAGTTAGTGAACGAAGACACATACACGATGGAAGATATCTCCCATTCGTATGCAATAGGCGGGTGCGACTTATCAGCGACAACAGACTTGACCTGCGCAACGCTCCTGATCAGGAAGCCCGAAGACGAAAGAGTGTTCGTTCTCCAGCACTACTTTATACCGCAAGGGAAAATAGACCACTTGGAGAAAACGAAGTCGAAAGAGGCACCATATAAATTATGGGCGGAGCAAGGCTGGCTCACGATAAACGAGGGCGCAGCGGTTGACTATTCGAACGTGACAAAATGGTTTGTTCAGATGGTCGAAGAATTTGATATCCGTCCTTTGTGGATATCCTACGACCGAGCGCTCGCCGGTTACTGGGTGCCCGAAATGGAATCCTATGGTTTTGAAATGGAAAAGTGCGCACAGGGGCCGTTCACATGGTCACAGCCCATGAAGGAAATGGGAGCCGCTTTTTCGGAACATAGAGTCAATTACAACAACAACCCGCTCCTCCGGTGGTGCTTGTCAAACACGGGCGTCAAGTCACTGAACAAGGACGGAATCGAAACAATTCAGCCCGTGAAGCTGCAACAGAACAGGCGCATTGATGGAATGGTAAGCCTGTTAAACGCTTGGGTGGCATACGTTAAGCACTACGACGAGTTTATGCCTTATGTGAGGTAGAAATGGGAATCCTTGATATCTTCAGGCCATTAAAAACGTACAAAGAAACGAAATGGAAAGAGCTCGGGAGTTATGTCTCGGTGTTCGCACCCTTCGGAGCTGATATGTACCGGAGCGACACCGTGAGGGCGTGCATTCGTACCATTGCGGAGCACACTTCAAAGGCGAACGCCGTCTGCACAGACAAGAGAGTCGCAACCATTCTCAATATGTCTCCGAACGTATACATGAACGGGAAAGATTTTCTTTACAAGGTCAGGACACAGCTCGAGCTTCGAAACACAGCGTTCATATATGTGCAGAGGGACGACAAGGCGAACGTGATCGGCTTCTATCCCGTGCCCTATATCTCGTTCGAAGCGATTGACTATGCAGGGCGGTTGTTTATCAAGTTCCAGTTCGCAAACGATTCGCTGACACTTCCCTGGGAAGACCTCTCCGTCCTCCGTAAAGATTATAACAAGTACGACATTGCCGGAGACGACAACACGCCCATACTTCAGACGCTGGAGCTTATCTCGACAGTTAAACAGGGCGTAGGCCATGCAGTAAAAGCGACAGCAAACCTCCGAGGAATACTCAAGAATACAAAAGCAATGCTCTCCGACAAGGACGTCAGCGCCCAAAAGGAGAAATTCGTCAAGGATTATCTAAACCTTGAGAACGAGGGCGGAATCGCTTCGCTCGATGCGACACAGGAATTCACGCCCATAAACATGAGCCCGACAGTCACCAGCGCCGACACGATGAAGGACTTCAGGGAAGATGTTTACAGATATTTCGGTGTAAATGACAGCATCATCATGAGCAATTACACCGAGGAGCAGATGGAAGCATTTTACGAGGCAAGGATTGAGCCGTTCCTCGTAGCGCTCTCGATCGAGCTCACACGGAAGGTCTTCACCGAGAGGGAAAGAGCCTTCGACAATCAGATTGTTTATGAATCAAATCGCATGAATTACGCTTCGAACAAAACGAAGCTCGAGATGATCCAGCTCGTTGACCGAGGCATATTGTCGCCCAATGAATTAAGGCGAATGTTCAACCTCCCGCCATACGAAGGCGGCGATGAATTTATCAGAAGGCTCGACACTCAACCCACTGGAGACGAAGCCAATGATGGAGGTAACAGCAATGAAGAATGAAAGAGAATACCGAGCCGTTCCGGTCGAAGCTTTCGAGCTTCGCTCCGAGGGCGAAACAATGAATGTCAGAGGATATGCGTCAACATTCGAGCCTTACGAACTTTTCGAGTTTGAAGGCAATCACTACATGGAGCGCATCGAGCCCACGGCCTTTGAAGGCACAGACATGACCGACGTTGTTTTCCGCAAGGACCACACGGGAACGGTCTTCGCCAGGACATCAAACGGAGCCCTGAAGCTTGACGTTGACAAGCACGGACTCTTAACAGACACAGACCTCTCGAGAACAGCATCCGCTCGAGAAATGTACGAAGAAATCAAGGCGGGAATGTATACGCAGATGTCATTCGCTTTTGTGGTAGACAGTGACGACATCGAGAAGGACAAAGAAAACCACATTTACACAAGAGTCATAAAGCACATTGCAAAGCTTTATGATGTAAGCCCGGTTAGTTTTCCGGCAAACCCCGGAACTGACATATATGCTCGCAGCCGATTCGACGGAGTGATCGAGGAGGAACGTCAGGAGTTGACGGAGCGGATTAAAGCACTGGAACTCGCCAAAGCAAAAGCAAAGGCGATCATGTGAAAGGAGCAAGCATGGAACTTAAAGACATGACTTTAAACGATGTCAACGAAAGACTTGCAGTAATCGACGGAGAGATCGATGCGGCACCCGAAATCGACACCGTGAACGCTCTCGCAGAGGAAAAGAGGAGCCTCATTCAGAGAAAGGCCGAGCTCGAAGACCTCGAAGAGCGTCAGAGATTAGCAAAGGAAATTAACAACAATACGCTTGAAGGCGTAACGAAGAGAGAGGAGACACCCACAATGGAAGAGAAGAAAACCTTCACCGTTGAAACAGCAGAGTACAGAGAAGCATTCCTGAAGAATCTTCAGGGCAAAGCACTTTCAGAGGAAGAGAGAGCCGCAGTTACAGCGTCCGCCGCTATCCCCACTATCACCATGAACAAGATCGTCGGCGTTCTTGAGAGAACACCCCTCATCAATGCCGTTGATGTAACCTACATTCCCGGAAACGTAACCTATCCCGCAGAGAACTCCATCAATGACGCTGCATGGGTAGCAATGGGCACCGCTGCAACCGATTCCGCTGACAGCCTCGCACCCGTAGCACTTGCAGCTTACAAGCTCATCAAGACCGTTGAGATCACCGCTGACGTTGAAGCAATGGCAGTTGATGCATTCGAGACTTGGCTCGTTGAGAGACTTGCAAACAAGATCGCAAAGGCCGTTGATGCTGGCATCCTTAACGGTGGCGGCTCCACATCCGGACAGTGCCTCGGCATCACCAAGACCAAGAGCACACAGGACGGCACATACACCAAGACAACAATGAAGTACAGCGATATCCTCAAGATCATCGGCAAGCTTCCTATGGAGTACCATCAGAACGCATCGTTCTGCATGAACAGAAAACTCTTCTTCGAGAAGATCCTCGGACTTGAGTCCTCAACAGGAACACCCGTTGTTGTTGTTAATCCCCAGGAGCCCGCAAAGTATAACCTTCTCGGCTATCCTGTAATCGTAGATGATAACTCTACCACAGGCGACATCCTTTTCGGTGACTTCAAGGCTTACAAGTTCAACTTCTCGAAGGCTCCCGAAGTAACCTCTGATGATTCCGTAGCATTCCGCAGCGGCTCGAGAGTTTACAGAGCACTGGCACTCGCAGATGGTAAGCTCGCAGATGCAAACGCAATCGTTCGTTTCATCGAGGCAACCTGATAAATTGACGGCTCAATTTTGAGCAGTCGGAAAGGCTCGGAAAAAATGAAGACACTCATCCTCGTTCCATGTATGGATTATCTCGAGGCAGACTTTGTCGATTCCCTCGTCCACCTGAACAAGGTGGGCGAGACCGACATCGTTCTCCTCAAGAGTTCGTTAGTATATGACGCACGAAACCAGGGCGCACAGAAGGCGATAAACGAAGGCTATGACTACGTTTTATGGATTGACTCGGACATGACCTTCGAGCCCGATCTGCTGGAAAGAATGTTCGGATCCATCGGAGACGATCCGATGCTCACAGCCCTTTGTTTCAGCAGAAGGCCTCCGTTCAAACCATGCATCTATAAAACGCTTGATGTGAAGACCGAAGGACTCGGATTAACACCTCATTGTGAGAACTGGTTTGACTATCCGAGAGATACAAAGACCGAGATCGCAGCTTGTGGCTTCGCCGCTGTCCTTCAAAAGACAGAAATGCTCGATGTAATGTGCGGCACATACGGAGTCCCGTTCTTCCCTATTGCGGGGCTTGGCGAAGACCTCGCCTTCTGTTATAGGGCGAAACAGGTCGGCTATAAAATGTTTGCCGATACCTCGATAAAGGTCGGGCACATCATGAGGATGAGCGTTGACGAGAATTTCCGTGACAATGTATTTCAAGGCGCTTCGCTTTGAGATAACGGGGAGGTTTAGTCGAGCCTTTTCCTCCCCGTAAATTTAAGGAGATAATATGAGCGATATCAAAACAAGCGTTAAACTCGCAGACAGGATCACAGGCAATTATCTCGATTCCGAGATCAACAGGCTCGAAACTTGGGCGAGAGCAGAGATTGAAAGAGCCGGCGTTCCGAACTTCATCGCACAGTCAGGAGACGACCTCATAAACGATTGTGTTATTCAGGGCGTTCTTTCCAAGATAGCCCGTGATGACAAGATGAGGGAAGGCGCCGAAAGAGCGTTCATCTATCAGCTCGATTGCTTGAGGAAACACGACTGGGGGCTTTGATATGGTACACAACGACCAAGCGACGCTCATCACAAAGACAGCATCGGGGGCCACGGTGACAGAAAGCACGAAGACGCTCTTTTGCGGTAAGAAGTCGGTCAGATATTCGGAGTTTTACGCCGCCACACAGGTCGGCGTAAACCCGCAGTATACGTTCGAATTCAACACAGAGGAATACGAAACGGCAATCGTCACCACAGGCGAAGGCGTGACGCTTAAAAAGCACCGCCCCACAGAGCTGATATATGACGGCGAGCGCTTCAACATCATAAGAACGTATGAGCCCGATGTTTACACGATCGAGGTCACAGTGGGGCTTTAAATGAGAGTCGATTTTGATTATAAGCACGGCCTTGATGAGCTGGTCGCTGACGTTCTCCGTTCCGAGAGGATATGCGAGGACGAACAGAAAAAGCTCATGAAGGAGATCGGAAAGACAATCAAAGACGAAGTCGTCCAAATCCTCCCGAAGTCCGAAGTGGGCGGGAAACATAAGCACATGAAGGACGATGTGAAGGTCACAGTGACCGGAGGGAAAGACGGAACTTCGGGCGTGATCGTTCACGGAGGAAAAGACACAGCTTACAAATGGCATATGCTGGACGACGGAACGAGAAACCCCGACGGCAGCGTTCACACTCCCGCCATACACTTTACCGATAAGGCAATGAAACGAGCCGAGAGCACCATTGAGAAAATGCTCGATGACCTCGAGAAAAGGATCGCCAATGACTGAATCATCGCTCAAAACCTTAATTGAAACAGCAATATCATTCCCAGTATTCGAAGGAACAGACACGATCGTCTATCCCGGAGCGACACTCGAGATCTCTTCCCTCCCTGCCGTACTGATCGGGGACGGAAAGAAGCTCGTCCGGGAATCTGATGTCGTGATTAACATATTCACACAGACAAAGATTGCCCGTGACGAAGCGGTGACAGCACTCGATGAAGCGCTCGACTTACAGGCGGGAATGTCCGTTCCGGATATAGAAACATATTACGACACCACAGCCAAGAAATATAGGGCTGTTATCACATTTTCATTCATTCCGAGGGAGGAATCATAATGGGATATAGAATCAACGTAAGAAACTGCAAGAGAGCCGCAGTGAGCGTCAACACATCCTCCACTTACACGTTAGGAGCACCCGTGGCATTGCCCGGATTGAGAGAGATCGACCTCGCTCTCACCTCCGCAACGGGCGAACTGTACGGAGACGGCGAACTTGTATCAAAGAGATCTAAACTCACGGGCGCAACGCTCAAGTTTGGACTTGACAAGCTCACACAGGCAGACAGAGCAGCACTTCTCGGAAGTACCGTTTCTGCAAAGGGCGTTATGGCGGTTAAGACCACGGACACACCCGCAGAAACAGCGATCTATTTCGAGATAGAGCTCGACAACGGCGGTTATGAGGCAGTTTGGCTCCTTTGTGGCAAAGCTGATCCGATCAGCCTCACGGCGCAGCAGGCCGAGGGTAACATCACTTACTCGACCGACGAAATCACGATGAACTTCGTTCGTAGAGAGAAAGACAAAGAGCTTCTCGCATACGCAGACACCGACAACGTAGCATTTGACACAGCGGCACAGACAGCATTCGCAACCAGCCCCGACATCACAACCTGATAAGGGCAGAAAGGCTCGAAAATGAAAAAAATCATGCAGTGCAAGTCCGCTCCCGAAATAGGGCTCGTAATGGACGGAGGGGAAGAAATTCTCCTCCGTTTTGATGTTAGATGCCTTAACGCTTTACAGGAGATGGAAGGCGGACTCGAAGAACTTTTGAAATCGGGATCTATTCCCGAAATGGCGGCGAGGATCCTGTTCGCCGCTGCCAAGTACAACAACGAAAATTTTGACTATGAAACCGCCCGGGCGATTATCTCAAACATGTCTATTGTAGATATCAACGGAATCATTCAGGAGTTTTCCGAATCGATGGGAATGGATGACAAAGTCTCGGGTGAATACGCAAAAAAAATGATGGCGCAGTTCATCAGCGGTTTGAGATAGACTTCGACGAGTTATATTACATCTTCTGCGTGAAGATGAGACAGCCGGAGGACATCTTCTTCCGTTCTTCCCTGGCGAAAGTCATTTATCTGATAGACCGATGGGGTAAGGACATACGGGCACAGGCAAACGGAGTAAAAATGCCCGAAGTGGAGAAGACTGCGCATTCATTTAAAGAATTGTTGCGGAGCGTATAAATGGCAAAGAATAAAAGAACAATATATCTCGGTCTCGATTATACGAACTTTACTGGAGGCGTGACGGAAGTCAATCGAAAGATGGGCTTACTTGACGCCGAGTTTAAGCTCGCCCAGCAGAACGCCAAGAACTACGGGAACGAGACGGACACCCTCGGCCTGAAGACCGATTACCTCACTCAAAAGATCGCATTACAGAGTCAGAAGGTCGAGGCGACTAAAAAAGCATACGAAGAAGCCACACAGAGTCAGAACAAATCCCAAAAGGAAATTGACGCATTACAGAAGAAGCTCCTCCAGGAGCAGACGGCCCTCGCAAAGCTCACCGGAGAATTCAAAGAGGCGGACAAGGCAGAAAAGAGCCTTGACACGACAACGAGGTCCTTCGGTGACGAGATCAGGGGGATCGCTTCGGCTCTTGGCGTTTCGGTTTCGCCCGCTATTGAGAATTTAGCAAAGAGATTTGACGGCATCAACGCCTCCGTGGGAAATGCCGTTCTTGGCCTCGGTGCGATAGCCGGTGCGTTCGTTAAATGCACCGTGGACGCTGCGCAATTTGCCGACGATCTTCTCACCCTGTCAGCACAAACGGGGCTCACCACAACCGAACTGCAAAAACTGGAATATGCTTCAAAGTTCGTCGATGTCGACGTCTCCACAATGAGCGGAGCCGTTACAAAGTTAACCTCGTCGATGATGAAGGCGCAGCAGGGCACAAACGAAACTTCTGAAGCCTTCCGCAAACTTCACATCAGCGTGAGGGACGGCAACCGACAATTAAAAGACGCAAACGACGTCTTCTATCAAGCAATCGATGCACTCGGCAAGGTCAAGAACGAGACCGAAAGAGATGCGCTGGCGATGCAGTTATTCGGCAAGTCAGCGAAGGAATTAAATCCCCTCATACAGGCGGGAAGTAAAAGGCTGAAAGAGCTCGGAATCGAAGCCGAACAGCTCGGAGTCGTGATGGGCGAGGGAGACATCCAGGCACTCGGGAAACTTCAGGACGCATTCGACAAGTTCGAGGCAACGACCACGGCGTTAAAGAACAACCTCGGCCTGACATTGCTCCCGATTATAACAAATCTGTTCGAAGCGCTCGCAAAGATTCCCGTTCCTGTCCTTCAGACTTTAACCATCCTGGGAACGACAATCGCATCGATTCTCCTCGTTGTGAAGGCGATCAAGTCCCTCACGGACACGGGAAAAGCGATCAAGAATTTCTTCTCGACCTTTGACTTTGCGGCGAATAAAACGACCTTGATAATTATCGGAGTCGTTGCCGCTTTGATAGCTTTGGCGGCGATTATTGCGGTAATAATCGGCAAATCGAACGAATTAAATAACACCGCTGCGAACATCGGGAACACTATGGGGCAGATAACAGGCACCATAACAGGAGCCCAGCAGAATGTCCGAAGAACGCAGACGAACGCTTCCGGTGCGGCAGACTTTGCCGGGGGCAGAACGTGGGTGAACGAAGGCGGGCCCGAAGTGGTAACACTCCCCGAAGGCTCACGGATCGAGCCGGTGACACAGCAGAGCGAAACAAACATTTTTAACGTGACGATAGATGCATCGAATGTTGACGACTTTGTGAAGGTCGTTAATATCTGCAAGGGCCTTCAGGTTGCGGAAAGGAGAATTTAAATGGGGACTATGACGATCACCCCGACTGGGGGAACATACATAGTGAAGCCGCACCCGTCGGCGGATTATAGCTCGTTAAGTTATATGTATAGCTGTTCTTACGTTAGCTCAATAGATACGGGCAGCGCAAGCGGTCATTCTTACCCGGTCGCAATAGTAAGATTCACCCGCCCGAACGCATTAAAATATAAAAAGATCACCAGGGCAACGCTGAACTGGAATACGGAGTCTTACGAATGGAGCGCTCGCCCGATGTATCACTACATAGCACCGTATAAAAGCAGTGCCTCACTCTCTGAAATTAACTACAACACATACAAAGAGCTCGGAGAGGTGGGAGAATTTACCAAAGGGACGGAAATCGAAATAACAGGGCAGCAAAAGTCAGAGCACCCTTACTGGCTCGACACAGCAGAAACCTATAATGTCACAAACCTATTTCTCAACAATCTCGAGGGCGATATTTTTAATGTTATGATAGCCTCGGGAGGGAATTATACATATAAACCGGACGAATACGGCGACAGATACACGGCAATTCCGAAGAACTCCGTTGAATTAGTTCTTGAATACGAGGACAGCACGCAACCGGCACCGACGCCCTTATATCCGAACGGCGTGACGGTCGTCGAGTCGGGCTCGACAGTCTTCTCCTGGAGATTCAATTCAGAGACCGAGGCCGTGCAGACTTCGGCGCAGATAAGATACAAATTATCAAGTGCCGGCAGTTATACAACCGTGAACGTGGGAGCCGAGCACTCCTATACATTGAATCAGAAACTTGCAGCCGGAACATACCAGTGGGGCGTTAAGGTGACAAACGATGCCGGAGAGACTTCCGCATGGTCGGCAGATGCGACCTGGAACATCATCGGACAACCTGCGGCTCCGATCGTGGGCGATGTACCGAACAAAACCCTCACAACGATTCAGTGGTCGAGTGCCGACCAGTTCGCTTGTGAAATTCAGCTCTTGGACTCGAACGGCAATATATTGGCACATGAAACGCTCGCCACATCAGAGGCGTTCTATAAGCCGAATATGTTCCTCAATGGAAGTTATACCTTTATGGTTAGGATTAAAAACTCGGCGGATATGTGGTCAACATGGGCGCAGAAGGTATTTACCATCAACCCCACGGCACCCACGGCGGGCACGCTCACGGCGACAGCAAGAGAGACGGACGTCGTTCTCAATGTAACAGTCCCCGCTGACGAATCGGGAGCCATATTGAGAGACGGGGAAGTAATCGCCGTATTAGAGACAGGGCAGACCGAATTCATAGACGACACGCTGAAGCCCGATATAGCGCACACTTATGTTTTGAGGACATACGTTGACGGATATGCAGACACAAGCCCTGTCACAGTGACGATTCACTTCGGAGGAGCGACGCTCAAATCTGACGACGGAGCTCTTCACCTGACTTTATCGGAAGAGAAGTTCCTTCCGTATTCCGAGACGATGGCGAGAGACATTTCACTCCTCAAGTGCTCGGGCCGTGAGTTCCCTCTCACGGAACGGGGAGAGTTCACCTCGATGACCTTTGAGCGGAGATTCTTTGTTACATTCGCAGAAAAGGCAACGCTTGACGGAATATGCAAGGCCAAGAATCTATATTACAGAGATAACAAAGGAAACGCATTCAAGTGCGCAGTAACACAGGTCAGATACAACGATTTTACGGATATCGGATATGCGGCAACGCTTTCGATGGTCCGCACGGCAGAAGAGGAGGTCGTCATAAATGTATAGCCTCGGTCAATTAGGATATACAGACGCAGAAATGAGAAAACTGCTCTCCCAGGATCGTGTCGTGTGGTATGAGTTCGACCTTTTGGACAAGGACGAGAAGCCCCTCGGGAAGATCACGGCGACAGGCTCGATAGATCAGAACGCCGGGGCTTCCATCCAGCGATGTGCTTCGCTCTCGATCAGGGAGGAACGGGAAATTGATTTCCTCTCGGAAAGAGTGAAGCCGTCAATGTGTCTCGAGACACCGAACGGGATAGCACGCTTTCCGTTAGGCGTGTATCTCATGAGTTCTCCCTCCCGGAAGTCTTCAAGCGGGAGCATCGGGCGGGAAATCGACTGCTATGAAAAAACGCAGATCCTTCAAGACGATAAATTCACGGCAAGGTACCGCTGCGCAAAGAACACAACATATTTTGCAAATATAGCGTCAATCATTACCTCTGCGGGAGTGACCGATTTCCAAGTCACAACAGATGTGAAGGAGCTGGCAGCGGATATTGAATTCGAGCCCGGCACTTCAAAGCTTGAAGCCGTGAATACACTCCTTGAAGCGATAAACTATAATCCGCTATATTGCGATGCAACAGGGAAGCTCGTCGGGGAGCCGTACCAGGAGCCATTACTTCGGACGGTTAACTGCTCTTACGATACCGGAAAGAACTCCATCACGATGCCCGGCGCTTCCGAGGAGTTAGATGTCTTCGACGCACCGAATAAGATAGTCAGGTATTTGGAATCGGCGGACAGAGGCTTCCTGATCTCGGAACTCACAAACACGGATCCGTTGTCGAAGCTCTCCACGGTCTCGAGAGGAAGGACAATCGTTGACATTGCCTCCGTTCAGGACATAGCAGACCAAAACACGCTTGACGCTTATGTCGCAAGGATAGCCACAGAGAAAAAGATATACCAAAAAATCCTTTTCAATACGGCAGTGATGCCGAATCACGGCTCAAACGATTGTATCTATATCGTGAACAAAGACCTTGATGTCACGGGAAAATACATTGAAACCGCTTGGCACATCGAAATGAAGACAGGCGGGACGATGAGCCACACATGCAGAAAGGCGGTGAGCCTGTAATGTATAACGATTCTTTAGAGCAAGTCAAAGGCTCCAAGACCATAGAGGCCCCGGTCGTAAGGCTCGCCCAGGTCAAGAGTGTAGTCAGCGGGCGTGCAAGGATCCAGTTCGCCGGAGAGAGCAGCGTCTCCGAAAAGGATTACCCCTATGTTGTAGGCTACAATCCCAAAATCGACGATTATGTTTTAGTATTAAATCAGGGAATGACATACATAATTGTCGGAAAGTACCTTACAACGGCGCCCGGAAACAGTTATTATTTAAGTAAAGAAGAATTGAACGGCATGTTCATGACGGAAGCCGAGGCGGACGCCAAATATATGCCGATCGGGACAACGATAGACACTAACAAGCTGAAGTCGGGCTCGTATACCGTCACACTGCAATCCGACGGAGAGCTTCGTCCTTCGTCTACATCGTGCAAGCTCGGCTCGTCTTCGTACAAATGGGGCAGCATTTACGTCACGAACGTTAAAGCGACAACTGTTGAAGCGACGAAGCTCGTCGGCTCATGGTATGACGGCACTGGAAGCAGTGCGGCGTACCTGGACTGGACGACGGTCTCACAGTCAGGCACGCACCCTACAATAGCGCCCGCAGTAAATAACTCATATTTTTTAGGTCATTCAACAAAGAAATGGGCTACTGTGTACTCTACCAACTTTATCGGAGACCTTCACGGCGCATGGGTAAAGCCTGACGCAACTTCTTACAAACTGGAATGGGCGGGCGGCACCAGCACATACCGCATCGCACCGTCCTCGACTAACAAGATAGACCTCGGCTCAAGTTCATATCAGTTTCAGAACGTATATGCAAAGCAGTTCTATCAGAACGGAACGGCGATCTCGACATCAGACGAGCGCAAGAAGAAGAACATAAAAGACATCGGTCAAAAGTATTTGGACTTCTTCAAGAAGTTAAAGCCGAGAAGCTTCAAGTTTAAAAAGCCGATTTCTGATTCCGGAAGAACGCACACGGGATTTATTGCACAGGAAGTCGAGGCAGCGGCGAAGGAGTGCGGGATAGAATCAACAGACCTTGCTTTCCTTTGCAAAGACAAAGAAGGCAATTATGGTTTGAGATATGAAGAACTGATAGCAATACAAACGAAAGTCATTCAAGACTTAATGGAAAGAGTGGAAAGGCTCGAAAAGGAGGCAAAATGATACGAGGAACGACACCCACGGAAGTTTTCACCGTGAACAATCCCGAAGTGATCGACCTGTCGCAGTGCTCGCAGATATGGGCGACCATTACGGACAACAGCGGGAAAGATTACACATGGGATTTGGAAAGGCTCGTCGTTAATGGAGACGAAATCTCGCTCGAGCTTACACAGACGGAGACGCTGGCCTTCAAGGTGGGCGCTGCAAGGGCACAGTTGAGATTTCTTTACAATGACGGAACGGCCTTCGCATCGAAGCCGGTGCCGTTAAGAATTGAAGATGTAAGAAAGGACGGTGTGATCTCATGAGCGGAATAGACGTTGAAAACCTCGAGCAGATCGTGGACGTTTCTCTTCAAGATGAGGTCGTCGTCCAGGGCGGCGGTGGCGGAGCCGGAGTTTCTTCATTCAAAGGCAGAACAGGAGCCGTCCAGCCGCAGTCAGGCGACTATACGAAAGCGATGGTCGGACTTGGGAACGTCGATAACACATCAGACGCAAACAAGCCCGTCAGCACGCCCCAGCAGACCGCTCTCAATCTGAAGGCAAACAACACACAGACCTTCACGGAAGCGGAGACCAGGGAGAACATCGCAAGCGGTGAGACCGTGCCGACATTGTTCGGGAAGATAAAGAAGTTCTTCTCAGACTTAAAGGCGGTTGCGTTCTCGGGCTCATATAACGATTTGTCAGACAAGCCGGAGCCGTATTCCCTCCC
>JAEEGL011042554.1_pt1 | contig 21879 bp, 13 predicted proteins | sample 9134231 | NCBI WGS metagenome assembly JAEEGL01 (sample SAMN16246548, study PRJNA631951) | gut metagenome | biome: gut microbiome; feature: rumen; material: fiber-attached | host: Bos | place: Iran: Karaj | collected 2018-10 | reverse complement strand
CGGGCAGAACCTCGAGAATCATCCATTCGGGCAAATTGTCGGAATTGCGGAAAGACTCGATCACCTTGAGACGCTTGGCAATTTTCTTGCGCTTGGCATCGCTGGTGGCTTCTTTCATTTCGTGGCGCAGCTTCATCGATTCCATTTCGATGTCGACCTGCTCGAGCAGATCGTGAATTGCTTCGGCGCCCATCTTGGCTTCGAATGCGCCTTCGCCGTACTCTTCGAGATACTGCGTATAGGCTTTTTCGCTCAGGATTTCGCCTTTTTCGAGCGGTGTCGAACCGGGGTTGGTCACGATAAAGCTCACGCAATAGAGCACCTTTTCGAGCTCTTTCTGTGTGATATCGAGCACGTTGCCGATTCGGGACGGCAGGCTCTTGAAGAACCAGATGTGAACGACGGGCGTGGCCAGTTCAATATGGCCAAGACGCTCACGGCGAACCTTTGACTGAATAACTTCGACGCCGCACTTTTCGCATACGACGCCGCGGTGTTTCATGCGTTTATATTTACCGCAATTGCACTCATAATCTTTGACGGGCCCGAAAATCTTGGCGCAGAAAAGACCATCACGTTCGGGCTTGAACGTTCTGTAGTTAATCGTTTCGGGCTTTTTTACCTCACCATGGCTCCACTCAAGGATTTTCTGAGGGCTGGCAAGGCTGATGCGCATCGCCTGAAAACACGTTGGATCCTTTGGACGTTCAAACGGATTCGAATATATATCTGTCACAGCTTTACCTCTTATTAAGGCAGGGAAATTGCCGGTTTATCCGGCCCTTCCCGAGTCAACTGAATGAGATCTGTTAATTTACACAACGGAAGTCTCCCCCTTTTGGGGGAGATTTAGAGGGTGCCTGAAATGTTGCTTATCTCGGTGCTTCTTCAAGCAACTCGACATCGAGACACAGCGACTGGAGCTCTTTGATGAGCACGTTGAACGATTCGGGGAGTCCGGATTCGAGTGCGAAATCGCCCTTGACGATCGACTCGTACATACGGGTTCGGCCCAAAACGTCGTCGGATTTCACCGTCAGGAATTCCTGGAGTGAATAGGCGGCGCCGTAAGCCATCATTGCCCACACTTCCATTTCTCCGAGTCGCTGACCACCGAACTGGGTCTTGCCGCCCAGCGGCTGCTGCGTGACGAGGCTGTAAGGACCAATCGAACGTGCGTGAATCTTTTCGTCGACCAGGTGGTGCAGCTTGAGCATGTACATCACGCCAACCGTCACATCATTCGCAAACGGTTCACCGGTGCGGCCATCGAACAATGTCGATTTCGCCGACAAATCCAGTCCCGCCTGCTCGAGCAGCTTGTGGATTTCCTTCTCGTTGGCACCGTCGAATACCGGCGTCGCCACGTGGATACCGCGGTTGCATTTCTTCGCAAATTCGATGATGTTGTCATCATCCAGGCTGTCGAGGAACTCGACGGTTTCGGGCTGCGGATAGGCTTCTTTGAGCACTGCACGCAGCTTGTCGCACTGGCCTTTGCGAGCGATTTCGAGCATGCGGTTGATCTTCTGACCCATGCCGCGGGCACCCCAGCCAAGGTGAACCTCGAGAATCTGACCGATGTTCATACGGCTCGGTACGCCCAGAGGATTCAATACGAAATCGACCGGTGTACCATCCTCGAGATAAGGCATATCCTCGATCGGCAGCACATTACTCACGACGCCCTTGTTTCCGTGACGTCCGGCCATCTTATCGCCGACCTGAATCTTACGCTTAATCGCAACGCTGACCTTGACGATCTTGATAACGCCGGGCGGAAGCTCATCGCCGCGCTCGATCTTGGCGAGTTTGTCGTCGTAATAGGCCTTGGCATCTTCGCACTGCTGGTCGATCATGGTGAGGATCTTGTCGATATTCTCGGTGATCGTCGCATCCTTCACCGCAATATTGCGCCAATAATGACGATCGATGCTCTCGAGCAATTCGTCGGTCAGCACCACACCCTTGTTGATGAGGGTGTTCTTGTCGTCGTCGATCAGCTTGGCCGTTGTCGTCTGGCCAACCAGGAATTCCTTAATGCGCTGATAACCGCCGTCGCGGATGATCTTGAGCTGGACTTCCTGAGCACGCATCAGGCGTTCTTCTTCGAACTTGTCGTTTTCACGCGAACGTTCGTCGTCGTCTTCTTTCTTGCGGCTGAAGACGCGGGCATCGATAACGGTTCCCACGAGTCCGGGCGGCACGCGCTGTGAACTGTCGCGTACATCACCGGCCTTCTCACCAAAGATCGCGCGCAGCAGCTTCTCTTCGGGTGAAAGCTGTGTTTCGCCCTTCGGGGTGACCTTGCCGACCAGAATATCGCCAGGCTTGATTTCCGCACCAATGCGGATGATACCCGACTCGTCCAGATCCTTGAGGGCTTCTTCGCCAACATTCGGGATATCGCGTGTGATTTCCTCGCGGCCCAGTTTGGTATCGCGGGCGATGCACTCGAATTCCTCGATATGAATCGACGTAAAGATATCTTTGAACACCATTTTTTCACTCAGCAAAATGGCGTCTTCGTAGTTGTAACCGCACCACGGAACGAACGCGATCACGCAGTTCTTGCCCAGTGCGAGTTCGCCGCAATCCGTCGAAGGACCATCGGCAATCACGTCGCCCTTGTTCACGTGCTCACCCACATTCACTGCAGGAATCTGGTTGAAGCATGTGCCCTGATTCGAACGGCGGTATTTGTAAAGATTGTAGATATCGGGTGAAACATTCAGACCGGTCTCGTCGCGATCGGGACGAACGACAATGCGCATGGCATCGACGCGTTCCACGGTTCCGGCATGTTTGGCGAGCACGGCAACACCGCTGTCGCGGGCAACCAGCTTTTCCATACCCGTGCCGACCCAGGGTGCCTCGGCAACCAAAAGGGGCACAGCCTGACGCTGCATGTTCGCGCCCATCAATGCGCGGTTCGCGTCGTCGTTTTCGAGGAACGGAACGAGTGCCGCAGCGACCGATACCATCTGGTTCGGGCTCACGTCGATATAATCGATATCATCGGTATTCACGACGACGAGTTCGCCGTTTTCGTGGCACTCAATCGTATCGCCCACCAGACAATTGTTGGCGTCGATTTCGACATTTGCCGGCGAAATCTTGTGCTCGTCTTCGTCGAGTGCGCTCAGATAGTCGACTTCGTCCAGAATCTTGCGATCCTTCACGCGGCGATACGGCGTCTCGATAAAGCCATACTCGTTCACGCGGGCGAATGTCGAAAGTGAAGCGATCAAGCCGATATTCGGACCTTCAGGCGTTTCGATCGGGCAGATACGGCCATAGTGCGTCGGGTGAACGTCGCGGACTTCGAAACCTGCGCGTTCGCGCGTCAAACCGCCAGGTCCCAGTGCCGACAGACGGCGTTTATGCGTCAGTTCGCTCAGCGGGTTCGTCTGATCCATAAACTGCGACAGCTGGCTCGAACCAAAGTATTCGCGAACCACAGCCACAACCGGCTTCGCATTGATCAAATCATGCGGACGAACCACATCCGTCGGCTGATTCATCGTCATGCGCTCTTTAATCGCACGCTCCATACGTGCCAGGCCGTTGCGATACTGGTTTTCAAGCAGCTCGCCAACCGCACGAACACGTCGGTTGCCAAGGTGATCGATATCGTCTGCCATGCCCTTGCCCTGCGCAAGGTCGATCAGATAGCGAACGGTCTCGATGATATCTTCTTTCGTCAGCGTCGTGTGCGACGTCGGCGTATTCAGTTTGAATTTGTGGTTGAGTTTCAGACGGCCGACCTTCGACAGATCATAGCGCTCGGGATTAAAGAACATGCCGTCAAACAGCGCATCCGCCATTTCCTGCGTGGGGGGATCACCGGGACGCGTGCGCGCATAAATCTCAAGTCGTGCCGCTTCGGGGCTCGAGCATTTATCGGCTGCAAGCGTCTTGCTCATCTGGCGGCCAACATTCAGACCGTCATCATCGAAATACAGCACATGGATATCGTTGATGCCGCGGGCACCCAGATCCTCAAGGATTTCCGGCGTAATCTGCTGGTTGCATTCCAGAATGATTTCGCCCGTCTCTTCGTCGTAATAATCCTCGGCTGCCACGCGCTCGCAAAGCGATTCCAGACTCATCGGAACGCTCGTAAATCCGGCCGCCTGCAGCTTGCGAATCACGCCCGCATTGTATTTGCGCTTCTCGCGAACGATCGATTCACCCGTCGACGGATCGACGATATCGAAATCCGCGCGCTGATTCAGCAGGAACTTGCGCTCGAGCGGACGATGAATACCCGTCGCATCGACATGAATCGTCTCGACATCATAATAAATTTTGAGCAAATCTTCGGTCGAATAACCAAGCGCACGAAGCAGAATCGTCGCATACATCTTGCGGCGACGGTCGATACGAACGCAAATCAGCTCTTTCGTGTCGAATTCAAAATCCACCCACGAACCACGGTAAGGAATGATACGCGCTGAAAAACTCAGTTTGCCCGTCGATGAACTCGCGCCGCCGTCGTTGTCAAAAAACGCACCGGGGCTGCGGTGCAGCTGGCTCACCACCACGCGCTCCGTACCATTGATGATGAACGTGCCTTCGTCCGTCATCAAAGGAATCGCGCCAAAATACACCTGCTGTTCCTGGATATCGTGGATGCTCTTGTTGCCGTCCTCATCCTTGTCAAACACCGTCAGACGCACCTCGACCTTCACAGGCGCTTCATACGTCATACCGCGCGAATGACACTCTTCCACATCGTATTTCGACGGCTCAAGTGCATAACTCACAAAATCCAGTTCGCTCGTCTCGTTAAAATCGCGAATCGGGAATATGCTCTTGAACACGCCCTGCAAGCCCGTTTCGGTTCGCTCTTCCGGCGGCACATTCGCCTGCAGAAAAGCCTCGTACGAATGCCGCTGAATGTCTATCAGGTTCGGCACATCGACGATGCACTTGCTTGTCGCATAACTGCGACGCGCTCTGAAGTTCGACTGAATCACAGATGCCATCTCATCTCCTCGAGTTCAGGTCAAAAAATATAAAGCTGGGAGTAAATTAGACGCCCTAAAGCGTGGTGCGCACTTCGCCCGAATATGCCTGTTCATAAAAACTCAGCAAAAATACAGACTCACCCGGATTCATTGTAAACATGCGCACAATCTCCAATCGGCTCCAGCGTATTGACGACTGGTACCAGCAAAATACGTCCCCGCGGCCGGCAGGGACAAAAGCCGCAAGACTCTACGCCCTTACACCTACACTGTCAACCCATTTTTTGTTTTTCGCAAAACACATTTTTTTCACTTTGCAACAAAAAAATTAATTTTTTTTAATTTTTTTTAATTTTTTATTTTTTGTGGGGCGACCACACGGGGTCGCCCCTACTCGCCTATGGCTGCGCCATACGGCTCGCCTGCGCGGCTATCTGCGATACGCCGCGCAAAAGACGTGTCACGACACGTCTCTACTTTTTTTCGGGCGACCACATGGGGTCGCCCTATCGCCTATGCGCTGATGGCGCATACGGCTCGCTGTGCGCTATTCCGAAACCGCCGGCTTGCGTTCCAGATGGATCTTTTCGTACCGTTCGCGGCTCTTCTCGGGATGCCGATAGGCTGTGAGCATAAATATGCTCAGAAAAACCACGGCCACCGCGATCCCTACAACATATGAGATCGTCACACCGTTTGCGCCATGCGCCCCCAGATTCAGGCATTCCGGCGCATACATCAGATAAGTCGCAGAAACGGCCGACATAAATGTCGCCGGAGCCGCCGCAAGCCAGCAATGATTCCTGTGACCGCTGTCGTGAGTCGCCAGAAAAACCGCACCCGCCCACAAGACGACCATTGCAAGTGTCTGATTTGCCCACGAAAAATACCGCCACACAACGCTGTAATCCAAAAACGAAATGCCAAATCCAGCCAAAAGCAAAGGAACGGCGACACTCAGCCGCACCGGAATCTTCTTTTCGTCCAGCTTGAACCAGTCAAACAGCGTCATACGGGCGCTGCGAAATGCCGTATCGCCCGAGGTGATGGGGCACACAATCACACCAATCATCGCGATAACACCGCCCACACTTCCCAGCAGTCCCACGCACATTTCATACACAGAATTCGAATTGCCGCCGCCAATTTCTTTTAGTGCCGCCAGCCCGCTGCCATCCGGGTTCCAGAAAAATGCAACTGCTGCAGCCGCCCAAATCAGCGCGATCACGCCTTCGGCAACCATCGCACCATAGAATATCTTTCGCCCTTCCCGCTCAGATTTGATGCACCGCGAAACGATCGGCGACTGCGTCGCATGGAACCCCGATATCGCACCGCAAGCCACAGTAATAAACATCAAGGGCCAAATCGGCGCAGCCGAAGTATTGTCCAGACCGCCGGGATACAGGCTGTCCAGCGTCAGCTCCATCATCGGGCGCTCACCGCTGTAATAAATTGTGCCGGCCGCAATGCCCAGCGCCATCAATATCAGCAGCAGCCCAAATACCGGATAAACCCTGCCGATAATCTTATCCACCGGAAGCAGCGTCGCGCAGAAATAATAGACGAGAATGATCATCACCCAGAACTGCGTATTCAGCCAGTCGGGCGTTAAACGCGCCAAAAGCCCCGCAGGTCCGACCATAAACACCACGCCCACCATCACGAGCAATACGACCGAAAATACCCGCATCACGTTGTGCATCGCAGGCCCCAGATACTTTCCGGTCACCTCCGAAATCGAGGCGCCATCATTGCGCACCGATAACATGCCCGATAAAAAATCGTGCACACCGCCCGCCAGAATCGTCCCAAACACAATCCAAAGATAGACGCACGGCCCCCACAATGCCCCCGAAATCGCGCCGAAAATTGGCCCAAGACCAGCGATATTCAGAAACTGCACAAGAAATGCCTTTGGCGTCGACAACGGCACATAATCGACTTTATCCGGCTTTGCCATCGCGGGCGTCGGCAGGTCGGACGGCTTAAACACCCGCTCGACAACCTTCCCGTAAACCATATAACCGACAACCAATACAACCAGCGCCAAAAAGAAAGATACCACAGCTCCAGCCCCGCAGGTGATTCCAACGATTTGCACATCATCTCTTGGACAAATGCCCCAAAAGACACACAATGATACAATTATATCACCCGGAGATGAATATGTACATCAGACGCCGGACATTCCGGAACGCGATTAAAATGCGGGAATGAACGCCGCAGGCATTCCATATCCATAGCCCCCGCTTGAAGCCGCAGGCGAATACTGAGGGATCAGGGGAAGCTTCCCCCATGAAGCTTCACCCAATCAGTATAGTTTAGGCGAAATGGGGGAGGGGCCCCATTTCAGTCTTTGCAGGCCATGGTAGATAGCATGTATCCAGTAGCATCCACACATGATTGTGGGTTCCAAGGGGGCCGGAATGAGCGCCATCCAGTGAATGGCGCGAATGTAGAGCCCAGTGAGCAAATCAAATGCGCAAGTCGAAGCGCATTGCGCGAGAGACGCTGCGGATTTGATATTGCGAACTGTGGAAAGGCCCTTGGCGGGGTCTGGGGGGCCGGAATGAGCGCCATCCGGTGAATGGCGCGAATGTAGAGCCCAGTGAGCAAATCAAATGCGCAAGTTGAAGCGCCATGCGCGAGAGACGCAGCGGATTTGATATTGCGAACTGTGGATGAGCCCCAGAAAAAAGTAAATGCATTGCCCCTGCCTCTCCATCCATATTCCATTGACAAAAAGCTACATTTGTTTAGATATAGCGCGCCCCGAACCGGGCTTTCGGCATTTCGCCGCACCACCTCAGCAGTCAACGGTCATCTGAATGCTCAAATCCCAGAACATATTCCTCAACGACAACGCGGTACTCGCCGTTGTGATTGTGAATACCATTGTCATCTTCCTGCTCGAGGTCGGGATTAGCAATCCGCCGGTTATCATTATAGATGCCGCATGCACCATCTTCTTTTTGTTCGAAATGGTGTTCAAGCACATCTGTCTCGGCATCCGCGGCTATTGGTCTAAACCCATGAATGTGATGGACGGGATGCTCGTCATTCTCAGCCTTCCGTCGCTCATCAATTATTTCACCGATATGCCGCTGAACGACTTTTCGTTCCTGATGGCGCTCAGAAGCCTGCGAATATTTCGTATTTTCCGAATCGAATCGCTCTTTCCCGGATTTGCCGTCATCGTCCGGAACCTCAAGCTGGCGCTCAAACAATCGTCGGCATTTCTGCTCGCCATATTGCTGTTTATCATCATCTTTGCGCTGATAGACTGCGGTCTGTTTGCCGGAGTGGCACCGCAGTTTTTCGGTACGCCGTTCGATTCCATCTATTCGACGTTCAGGCTTTTCTCGGTCGAAGGATGGTATGAAATCCCCGACACCATTGCAGCCGGTCTCGGCAATTCCATCTGGACGCACCTCATCCGCATCTATTTTTGCGCGCAGTTGTTCGTTGGCGGCATCATCGGCATGTCGATCATCAACTCCATCTTTGTCGATGCCATGGTCAGCGACAACAACGATGAGCTCGACGCAAAGGTCAACAAACTGCAGCAATCCCTCGACGAACTGCGCGAGATCATCGTTTCAAAGCAAAACAAAGAGTAAGACATTGCTGCTTATGGCATAAGCTGCTTATGGCTTATGGCTTATGGCTTATGGTTTGGATCCAAAGCGCTCCTGGATTCAGGAGCACAAGCTATAAGCTAAAAGCTATAAGCTATAAGCTATAAGCCAACCAAAGCGTTAATGGCCGTTTGACGCTACTCACCCTCTTTGGGTCTGAAGATATCCGAAGTAAACTCATAGGCTGTATCTGACACCCGGAGTTTGCATTCGGTAATGGAATACATCATGCCGCGGCCGCTGATATAGTAAGTAAACAGCGCACCGTTGGGGCCGACGCTGAGTGTGGGCGCGCCCACGCCCTCGGGAAACCGCTGGCCGGAGATGGGTTCGATGTGCCGCGTGTGGCCAAAATTCACGGCAGACAACGTAGCTGCGACGGATCCAAGATAATCATTTTCGATATCGGGATCGGCGGAGGCGACGTGTCTGTCCAGATGCAAACCGCGATAGAACGGCCGGGCAGCAATGATATCGCCCGTCTGCACGACCTTTTCGGCGGCCATATCGACCAGATAGGCGCGTTCGGTATCGGGAGGCGGAGCGTCGAGCGGCACCATTTCGGGCGGCGTCTTGTCTTCGATTTTGACAATGATCAGATACCAGTCACCGATATGGCGGGAAACGCTGCTGAGCGTTCCGGAAGTGCCCGTCTGCTCCTTGACGAGTGTTAGAGCGCGTTTGTAGACTTCAAGATTGGCTTCATCCCGTCTTTCTTTATAGAAATAGCCCCATTCGGTACCAACGACGCCCTCGCGAACCGGTGCAGTCTGGGGTTCGGGAGCCTGGGCAGGTGCAGGTTCTGCCGCATTTTCGGCAGTCTCGGGTGCAACGTTCGACGGCTCGGGCGTCGGATGACAACCGGTAATCAATAGCGCCAAAACGGCCAGCAACAACGCTCTTTTCATGCTTCACTCCTCAAAAACGTGCGCAAGCTACAGCAGCTTAAAGATGGTGGAAATCACAATAAAAGTGATCATCATTCCGAACGACTGAAAGAAGGTGCTCTGCGTCGAAGCGCGCGAAGCGGTCGTCGTGAGCATGATCATCAGAATCACCGAAATGAATGAAATCACCTGCAGTTCGAAAACAGTGCCGAACAACGAAAAGACGAGCGGAAGCAGGCAATAGTGCATCACGCTGCCGGCTTCACGGTACGTCATATTGCTGCTGGTGAATGCTTTGGCACAAATAAAAAAGATCAAATCGAGCAGCAGAATCTGAATCGCAGTGGAAATCACGGCGACGGCCACCCGACCGGGGGCCGGCATGGCGCTGAGCGTTTCGTAGAGCTGCTTGTATTGTTCGGTCTGGGGAACGACGGTATCCAGATGGTACAGCAAACTCACGATGCTGTTGGGTGCCAGGGCAACCATCGCCATCGGATAGGTCAGTTTGAACGGCGATTTTCGGGCATTGATGAAAAAGATCGTCGTTTTGGTGACCATATGCCGCAGGCCGTCGGGGAGATCGGTAATTTTTTGCGGTGCTTTGACAGACTGTATTTCGAGCGCAGCCTGAAATATCCTTGGGCGCAGCATTTCGCGATCGTATGCAGCGCGCAGATTGTCGTCCTGAACGACACAATTGATGCAATAGCGGCGGCCCACGATGGGCACACAGCAGCTGCGGCACAGCTTGTTGCCGCATTTGGCGCACAGGCAAAAAGCCTCTTCATTCGGGTGATTGGCGCAGGTATATCCATGCTGCGATTTGAGCGAAGCCGGTTCGATGACGTTCGGCATCAAAAGCTCTTCCTCGCTGTCGGAAATCGTGGAAATTCCAGGGAATTGCTGTTCAGATGGTTCAGATGTGGAAGATGGGGCGGTTTGTAACATTTGTTTTTTTACTTATCATCAGATTGGCATGATCAAAGAAATGTCCTATGACAATATCGTTGCCAGTTCGTGTTTCATACACGCTTTATGGTCAACGTTCAAGAACGGCTATAAAATTGAAACATGCGATATCGGTTGATTATCATAACCGCGGCGGCACTGCTGTTCGCGCTGGCAGGCTGCAAGGAGCCGGCGGTAAAGTCTGCGGCAAAAAAGAAATCCCAGACGCGGGATATCGCACAGGTTTCGGCAAATATCGAGCGCCTCACGACCGAAGAACTGGAAAAACCAGCCCGTCAGCGCCCGGCTTCGGCCAATACAGCGCCGAAGGAAACCGTGATTGATATCGGCGCAATCGATGACGAAGCGGCCGAAATGCTGGTGCCGGTTGATACCGAACGCATTCCGTTCAGCCAGTTTGGCACAGCCAGTGCACCGCAGATTATCCGCGTCACCATCTCGACGCGCGGGGTGCCCAGAAATCTCATCGAAACGACCGAAAACCGGATTCTCGAGCAGTTGAATTCCCACGCGCCGCAGCCATTCGAACTGCGCAAACCCGCGTCGATCGACCGGTATGATACGGTCTGGGGAAACCTGCATATCGACTATCAAAAGCAGGCCATCCGGCTGAGAAAAACATCCAAAACCTCGCCATTGCGCGCTTCCTATAAATTCACGCTGAGCATGCTTCTGAGAGCCGGCGAATCCAAAACCATCTCGTGGCACGACTGGACGTTCAAGTGGCAGGATGAGAATACGGTCGCGAATGAATCTGCAGTGAATGCGCATTTCTGGAAGCGGTTTGAGAGCGAATTGCCGATGCTCACGGCCATAGATACGGAACAAACGGAGCAATGGCTGCGTGCGCAGGGGCTGAGCACAAAGATATTGAGCGGCGATTTGAATGCCCTGAAGGTATCGTCCCACCACTACTATCCCGTCGGATGTGTCGTCGAAGACCAGGAAAATAGCCAGAGTGCGGTGCTGGTGAGACAGCTCGCGTCGCCCTATGCGCCCCCAAGTCTGCTGTCGGTCGTGCCAATTGCGATGACCTGTCAGTCGAAATCGACGTTTATCGTATCGTCCGAATCGGCCAGCCGCGTGGCTTTGTATTATCATCCCGACAATTCGTCGCAGGCGTGGAAATCGGTGATATCGTTCCAGTCGCAGGCCAAAAGCGGTGATTTGAACATGTACGTCGATGACGACGTGATTTGCCTGTATACGGGCAACGATCCGGTTCATGCCAAAACTGTGGAATTCCAGTGTCTTGACCGCAGCAGCGGCATTCTGAAGTGGCGGATTTTGCCGATGGCGGGCGTTTTGCGCGGGTTTGCATCGACCGAATCGACGCTTTATGCGGCCACCGATCACCATCTGATTTCGGTGCGCAAGGACGGCACGGTTTCACAGGTGCAGAAGATCGTCACAGGCGGCAAACAGAAGCGATATCCGTCGTGCGCATTCAAAGACAGAATGGTCTTTTCGACATCGCCGGGGCATCTCGTATCGTATCGATTCGAGGGCGCTGAAATCGACTGGGAAACGACGGTGCTCGATCCCACGATGATTCACTGCAGCCAGCCCGGGATACTGATCGTTTCGGAAGCAGGCGGTTATCTGCTGGCATTTGATATCGTCGAACACAAGCCGCTGTGGAAATACCGCACCGTTGCGACGCCCAAAGACATCATGACGTATGGCGGCGTCGTTTATGTGCTGCTCGAACGCGGCATGATTGCACTCGACCAGACGACCGGAACGGTGAAAGCGCAGATTCCGGCACCTTGGCCGATCGAGCGGTTTATTCAGGCGGGCGCACGGTTATATCTGGACAGTGCAGATGCGATACTGACGTGGCGGTAATCGCGTTGTGCCGCGTATCGCAGATAGCGGCACAGCACGGCGTATGGCGGCGCAGCCGCCATAGCCGGGCCCGATGCAATAAAAAAGATTGTGATTTATGCGCATTACCGTTAGAAACGCGGCGGTTTTTTGTGTGGATTGGAGCGCAATGATACAGATATCGGGATTGACAAAGTATTTCGGGCCGCAGAAGCTGTTTGAGGATATCACGTGGCAGATTGACCGGTTTGCGCGGACGGCGCTGGTGGGGCACAATGGCGCGGGCAAATCGACCATGCTGAGGATTATTGCGGGCGAGCTGGATGCCGACGGCGGGAGTGTGATTATTCCGAAGACGATGTCGGTGGGGTATTTGCCGCAGGAAATCACGCTTCTGGACGCGATGCCGGCGCTCGACCTGGTGCTGTCGGGACGGCAGGATTTGCTCGATCTGGCCGACGAAATTGAACGGCTGCAGGCATTGGTCGAGGCGAATCCGAGCGACCAGAATATCGAGCAGCTGGGCGCTTGTCAGCATGCGTATGAAACGGGCGGCGGATACAGGCTGCGGTCGGAAGCACAGTCGATTATGGCGTCGCTCGGGTTTGCGCAGGATGAGCTCACGAAGCTGACGACGGAGTTCTCGGGCGGCTGGCAGATGCGCATTCTGCTGGCGCGGCTGCTGCTGTCGAAGCCCGATTTGCTGCTGCTCGACGAGCCGACGAATCATCTGGATATCGAGTCGCTGGCCTGGCTGGAGTCGTTTTTGGCCGGATATCCCGGTGTGCTGCTCGTCGTGAGCCACGATCGCGCGTTTTTGAACCATGTGATCGACGGCGTGGCATCGCTCGACGACAACGGGCTGCTGCTGTTTCCGGGCAACTACGACCACTATCTCGAAATGCGCGCGGCGCTTGAGGAACAGCTCGAAAAGACGGCCGAAATGCAGCGGCAGGAAATCGCGCAGAAGCAGGCGTTTATCGAGCGGTTTCGCTATAAGGCGACGAAGGCAAAGCAGGTGCAGAGCCGTGTGAAACAGCTCGAAAAGATGGAAACCGTGCAGCTGCTGCAGAACCGGCGCAAGGTGCGGTTCCATTTTCCGCCGCCCGAGCGGCCGCCTCAGATTTTGCTCGAACTGCGGCATGTGTCGAAAGCCTACGACGACAACGTCGTTTATAAAGATATCGATTTCCGTGTGTTCCGCGGCGACAAGATGGCGCTGGTGGCGCCAAACGGCGCGGGCAAATCGACATTGATGAAGATTCTGGCGAACATCATTCCGTTCGAGGGTGAGCGGCTGCTGGCAGATCGCGTGCATCTGGCGCATTTTGCGCAGCATCAGGTCGATGCACTCGATTTTTCCAAGACTTTGCTCGAAGAAGCGGCCGCCGGACTGCCCGATACCATCACGATGACCATGCTGCGTGCGGCTTTGGGCGCTTTTTTGTTCACAAACGAAGATGTCGACAAACCGGTCTCGGTGCTTTCGGGCGGCGAAAAGAATAAGCTGGCGCTGGCCAAGATTCTGCTGCGTTCGCCAAATCTGCTGCTGCTGGATGAGCCCACGAATCACCTCGATCTGGATTCGCGTGAGGCGCTGGAACAGGCACTGATGGATTATACCGGAACCATCGTCGTCATTTCGCACGACCGCTGGTTCATCGACAAGGTCTGCAACAAGATCGTGTCGATAGAACACGGTAAACTCGATATTTTTGACGGCACATACAGTGAGCATGAGGCGTTTTTGGCGGCTCGCGCAGCCGAGCAGCCCGAAGTGCCCGAAAGCCGCGAAGAATCGGCCAACGGCAAAAAAAAGCGGCGCATCGAATCGGCGCAGCAGCGCGAGGCAATTAAGAAAGCGACCAAACATCTGTCCGAGCGCGTCAAACAGCTCGAAGCCGAAACCGCCAGACTCGAAGCTGAAATCGCCGAAATCAACACAGAACTCTCGGATCCCCAGACGTATCAGGACAGCGCGCGGATTAAAGATTTGACGACGCGCAAATCGCGGGCCGAAGAATCGCTCGAACAGACGTTCGAAGCCTGGGCCGAAGCACAGTCGGAACTCGATGAAGCGATGAAGGCGTTTGAATAGGGCTTGGAGCCTGGAGCAAAAACAATCCATGGCACCCTGAATGGGTGCAATATCACAGCCCGGGGTGAGCCCAAAGGGCGTAACCCCGGGTAACAGCATTACCGAATCCAGCACCCTGAATGGGTGCAACAAAAGTAAAGCGCTTCTGGAGCTTGGAGCTTGGAAATACCCAATCCCCGCCATAAGCCATAAGCCATAAGCCATAAGCCATAAGCCATAAGCCATAAGCCATAAGCCATAAGCCATAAGCCATAAGCCATAAGCCATAAGCCATAAGCAGTCTGTATCCCCGCCCGCCCCCCTAAGCAAAAAATAATTCGGCATCATGGTGCCTTATGCATGGAAGTGTTGAATTTTATACACGACCATGTTAATGTGTAAGACCGTGTAGTTACTTCAGCTACAGACCGAGTCAACACATTATATAAGGACGATAAGCCATGAATAAGAATATTATTCGTTTTTCATTGATCGCAGCATTATCATTTGGGATCGCATCATGCGGCGACGATGACAAGAAAGAAGAAGGCGGCAGCAATGTACCTGCCTGCGAGAGCAGCTGCAAGGACGCCAATACGCTGAGCGAATGCCAGAGCGATGGCAGCGTAAAAGACGTCACATGTCCGAATGGCTGCGACAGCAGCAAGAATGCGTGCAAGAGCGATGTCGCCTGCGAAAACAGCTGCAAAGACGCCAATACGCTGAGCGAATGCCAGAACGATGGCAGCAAGAAAGACGTCGCATGTCCGAATGGCTGCGACAGCAGCAAGAATGCGTGCAAGAGCGATGTCGCCTGCGAGAACAGCTGCAAGGATGACAATACGCTGAGCGAATGCAAGAGCGATGGTTCAAAAGAGGACAAGCCCTGTGACTATGGCTGCAACCGCGATGAGAATAAATGCAATGATGCGCCTGCATGCGCAAATAGCTGCAAGGATGACAACACGCTGAGCGAATGCAAGAGCGATGGTTCAAAAGAGGATAAGCCCTGCGATTTTGGCTGCAACCGCGAAGAAAACACATGCAACCTTTGTACAGTCAACATCTGCAAAGATGCCAGCACGCTTTATGAGTGCCAGAACGACGGTTCGGCGATCGAAAGCAAGTGCGATGGCAAATGCATGGATAACGAATGTCGCGCGGCAGACTATTGCAACGAAGATACCGACTGCACCGAAGGCATCCGAACCGTTTGCAAGAAATCGATTCACCAGTGCGTCGATGCGGCATGCGCCAACAAGGAATGTGGAAAGAGCCAGACCTGCCTGCAGGGGCTTTGCATTTCGGACGCGAATCTGAATGCAGCGGTGGGCGACGAGTGTGATCCGAAATCATTCACAGATTACTGTCTCCCTGATAATACCTGGATGTATTGCATGCTGGATTCGGATGCAGGCGGTGTAAAAACATACAAAGTCAAGAAGAAAGCCTGCGGCGGAACACAATGCGTCAGCTACAAAGTTGATGGCAAAGATACTTCTTCATGCGACCTGGGCATGAATGCAGAACAGGTCTGCGGTTCGGGTGATCACGGAAGTGAGTGTGAAGAAGACGACGGCTACGCCTTCAAAACCACTTATTCATGCATCAAATCCACAACTGGTGATCGCATCGTGATTATGGATGATTACGCTTATTGTGGCTACGATTGCTTTGAACTCGATTGCTTATAATGTAACCATTCAGCCCTCTGCTTGGTTTTATACGTAATATGTGCATTCGCGTGGTTCTGACATTACGGCCGCAGGCCGTCATGATAAGCCAAAGCATTCCCCGCCAACAGGACGTTGGCGGGGCGTCGATGTAACGACAGGATGTCGTTTCAGCGACGCAATAGGAATTAATAGAAAACAAGCCGGGGGACGGGGGGCAGCGCCCCCAGACGCGCGGGGGTTGGTAGGGGGCGTGCGCGGTGGCACGTCCCCTACCCGCCTGCGGCGCGTAGCCGCGCAAATCATGCGCTTACGGCGCAAGCCGTCCCAAATGCCATGGGGCTGAACTGTTACTTTATAATTCATCAAAAAACCTAATGAAATCCAACCCACCCAATGAGGAGAGTTTATGAAATCCAAATCTATTCGACGAACGTTGGCGCTGAGCGTCACCGCACTGGTGTGCGGCAGTTTATTATCATCCTGCAGCCGTTGTCCCGAGCCGACTGCCAATTGTCCGATGGCGGTGCCTGTTGTAGAAACGATTAATCCAGCCGATGTGAAGCCGGTGGTCGAAGCCAAGGCAGCCCCCGCCGATGCCCAGAACACCGAAGTCAAGCAGGAGGATCAGGTGAAACCCGAAGATCAGGCGGCTGCGCCCGGCGCAAAAGTTGGCGTGAAATCGCGCAGCGAAATCGATCCCAAATATTTGTGGAAAAAAGACAGATTGTTTGCATCGAACGACGATTTCAAAGCGGCACTCGATGCGACGCCGGAACGCATTGCGCTCATTTCGGCCTGTGACTCTTTTGCAGATGCCGAACATCTGATGAATTGCCTGGATCTGTATTTTATCATCCATACAGATATCAACAAGCTCACGCTCTATTCCAACATGGTGAACGATACTGAGCCTTCGCCCGAAGCCAAAGCGAATCAACAGCGAGCGGGAGCGATGCTGAACGAATTCATGGACAAGGCACAGGTCGTGCGCAAAGCACTGCTGGCGCTCGATAAAGAAACGCTCGACAGCTATATTGCCTCCGAAGAAGGCCTCAAAAAGCACGAATCCTATATCAGAAACATCATGCGCCGGGCAGACCGCGTTTTGTCGGACGATGCGGAACGCGTTTTGTCGCTGGCCGGCGACGTGCTGTGGGCAGAGATCGATCTGAACGAAATCCATTCGAACAGCGAAGAAGTGTTCGATGCAATGATTTCCGAGATGGCGCTGCCCGTGATCAAGGACGATGCCGGAAAACCCGTACAGCTCACGCTTTCGAACTATTCCAAATACCGCCGCAGCAACAACCGCGACATTCGTCAGTCTGCCGTCAACGGCCTGATGGATACACTGAAAAAATATGAGGATGTATTCGCAAATGCCTATATCGGACAGGTAAAGAACGATATATTGTTTGCAAAGGCCAGAAAATACGATACAGCCCTCGAAGCCTATCTCGACAAAGACAACATTCCTGTCGATATCTATAAAAACCTGCTCGATACAGTAGGCAAGAACCTCGAACCGCTGCATCGTTATGTATCGCTGCGCAAGAAGATTCTCAATCTGGATCAGGTGCATTTGTACGATATGTATATTCCGCTCACCGATTCTACAGCAGAACAAAAGACCTATTCTTATGATGATGCGGTTTCGCTCATCACCGCAGCACTTGCACCGCTTGGCGAAGATTATATTGCCAAGCTCAAGGGTGAAATGGATCTCGAAAAAGGTTCTATCGATTTGATGCCGTATGCAGATAAAACGAGCGGTGCCTATTCGTGCTCGGTGTATGGCGTTGATCCGTTTATTCTCACGAATTTCCAGGAATCGCTCGACGATGTTTCGACACTGGCGCACGAACTGGGCCACTCGATTCACAGCCTCTATTCACAGGAGCAGCCGCCCGGATCGTATCATTACACGATGTTTTTGGCCGAAATTGCCTCGACGACAAACGAATCGCTGCTGAACGACTATTTGTATAATCATGCGCAGACCGATGCCGAAAAGATAGATCTGCTCGTCGATAAACTCGAGAACATCCGCGGCACCATCTATCGCCAGACATTATTTGCTGAATTCGAATACCTCGCCCATACCGCCATCGAAAACGGCGAAGCTGTAAACGCCCAGTGGCTGAGCGATTTGTATGCGAAACTCATCAACAAATACTATGGCCCGGATTATACCATTCAGGGCAACGAAGATCACGAATGGGCATATATTCCGCACTTCTATTATAAATACTATGTCTATTCGTATGCCACCGGTCTTTCGAGCGCCTTGTCGTTTGCCAATTTAATCGAGCAAAGCCCGGAGAATGCCGCCAAATACATCAACATGCTCAAGGCCGGATGCTCTGCGCCTTCGGTCGATTTGCTGCGCGAAGCCGGCGTCGATCTTGCGACCCCGGCCCCCATCGAATTCGCCCTCAAATCGTTCGACGATACGCTCTCCGAACTTGAGAAATTGTTGATTAAATAGTTATAATCCGATACGCCCTGCCGGGCGTCACCATCTGCCCCCGCAAGGGGGCAAATTTTTTTCACCCCGGGTGAGCATCCGCACCACCCGCAAACAAGGATAACCATGATACAAGCAGGTTCAAAACTCTACATCGGCAGCGATCATGCTGGATTCCATCTCAAAGAGCGTATCAAATCCATGCTCACCGAAATGGGCTATGATGTCACGGATGTCGGCACGCATGATACCAATTCATGCGATTATCCCGATTTTGCAAAGCCCGTGGCACATGCCGTGGCCGATGGTGTCGCAGCAGCCGGCATTCTGGTGTGCAGCACCGGCATTGGTATGTCGATGGCCGCCAACAAAGTCAAGGGTGTTCGCGCCGCTTTGGTGCATCACGCCTACGAAGCCATGATGACCCGCAAGCATAACAATGCCAATGTGCTCTGCATTGGCGAGAATATCACAGGCCCCTCGATCGCACTCGAAGCCGTCAAAACCTTCCTCAATACCGATTTCGAAGGCGGCCGCCATCAGCGCCGGGTCGATAAAATCGAGGGATAGATTCTGCGATCTTTGCCGAATAGCATTGGCAAAGTTCATATGCAAATGGAACCAAGGCTACCACATTTAATCCTGAATTAAATATTGCTTACGCCATGCAAACTCACCCTAATAGTACAGTTTAGGCGAAATGGGGGAGGGGCCCCATTTCGATCTTTGCAGGCCATAGTAGATAGTATGTATTCAGCAGCATCTACACATTATTGTGGGTTCCAAGGGCCTCAGGCCCTTGGCGGGGTCTGGGGCAGAGCCCCAGAAAAAAGTAAATGCGGTGGCCCTGCAAATGGGACTGTACCCATGGAGTGAATCATGTACGAATCCATCGTTGATTTGTTGTATCAAACCCAAAATGCCGACGATGATTCCCTCAAACTGCTCATCGACTGCGACGACAGTGACTATCTGTTCAATCGGGCATTTGAAGTCCGCAAAAGGATTTATGGGACCGATGTCTATATGCGCGGTCTCATCGAATTCACCAACTACTGCCGCAACAATTGCTATTACTGCGGTTTGCGCGCAGCCAACCGGAATGTCGAAAGATACAGGCTCACGCCCGACGAGATCTATGCATGTGCCGACGAAGGCTATGCACTTGGATTTCGAACGTTTGTGCTGCAGGGCGGCGAAGATCCCTGGTTTACCGACGAGCGCGTCTGCGAAATCGTGAGCACGCTCAGCGCCAGTCATCCGGATTGCGCCGTCACCCTGTCGATCGGCGAAAAGCCCAAAGCCTCATACCAGGCGTTTTATGATGCCGGAGCCAGACGATATCTGCTGCGTCACGAAACCGCCTTGGATGCCCATTACGCCCGGCTTCATCCCGATTCAATGAGCCTCGCCAAACGCAAGCAGTGTCTGTGGGATCTCAAGGAAATTGGCTATCAGGTGGGATCGGGGTTTATGGTGGGATCGCCGTTCCAGACGCCCGACAATCTGGTTGCCGATTTACGCTTTTTGCAGCAGCTTGGACCGGATATGATTGGCATTGGTCCGTTCATACCGCAAGCCGATACGCCGTTTGGCGACAAGCCCCGGGGGACGCTCAAACAGACGCTCAATCTGGTCGCAATTTTGCGGCTTTTGTTCCCTTATGCTTTAATCCCCGCGACAACGGCTTTGGGGACGATTCATCCCCGCGGCCGTGAACTGGGTCTGCAGGCCGGCGCAAATGTCGTGATGCCAAATCTGTCACCGGTAAAATATCGCAAGCTCTATGCGATATATGATGATAAGATTTGCACCGGAGACGAATCTGCGCAATGCAGACGATGTCTGGCCCGGCGCGTTGAATCCGTCGGCTGTCAGCTCGTCGTCGATCGCGGTGATGTAAAGAGATGATATATAGAAATCTATTGATATTGCTGGCTACGGCGCTATGTTTGTGTGGCTGTCGTTCGGAGGCCGACCGCATGGCAGAATTCTGCATGCATTTCGAAGCAGCCACCGAGGATACCGAAGACTGCACCGTTATGGCAGATCGTCTGACAGCGCTTTTGGACGATACCCAGACTTATCTGAGGGATACATCGGTCTGCAAAACGCCCAAAGCCTGTGACTCGTGCAAGCGCGGCGCACACAAAATGCTGCGTTTATGCGGTCACGACGACGCGCTCAAACCCGTGCTGTCACGGATGCATTTTTCGACGACGCTGCGCGAGCAAACCAGCGAATAGATGAGCCATGATAAAACGCCTGTTGATACTGATATCGTTGATGATCCTGCTGCTGCCGGCTGCAGCATACAGCCAGGATACGCCATCGGGTGCGCTCGATTTTGGCGTCGATTTTCACCACAGCATGGGCGGGCATAATGTTCTTGGCGCGCATGCGCGCGCGATGGCTGTCGATCGCGTTCCAGGCACGCTGGTCGGACGTTTTGGCGAGCTTTATCTATCGATCGGTTCTGGTCTGGAAGGCGAATTCGTACAGTATTCGGTCGGCTTCAAACTCGGCGTCGGATTGGGCACCGATTATCTGGTGCTGTTTCTGGCCTCGGGTTTGATGTGCGACAGCTACACGAGCGTCAAAAAGAGCGCCGACGCCGATGAAGTCAAACCTGGCCTTGGTCTGCCGCTGATGCTCGGATTATGGGTGGATCCCATGCCCGGGCTGTATTTTTATGCATTTGCAGAACCCAGCTGGGCATTCTTCGGCGACCGCAAGACAACGCCATTCATACCATTCAACTGGGCATGGGAACTGCGGCTGCGCGGCGGCGTGGGCTTCGATGTCTCAAGCATTCACATCCGGCTGGATTATACATTCCATCAGGTCGCGCCCCATAGCTACCACGTCGTTTCCATCGGCTTCGGATTCTCGAGCAAAGCCATGGCAAACCTGGGAAAATAAGGCAGTTCCCGTAGATCCCTCTGTTCTATTGCGTCGCTGAAACGACGTCCTGTCGTTACATCGACGCGCCCTCCAACATCCTGTTGGCGAGAAAGTTTTAAGCTCATCATGATATCCTGCATACATATGTCATAAACCAAACGACCAATGGTCATCATGATAAGCCATGATATCTGTCACGCGCCGACACGACGTCGGCGCGCACGCCTGTGCTCGCCCGGATGGCGATTCACAGGCGTGAATCGGATTGAATAGAACTCAAAGCCCAAATAGGGGGTCCGGGGGTTTCCCCCGGCTGCGCGGGGGGCCCGGAATGAGCGCCATCCGGTGAATGGCGCGAATGAAGAGGCCAGTGAGCAAATCAAATGCGCAAGTCGAAGCGCCATGCGCGAGAGACGAAGCGGATTTGATATTGCGAACTGTGGACGTTAGGGGGT
>JAEEGL012143855.1_pt1 | contig 21880 bp, 10 predicted proteins | sample 9134231 | NCBI WGS metagenome assembly JAEEGL01 (sample SAMN16246548, study PRJNA631951) | gut metagenome | biome: gut microbiome; feature: rumen; material: fiber-attached | host: Bos | place: Iran: Karaj | collected 2018-10 | reverse complement strand
ATTAAAAATATATATTTTTATATCATTTACTAAGAATAATATATTTTTTATTATTTTAATTATTCTTATTTTGGATATTATTCTTAATTCTTTTATTATTTCTTTTTTATTATCATCCCATATTATTAATTTATTCTCTGGAAATTTCGAATTTTTTTCGCTACCTGTAAAAGCTAATATATTACTCGATTTATACATTTCAATAATTTCTATCTCAGAGCCTAAATTATATTCATAGTGGTTATCATAAGGTTCACATAATATTATTTTAAAACCATTCTTTGTACCGATTGATATACAGGAACAATCTTCGTTAAAGTTATAATATTTTATTAATTCATCATTATTAATAATTGATTCCATTTTTGGATAAAAATTTTAAAATATACATTTATAATATTAATCGCAATTTATTTTAATGATTTTATTAATATAAAAATATGAATTTAAAAGGCATATTGGGGATTGGGGATTGGGGATTGGGGATTAGGGATTGGGGATTGGGCCCAATCCCCAATCCCCAATCCCCAATCCCCAATCCCCAATCCCCATCCCCATTTTAATTTAAATTAATATAAAACACAAATTCATTTTTTTAACATTATTTATGAAATTTTATGTTTGAAATATTAAATAAACTTTATATAATAAATTATGTTAGAAATTAAGATTTATTTATTTTATTCAAATTCTGAATTAAAATAATATTTAAAGTGATGGAAAAAAATTCAAAAATCCAGAAATTCAAAGTTTACAATAATCTTTTAACCTGTTCTTTTAATATTTTTATTAGAGTTAATTTAATGAGAATAATATGATAATTTTTATTTGATACTTAATTTGAGACAAATATAATAAAAATAAGAATATATATTAATTAATTAAGAATTAAAAATAATTATTTTATATAATATTTTACAATTGAAGTTTCTTTTAAAAATAATATATATATAAATTAAATAATAATGCCAAATGACGATTATACATTAAAAGGATTATATGAATTTTGGGTAGTTAAAGCATGCTCAATAATAAGTATTATATCAAATATACTATTAATTATAATATACTTTTTTAAAAAAAAATGGACACTTTCAATGTATGTGAATTTCAATGTTTGCATAGCAGCAATAATATTTTCAATTAGTGGTTTATTCCCAATTATTACTTCTCAGGATAATAATAGAATTTTATGTGATACTCAAGTCTTATTTGGTGGATTTGGAGACCCTTCAATTTTATTATGGACAGCAACAATATCAGTAATTGGAATGTTATCATATAAATACCAAGATATTATAAACGATAAAATTGTAAAGATATGTTCACTTGGAATTTGTTATGGAATTCCTTTGATTTTTGATTTTTTATTTTATACATTTGGAGAAATTAAAGTAATGAGTCCTAATTATTATTGCTGGATTTCAAATCATTCGGTAAAATTATTTTATTCAATTTTTATTGTTATTATATTTATAATTAATATTATTGCAAATGTTATTTTATTAGTTGAAGTTAAATCTATTAAATCAACCATTAATGATAATGACATTGTCATAAAAAAATTGAATAAATTTTCTTGTATTTTATGGAATTATATAATTGCTTTAATTATTATGTATCTCAATAATATTATTCATAAAATTTATTATTTTAATAATGAAGGAAAAGAATTACCAATAATCATTGATGTTTCTCTTCAAGGATTAAATTTTTTGAAAGGATTTATCACTTATGTTTGTTATACTTTTAATGAAGAAACTATATCAGATACAAAAAAATTATTTACTTGTAGTTTAAAAAAAGAATCAGATGTTTTAGAAGAAAATTTGAATCCTACAACTGAAGAATATGAGAAAAATTATTATAATGCAATTGATTTCTTTGATGATCCTTTTAATGATTCTACAATTGAAATTCCAGTTTAAAAAAATAAAAAATTAAAAATTATACTATTTATTTTTAAAAAATATATAATATTATTTCTCTATTATTATATTTAAAAGATTCTCATTTTCATAATGTTTTCCATAATTTTACTGATTAAATATTGTTATTTTCAAAAAAAAAGATTTTAGATAACTGATTGTTGATTAATAAGTATTCATTAAAATATGAATCAACTTTAATACAAGGCTCTACTTTAATTTTATCTTCTTTTTTTTCACAAATAATATCTCCATTTAAAGAATATAAGATAATTAAATCTTTAGAAAAAACTATAAAACAAGGAACTGGAATTAAAGATAAAAAAGAATAAATGGGAATATATTCTTTTAAATATACAGATGATACTAATTTAACCTTAGGTAATATATAAACATGTATAAAATGATCTTCAGAACAAGTAATAAACATATTCATGAAAGAATGACAATGAATAAAATTAATTTTTTTATCATTATCATTAATTGCTTTATAAAATGTTAATAGTTCCTTTAATTTAAATATTATAATACTTCCATTCATAGTTCCACAAATAATATAATTATTTACTTTATCAACTTCAATATAAGTTATTGCACTTTTATCTAAAATATTATTACATAAAATATATTCATGCATTTTTTTTATTGAATTATTATCAACTCCATTTTTAATTTCAAAATTATATTGAGGAATTGTAATTTTGTTTTCCATTAAATCTCTAAATGATTGATAATTATTATTTTTTCTTTTAATTTTATTTTGTATAATTTTACAAGGATTCAAACCTAATTGAGCCAAATCTTTATGATATTTATAAGAGTTATTTTTTTGTAAAATATATTTTCTAACATTAATAGATTCCCAATAATTATAAAAAATATATAAATTTCCTTTTTTTTGTGCTTCTTTCCCTCTTGAATAATAACCAAAAATTAAATTACACCAATCTTCAATTTTTAATAATTTATTTTCTAACATTTCCCTATGAAAAGAAATAAACAGATAATTGTTATTTTTAGACCAATATGGTAAAAGAACATTATTAACTTGAACTTCATCTCCATATTTTAAATTTAAATGCTGAATAAAAATCCCATAAGAAGTCCCTTCAATTTTACTTGGAATTTGTAGGCAACCTAAATTTAATTGATTAATATTTATACACATTTGTGGAAGATAAAAGAATTGAGGAATTATTTCTCTTAAATCAGAACTTCCAGTTAAACAATTTTTAAAACTCCTTTCAATATTTATGAATAATCTATCAGCTACATCAAATTCTTTTCCTTGAATAGAAATATGTGAAAGAGTATAAGGAAAAATTCTAATTAAATAATGAGAAATATAAGCAGGATTTGAAAAATGAGAACTATAATAATAAGGTATATCTGATAAATTTACTTTTGGATCTAATAATAAATTTTCTGAATTATAATCATATATTGGTAATATATCATCAGATATTAATTTGAACATTTTACTTTCTTGAAAAAAACAATTATAATTTTCTATAAATTTCTTTTTTCTTGTTTTTGAATTTTCTAATTTATCTAATTCTATCATAGCAATTGGAAGAGATAAATTTCTCTGTTGTTTTTTTAATAAAGATTCTATTGTTATTTCCTCATTATTTATTGATGAATCATAATTTACTAAAATCCAAGGAAAAACTGGAAATTGAAATAAATCATTTAAGGATCTGTTTGCAAAAATATTTGTTAACATTAAAAAATGTAATGTTGATATTAAATTCTTTTTCCATAATTTTACTAAGCTTTCATAGTCTTTATAATCTTTTAATTCTTCATATTCTTTATTATAATATCCTATAATTTCAACATTTTTTAAATTATTTGTCATAGGAACAAAATTCTTATTTTTTATTAAAAATTGTTTTAAGAATATATCTCTTATTTTTTCTTCTTGAAAATCAAAAATATAAGATTTTGTTTCAGTATATATTTCAATTCCTTGATATTCATATAGATAATATTTTTTCATTATAAATTTTATATCAGAATATTTGATATAAAAATATTTTTTTTTCTTTGTTTTAAAGAAACTACCTTTGTAAATAGGTTCTTTAATTTTTTCTTCATTAACAAATTGAAAATTATAAAAAATTAAATGATTATTAAATAATTGAATTTTTCCTTGATAATAAACAATAGGTTTAATAAAACATACATTATACCCATAAAAATTATTATCAAAAAATAATAATCTATTTTCTTTACAATTAAATTTTAAATCAATTTGATAAAAATTTTTATTTTTTTCTTTGAAAATTTTTTTTCCAATAAATTCATCATCATTATTTGGAACATATGAATTATAATCTATAATAGGAATTAATAAAGGTTTTGTATATTCTTTTGTTAAATGATTTAATTCTTTATATATTAGTTTATCTTTTTTATTATAAAAAATTTCAGGATTAGAATATGCACCATTAAAAGAAAATAAATTCTTTTTAATGTCTTTATATATTTTTTTAATATTGATTAAATCAATATAAAAAGGATCTTCAAAAACTTTATGACATAAAATATTAAGTCTACTTTTATCTAAATTATAATCTAAATTTTTTTGTCCATCTTGAAAGAATAAAATTTTTTTGCAAATTTCTTCCATCTCATCATAATCTTCTATTGGTAATTTAATATTTAAATTTCCCATTATATAACATAAGAAAGGATTTTTAATATTTTTATTTTTTTCACCTACATTTATATATCCTATTAAAAAAATGAATATTGAACAAAAGAAACTCTTTGATTCTTCATTTGTTGAAGATAAAATATTTAGTGAAATAAATTGTAAATGAATTAAGAAAAATTTTTGAAAATAATTTTTTATTTTTTCAATATCATTAGATCATTAGTTAATAAATCATTCATATTTATATATGATGTTATTATTTTAGAAACTTCACAAAATTGAAAATATAAGTGTAAATATTCATCTTTTTTTTCTTTTTTGCCAAAAAGAATTTCCTTAAAATAATTGATTGATACTTTTGAAAAATAGTCTTCAATAAATTCATTATAAGAAAAAAAATGTTTTAAATTTATTTTTTTACTTTGTATAATATTTGATTCATTATTATCATATTTAGTAAAAATTTTTTGTTCTAATTTTGAGATTTTTAAATCTGTGTAAATTTGTTTTAAATTTTCATATTTTTTATACCTTTTATTATATTTATAATCATTTTTAAATATATCTATTTCAAATTCATTATTAAATTTAAGATTATAAATCTTTGATATAATATTTTCAAAATCTTCTAAAGTACCGTCTGATTGTGAATTAATTCTAATTTCATTTAAATCATCTTCTATTTCTTCTTTTAATTCTTTATTTATTAATATTTTAAATAATATATGATAAAAAAGTAAAGAATAATGAGTTGGTATTTGAGAAATTTTAATAAATTCAAAAATTGAAGAAATAAGATTAAAATGAATATTAGAAGTCATACTTTTTTTATTATATAATTCTTTACATATTTCGAAAATTCCTTCATCTTCAGTGTGGAAAGTTTTTTCTTTTAAATATGAACATAGCATTAATTCAATAAATAAAAGCTTTTCCTTTTCTAATTCAAACTTTTTTTGCTTTCCCAATGATTTTAATTCAATTTTTAATTCATTAGTTCTTTTACTCTTAAAATTGTTAATATTAGCATTATTATATTTTAATTGAAGAATATATATAATTAATTCAATTTCGTTTTTTAATGCTTTAAATGATTTTTCAGAATCTAAATCTGATAAATTATCTAGAGTAGGGTCTATGATTCTTTTTATTATTTCAATTTTGAAATTTAAATTTATTTGAAAACATTTTATCTTTAAATATAAGTTTTTAAGTAATTTTTTGAAAATATTAGATAACATATCTTTTTTAAAATTATGTTCAAATTGTATAATATTATTGAATAACAGAGAAATAAAATTATTCACATATTCAATAATTAAATTTTCATTGTTATTACTCAAATTTTCAATGTTAAAAAAATCAATTAAATTAAAATAAACTTTTAAATCAGTATTCCCTTCATTTAATAATTGAATAAAATATATTTTATTTTCCAATGTTAATTTGTTTTCATATAAATATTGTATTAATATAGTAATAGGACAATCTAAACCAAATTTTAATTCAGAAAGTTGAATTAAGATATAATAAAAATTATCATTTATGATTTTTTCTTCGTTTTTTATTAAATTTATATATTCTTTTTGATCTTCATTAGGAAGTACAATAATATTTGATAAATTTAATAAAATATATTTAATTAATAATGGATTATTTACAAAATTGTTTTTTCTTTCATTAAATAATTTTTTAATCAAAGCATAAAAAAAAGGAAGTAAATCTTGAGTTAAAAATAATGATATTAATGGTAAAAAATTTGAATTAGTTCCAATTGTTTTATTTTCTTCCGAAGTTGCAAATATACTTAAAATCTGAATTAAATGAGTATTTATATTTTTTAAATGATTTTTAATTTGAGGATAATTGTTATAAAACACTTCAAATATTGGCAAAAAAAAATATGGTCCCCCTAATAAAAAAAGATTTGTATTTTCTTTTATAGTAAAAAGATAAATAATTATACTTATTAAATTATTTAATTTTTCAAAATTTATATCTTTATTTTGAATAATTATACTAATATTTCTGAATATATAATAAATCTTTTCTTTGTTAAAATTATCAATTTCTAATAATAATTTAATTAAATCTTTAATTATATTTCCTTCTTTACCAAATTGAGAATATAAATCAATTAAAATTTGATAAAAATTTTTATGGTTTGAATTTTTTATTTGACTGAAATCCAATAATTCTTTTTTATTTTCGGAGAAATAAAAATATAGTTCATTTAAAGTTTTTTTTTGATTAAATTCTGAATCAATTTCACTTAAAACATTTAAAAATTCAATTAATTTGTTTCGATCTTCTTCATTTATATTTTCTTTTTTATTTAATATATTTAAATAAGATTTTGTATCCATTTTTTTCTATCAGAACTTAAGTTAATAAAAACAATTTTTTAATTTGTTAAATATCTCTAAAAAACAATTTTAATAATTAAAAATGGATGAGGATATTTCATAGTAAAAAAATATAAAAAAATAATGAATTAATATTTCATAATTAACAATAATTTAAAAAAAAATTTTAAATTTAATAAAATAAGAATTCTAAAATAGAAAATTTTATTTGTTCTTTAGGTAAAAAAATTTGATCATTATCTTAGAAATTTTAAACTTTATATTAAAAAATAAAAAAACTATTATCAAATATATTTCAATAAATTTTGTTTAAAAAAATAATATTTATTTCCTTTTGAATAGTAATTATTATTTAAATAAATAAATTTTTTTCTTATATTATCATTATAAATTTTATGATTAACATTATAAAATATAAAAAATTAAATTTTAAAAATATTTAAAATATTGTCTTTTATTGTTTCTATATTCATTTTAATATATTTATATTCATTTTCTTTTGATTTCTTACCTAATTTTATATTCTTCTACAGATTATATTCCTTATTTTTAAATTTTTAGATTATATTGATTTTATATTAATTTGTATTTTTATATTTTCTATTATCATTTTATTATAATTTATTGTATATAAATGGTTTCTTTAGAAAATTCTAAAAATTCTTTTCAAATTGATTTAGAATTAAGGAAGAGACATGAAAAAACTGTATTAAAGATAACAGAAGAAGATTTAATTAATAATCAAGATAAAATACTCTCTACTATTAAAAAAGAATGTGTTGATTTTTCATCTTGGTTTTATATTATATTATATTATTATTCTAAAGGTGATTATGCTTCTTTTCATAAATTTTCTGAAGAATTATCAAAAGCAGATATAGAACAAAATCCTTTTTATAAAGATCAAAAAATATTTTATATTCACATTTTAAGTATATTATCTTTTTTTTATTCCTTTATTTCTCAAAAATCAAAAGATAAAACAAATTATTCTAACTATTCTTCTTCATCAACAAGTCTAAGTAATCATTCAGAAAAAGTAATTTTTGCTCCTATAAATTTAATATGTAAAGGTTTTCTTTATTTCACTCAAGGAGACTATGATAGTAGTGATACTTACTTTTCAAATATTAGTACATATACTTCATTACCAAAAAATATAGTAATTCTTGCAAAATTAGGAAGAGCATTAAATGCTTATAATCAGAATAATTTTAATAAATCAATAGAATTTTTAACATCTTTAATTAATGATTATAATTATATAAATGAAAATGTATTAGAAAGTATAGGAATATGTTATTATAATGGAAATAATTTAGAAAAAGCAAAAGAAATATTTGAAAAAATTGTTGAATATTATCCTAATAATTATAAAGTCAAAACTTATTTGGCAGTACTTAAATTAGGAAATATTGATAATCAAAATGAAAAAGAATTTAATGATAATTTTAATCAATTAATAAATGCATATAAATTAAATAATTATTCTGATGTTTCAATCCCTATTTTATTAATAAATTTATGTAATTTATTGTTATTAAGTGGAAAATATGAAGAAGCTGGAATATTATGTAAGAAATTAAATGATCAATTAGATTATGGAGAAATTAAGTTTAATGAAAATAATGATAATAATTCTAAAAAGAAAAAAAATTATAGAAGAGATTATAATGAAATAAGAAGTGCAATATATACAATAAATGCTAAATATTCAATAATGATAAATAAAAGAGATGAAGCTTTTCAATATTTCCTAAGAGCTGAACAAGAAAATTCAAAAAATATAGAAGCAGAATTTGGTTTAGGACAAATTTATTTAGAATCTCAAAATTTTTCTGATGCAGAAAAATGCTTTGTTGTGTGTAAAAAAATAATGGATGAAAATAAAAAAGTATCTTTTAAAGTTTTAAAGTATTTAGCTTATATATTATCAATCACAAAAAGAAAAGAAATTGAAAAAACAATTGATTTATATAAACAAGCAATTGCAGTTAAAAATGATGATATTGATTGTTATATTAAATTAGCAGAATTACTTTCTTTAAAATCACCTGAAGAAAGTATTAAATATTATCAAGAAGCAATTAAATTTATTAAAGAAAATGAAACAAATAAAGACTATTTTCAAGAAAATATTTTTTCAAATCAAATATTACCAGAAATTTTAAACAATATGGCATGTATACTCTTAAGATTAGGAAAAGTCGAAAATGTAGAAGAATATTTAAAAGAAAGTAAAAAACTAATTAAAGAAGAGTTAAAAAAAATAAAAGAAGATGAAAAAGAAAAAAAGTCAGTTCCAAAAGAAAAAAAAATAAGATTAAATGCATTAAATATTGGAGTAGATTTTAATTACGCCTTATATTATGAAAGTAGAGCAATGTTTGATTATGCTCATTTTTTATATAAAAAGATAATAAAAGAAAATCCTTATTTTATAGAAGCTTATATTAAGTTATGTGATTTATATAAAATGAGAGGAAATAAAACAAAAGCAGAATTTTATATTAAACAAGCAATAGATAAACATTTCACAGAAAAAAAGGAAAAAGAAGAAAATGAAACAAAAGAAGGAAAAGATAATAATGAAAAAGACAACAAAAAGAAAATGAGAAGATTAATATCAATAATGAATAAACCAGTAAATCCAATGTTAATAGAAGCATTAATATATTATGAAAGTGGGAAAGAAACTGAAGCAATAATAGTATTAAATCAAATATTACAACAATATTCTCCTCATGATCCATATACTTTAATATTTTTAGCTAATATTTATTATAATTTAGCAATTGAAATAAGAAATAAAAATCATTTTACAGAAAAATTAAATCATGCAATTGAATTATATTTCAGAGCATTAGAATATGATAAATATAATGCAATGGCAGCAATAGGTTTATGTAATTGTTTATGTGAATATAATTATACTGATAAAGCATTAGAAATTTATAAAACTGTAATTGAGACAATGGAAAATAATACAAATGCTTTTATTAATGAAAGTTTTATTTATATGAATGATAAAAAATATGCTAAAGCTTCTATTATATTACATAAAGTCTTGAAAAAATTATATAATGGAAAAAATCCTGTAATTGAAAATTTATTAGGAAAATGTTATATTGAAACAAAAGAATTTTCAAAAGCAAATAAAATATTAAAAAACTTAATGATGAGATTTCCAGATGTAATAACATATAAATTCAATTATGGTACTTTATTAACAGCAAAATCTCAAGAAAAATTAAGTAAAAATGATAGAAAAGTAAAAGATACAGAAGAAGTAATTCAATTAATAAATAGAGCTGAAAAAATATTTGAGATGATAAATAATATAAGAAGAGATGAAAAAGAAGAAAGAATATTAAAAAATAGAGAATTTTATTATAAATGTAGTGAAATGATTACTGTTTGTTCTTCAATTCTTTCAAGAGCAAATGATAATTTAAAAGAAGATCAAAAAAAAGAATCAGAAATGAATTTAAAAATTAAAAATAATATTGAAGAATATAAGAAGAAATTAGAATATCAAAAACAAAATGAAGAAATAAATAAAAATAGAAATGTATTAAGTGAAGAAAATTATAATAGAAATAAAGAATTAGAAGCTAAATTAACTAATATGGGAATTGAAGATTCTCCGAAAGAAAAAAAGGGAAAAAAGAAAGAAAAGAAAAATAATAAGAATAAAAATAAGAATGAAAAAGATGAAGTAAATGAAGAGAAAAATAATAAAGAGAAAAAGAAAAAAAAGAGAAAATTACATAAAAGAAAAAATGATGAAAATGATGAAGAAGAATTACAAAATGAAAATGAAGAATTGCAAAATGAAAACAGGGAATTACAAAATGAAAATAAAGAATTAGGAAATGAAAATGAAGAAATGGAAAAAAGTGAAATTGATGATAATGATAATGAAAATGAAAATAATAATAATAATAAAATGGTAGTTGATGATGATGAAAAAGAAGATAATAAAATGGATATTGACAACGAAAATAACAATCAAATTAAAAATAAAAATGAAAGTCAAGAAGATAATAAAAATGAAAATAATAATAATAAAGAAATTGATGATAATGAAAAAGCAAATAATAATAAAGAAATTGATGATAATGAAAAAGCAAATAATAATAATAATAATGAAGATATTAATAATGATGAAAATGAAAATAATAAAAATGAAGATATTAATAATGATGAAAATGAAAATAATAATAATGAAGAAATTGATATTAATAAAAAAGAAAATAATAATAAAGAAGAAATTGATATTAATAATAATGAAAATAATAATAATGAAGATATTAATATTAATGAAAATGAAAATAATGAAAAAGAAGAAATTAAAAATGAAGACGTTAATATGAAAAAAGAAAGTGAGAAAAATTAAAATGAAGGTAATAGATTATATATGATTAAAGAAAATAAAAATATTATTATAATTTAAGTAAATGATATATTTAACACTACAAAAAAAATAGTTAAATTAAATTTAATATTAATTAAAAACAATTTTCATCAATAACTGAAAAAATAAGATCAAATTCACAAAGAATAACCTATTTTTATTATATTATATAATTTCAAATACAAATTAAAAAAATATATAAATTTTATTGTTGTTCAATATGATTTATAACATTTTGAAAACTTTGAAAACAACTATTACCAAATTGACTTTTAGTTCCAGAAATTATTCTATCATCATCAGAAAAACCATTAGTATTTGTTATATTCTGATTATTTTTCTTCTTTATTTCTAAACTTGCTAAATTTAAAGTATTTATTTCATCAATTTGTTTTTCATTAGTTAAATTTAAAATATTTTCTTCTTTTTCTTCTTCTTTAATAATTATTTCTTTTGGTAAATCCTTTTCTTTTTTTTCTTCATTACTTGAATTATCTTCACTATCTTCCAAATTATTTTGAATTTTAACTGATAATATATTTTCAATAGTAATTTGTTTTGAATTAATTTTAGCATAATCATCTATATTATCATATTTTTTTTTATCAAAAAATTTGAGACAATTACATATATTAAATGTATTTCTTAAAGAAAAATTTAAGAAAGTTCTTCCAATTTGAATAGGTAAAATAACGTGAGGTAATATTCTTAATTTTTTAATTTGTAAAAAAACTAAAGAACCAAATTTAGAATTACAATCTTCTAAAACAACTTCATTTTCATTTGTTTTTGTAATTTGGCAATGCATTCTACTAACAGTAACATCAGTAATTCTTAAATCACTTTCATGACTTCTTCCAATTTTAATTTCGTTTTTTTTATCAAAAGAAATAATATAAATACTCTTTTGTCCATTTAAAGGTAAAGTATCTAAAGAAATATAATTTTTAAATTTAGATTCTGAAAAATCCCAAATTTGATAAAAAGTATGTTCTACTTTAATAAAATCAGGAAACACTTGTTTACATAATTCACAAGCAATTTGATTAAATGTATAAATAGTACAATAATCATTAGAAGAAGAAGAAAAAGTTGATTTACTTTTTAACCATTGTTGTAAACAAGATAAATGAATATATTTTAATCCTCCTAAACATTTACAAGGATTTAATAAAGGAGAATCAACTTCTTTTTCATCACAATAACAAATTCTACAAATTTTCTTTTTTTTATTATTTTTTTCTTTTTTAATTGAATTAATTAAACAAGGTTTAGTTATATCTTTATATAAATCATATATATTTCCATTTCCTTTCTTTCTTCCTTCTAATTGTATTTCTCTTACTTTTAAAGTAACTCTTCCAAATTTAATAACATCACCTGGATTTAATATATAACCATTATTATTATATTTTTTATTTTTAAAATTTTTTAATGATATCCAAGTTTTTTCTCTTTCTGGCTTTTCATCTAAAATTAAATTTGAATTTGTTGAAAAAGAATGAGTATTGAAATAAAAATCTGTTAATGAATTATCAATATAAAATAAAGATTCACCTTGTTGAATTGGATTTACTGTTTCATTTAAATCTTTTCCTTGATAATCTATTTGATTTTTATTTCTAAAAAATGAACATGGAGTTGATATATTAAATTCTTGTTTTGTTACTTCTTGAGATTCATAATCAAAAAGTTCATTAGATTCTTTTGGCCATGTTAATGATGTTATATGTAAATTATGCTTACATTTTTTCATTATTTCATAATTTTTAAATTTGTAAAATTTATTTAATTAATATGTTTAGTATTCTATTATTTTAATTAAAAAGATTTTATATTTTAATTTATAAATTGTTTAAATTTTATAATTTATAAATCTATATAATTTATTTTAAAATAATTAATAGTTTTTTTAATTCCGTTAAACAAAGCATAGATATCAAACTATCTATTTTTAATTTGATATTTTGATTATATACAACATAAAAATTAATCTTCCATTTTTAAAATCTTTGTTCAAGAAAAATATATTTACAAAACAATGAATATTAAATAAAAAGTATTTTGAAAATAATGTTTACTGGGAATTTTGATTAATAAGAGATTTAATATCATCAAATAATTCACTTTTAATTCCTTCAGAATTAGGGCAAATATGTTCAAAAATAGGTAATCTCTTTTTTTCAAATAAAGTTTTGATATTTTCAACATTTTCTAATTTGGATAAAGTTTGAAGAGTTTTAGTATAACTCATATTTGGATCATAAGGATTATTTAAAATATTAGTTTTTAAAGCATGAGCAAATTGACATCTATTACCATAAGGACAAAAACCATAAGTAAAAAATTGAACACATTTTTTAGTTCTATAATAAGTAGAATGAGTAACTTTTGATCTTAAATTTTCTTTTCCATGAGCATAAGCACAATTATCACCATATTTACAATAACCATTTATTTCATAATATTTACATAATTCTGTTTTATATTTTACTTTAAAATCATTTGCATTACTTTTGAATGGTATTTTCTTTGAATTATATTTCATTTGTATATTTTCTTCTTCATCTTCATTACTTGTACTTTCTTCTGAATCCTTTGAATATTTTCTTTTATTATTTTTTATATTTAATGAATTTTCATATTTCATTATATTGTCTTCTTGCTCATATTTTTTTAAATCAAAAGTATATTTTTCTTTTCTTATTTTTTTCAATTTATAATTTGATTTATTTTCATTATATTGATTATTGGTTTTTTTTACAGTTTTATGATTATAGTTGTTACTTGAAATTAAATTTATTAAATTTTGATTTGGAGTTTGAGGACACATTTTTTACTTTTTTATTTTTAAATTTTTTTTTATTTATCTCCTTAAATAATGTTTAAATAAAATAGTTTTTATTAATAATTGTTTTTATTTTTTTTTGGAAATTTTCAATTAAGATTATTTGTAAATTATATAATTATATATATTGATTATTGATACAATAACTATTTTTTTACACTGATAATTTTTAAGATTTTTTTTTGCATTTTTTTATCGAAATTTCTAGAAATCTTTTTTATATTATTCTATATCAGTTATTAAATTAAAAAAATTAAAAAATTATTTTTATTATAAACAAAGATTTTTGAGTGTTATAGATATATACTCTAAAAAATAAATCACATTTATAAAACTTTTATACTTTTCATTTTGAGAAAATTATTCTTCAAATATGTTAAAAAATTTAAATAAATGGAATTAATTTTAATAATAGTAAAAAATAATGTGTTAGTTCTCCAAAAAAATTCGAAAACAGGATAATTATTAAAAATTATTCATAATAAATATGGAAAAAAAATATGCGTTAAAAAAAATTGAAAGAATAAGTTCATCACCTCATTCTCAATTTAACTCTTTAGGAAGTAATATAATAACAAATATATTATTTCCTTTTTTCACATATAAAGAAATAAAGAATATGAAAAATATAAATATTCTTTTTTATAATTGTTTTATAGATTATGTAAATCTTTGGTTCAATGATCTAAAAAATATATTAAATGAATATAAAATAGAATTTCCAACAGTAATAAATACAATATCAAAAAATGAATCAATAGATAAAAAAATTAAATATAAATGTCCATACGATAAATGTCATTATATAGAATTTTCAGAAAAAGGTTTTAATCATATAGGATTATTTATAGATGAAAATTGGACTTGGAAAAATGATTCTCGATATTATGAAACTAAAATTTATAAAAATTCATTTTTTAATAATGAAACTCCTTATTTAATTACTGTTTGTTGGGTTGACACAAATTTAACAATGACAAATATTAAAGATGGTCATTATAAATTATATTTAAGACATTCTGTTTATAAATTAAGAGAAAAATGTATGAGATTAAAAATATTTTTAAATGATAATGAAATTTTCAGTAGTGAATATCCCACTAGAATGATGATTGATAATAATTTAAATTTTTTGAAAAATGAAAAAAAAAAAATTAAAGAAGAAGAAAAAGAAGATATAAAAGAAGAAAATAAAGAAGATATAAAAGAAGAAAAAAAAGAAGATATAAAAGAAGAAAAAAAAGAAGAAGAAGTTAGAAAATTTTTTAGAGGAAGATTAATTGGAGGAAGAAGAATTTTTATAGAAAAAAAAAATGAAATAGAGGAATATGAAGATTTATTATATGATGAATTAATTGAAGGAATTAAAATTTCTGAAGATAAAGAGAATAAATTGGAAAAAGAAGGTAATAAAATAGAAGTTAAATTTTATCATAATGATGATTTTTGGAAAAATGATTGGGGAATAGATTCTGTTTATTTAGTTGTTGAATAAATAAAAAAATTTTATTTGTTAATAACTTTTAAATGTTCATAAATTAATAATAATTAAATAAATATATTTTTGTAATTGATCATATACTTTTATTAATATTTAATTAAAAAATTGTGAAAAAAGAATATTTAAATCTTCTTGTGTAAGAACTATTTCTTCATTATTATTTAAAGTTTTATTTATTTTCTCATTTGATAATTTATTTACATTCTCTTTTTGAGATGAACTTCTTTCAATCTTTATTTTTATATTTGATTTTTTATTGTCACTTAAAAATTTTATTTTTTCTTTATTTACAATAATATTATTATCTTTATTATTAATTTCTTTATATACTCTTTTCTTTTTTAATTCACTTATAATTGAATTTTCTTTATTCAATTGAAATAAAGAATCAATAGAATTTGTAGTATAATTAATTTGCTTATTATTTCTTAATTCTTTATTTTTATCTAACAAATCATAAATATGACAAATTACTCTAGCAGTCATATAAGAATCAAACAAAGCATTATGAAAGTTATTTTTATCAGATTTAATATTAAAATATTCACAGCATTTACCAAGATTACTAAAAGACAAAGAATACTTTAAATCAATTTTAGAAATAACATTATAAAAAATTCTCATTGTACATCTAAATCTTTTTTGACTAATTTTTTGTAATCCCCAATAACTTAATTCATTATTAATAATATTCATATCAAAAGGAGAATTATGAGCAAAGATAATCGAATTACCAATAAATTTTAAAAAATTTTCCATATTATTTTTATCACTTTCATAAACATTTTCACAGTATTTATCATAATAATCATTACTAATTTTATGGATATTAATTACTTCTTTGTTCATTGATTCTCTTGGTTTAATATATATATGAAATTGTATTCCAGTTAATTTTCCATTTATTATTTCATGTGCTCCTAATTCTATTAAATGTGCTTTTCTATGTAATCCAGTTGTTTCGGTATCTAAAACTATATATCTTCCTTTTTTTGGTGGTATATTATATAAATATTTATTCTTTTTTTCATCTATTTTTATTTTCTCTAATTTTTCTGAAAGAGTCAACTTCATTTTTTTAAATTTAAAAAATGTTTTTAAATAATTTATTTAGATTAAATAATGATGAGTTTAATTATTATCATTTAATTTTATTTACTCATTTTATTTAATAAAAATGTTCAATTAAATATTTCTCTTCTTTATTTTTATTTTATTTTTTTTCAGTGGAAAGTTGGTGAAAAATTTTTTAATCTCAATGAAAAATAATTCTAATTTATAATCCTATTATTTAATTTTTTATGATTAAAATTAATAAATGCTTATATATTTACTTTAAAATAATTTACTAAATATTAATTATACAAAATATTATTGTTTTTTTCTAAATAATTGATTTAAAACTTGATCTTCAAAACATTTATAAACTTCATAAGATAAATTTTTAACTTCTTCATCGCTGATATTTTCATTAATAAACTTAATAATTTTTCCTAAAGAACCTTTTCTTAAATAATCAATAGGTTCATTCATTTTAAAATCTTTTAAAAATTTCATAACTTTAATCATATAATTTTTTTCATTTTCAATAACAAATTTTTTTTTTTTAATTTGTATAACAATAGAAGCTAAATAATTAGTAATTTTATGTGCAATATCTAATCCATTTTTTTCATCAATTCTTTTTAATTTTTTCTTTAAAAAAGTATTATCTTTAAAATTAGAACTTTTTTCACTTAACGCACTTTCTTCAATTTTTTCATTTTCATTTTTTGAAGGACTAATATTATTTATTTTCTTTTCTTTTTCATTATTTTTATTAATATCATCAATTAAATTTTCTTTTAAATTATTTTCTTTTAATCCTTTTTTACAATCATATAATTCTTTTGCAATTTTAATAGAGTCTAATAAATTTTTTTTTTTAGTGTTTGAATGAATTTTATATTCTTTTTCAAATTTACTTAAATTTCTCTTTGGTAAAGTAGCATGAGTATTATCACCAATAAAACTTACTCTATATTTTATTTCTTTATTATCTTCTTCAATTCCTTTTATCATTGCAGGCCACCATGGATATCCTCTTATTTTTGCCCATATTATTTCATCAACTGTAAAATATTCCATTTTTATTTTTTATTATTTTTTATTTTTTATTTTTTAGGTATTTTTATATTTTTTTTATTATATATTTATAATGGAATGGTTTCCTCATTTAATTTTATTATTTCTATTTCCACCCAATCTGGAAATTTCACATTTTTCATTCCTTTTATAATTGAATCTTCATCAAAATTAATTAATTTAATTGAATTAATTTGATTTAAAATTTCTGAGAAATCCATATTTAAAAATTTTTGTTCAAAATGAGATAAAAAAACAATAGCAGCAGCATAAATAGATTTTAATCCTTCAATCATATAAACATCCCAAATTCTCATAGCAATATCAATATTAACACAATGAGAGAATAAAGTCATATTCCAATTAAGAAAATAATGTTCAGGATTAATTTGTAAATTATCAAAATATTCACATAATTCAGGTAAATTAAAGTAGAAAATTTGTTTAAATAAATGTAATCTAGTTTTTATTCCTTTTTCATCAAATTTATAAAAAGGAAGAATAGCAGGATCTAAAATTAAATTCATCATTGAAACAAAAGCTTTAAATTTATCCATATTTAATATTAACATTGCTCCTATAAAACTTAATCCTTGAACATAACCAATATCTGGTCTTGAAATTACAAATGCTCTTAAAATTTCTCTTAAATCTTCTGATAATGGAGAATTATGTGTAAATATATTTAAATATGGAAATGTTCTTTCTATATCTAAATCTATTATATTTATTGAATTTTCTCTGTCATTTTTCTCTTTTTCTTCTTTCGATATTTCTATTTTATTATTTATATTTTTTAATTGATCTTTTTTTTTATTTTGAATTTCTAATAATAAATCTATTGCTTTTTTTACTTCTATTTCATAATATTCTTTTGTTATTGAGAATCTATTTCCTAAACACATTAACCATATTTTTCCTCTTAAATTATTTGGTAATCCTTCATAAAAGTAAAATTTAGTTGATTCTTTTTTTCTTATTTCAATCCAATTTGGAATTAATTCATTTAACCATATATTATTATAATAATTCATTTTTTCTTTTTTTAATTTCTCTTTTTCTTTTATTTTTTGTTCTTTTAATTGTTTTTGTTTAATTGATTCTAAATATATTTTTCTATTTTCTTCAACTAATCTTCTATGATATTCTTCTTCTTCTTTTGATTTTTTTGGTAAATTTTTTGGTCTAAAACTTAAAATTTTATTAATTTTATTACTATTTATTGATTCACAAGGACCAACAACATCAATATAATTTCTTAATTCTGCCATTGATTGTTCTAATGCTATATTTGATTGAAGAGATTTTGAATGATCTTGTCTTAGTGTTTCTTTCTCACTTGAATTTAAAGTATTCTCTAATGATTCTAATGATAATTTTAAATTTTCATTTTTTAAATTTTTATTATTTCCTTGTTTATTCATTTTTTATTTAATTTCAAATAAAAAATAAAAAAGAAAATAATATAAATTTTTCAAGAGGATATTTATTACTATTATTAATCATAAGAATTTTAGGAAAAAAATAAATCAATTAATTCTTTCTTTATATTATTTATTAGTAAATTATGTTTTTTATAGGGCCTTTAATATTATTATCAAACATTTTATTTTTTATTTTTTAAAAAATTCTATGATAAAATTTATAATTTAAATGAATGAAAATTCAAATAATTCTGAAAATGAAATTGAAAATGATTTTAATAATGAAAATATTATTAATATGATAAAGGAAAATGAAATTGAAAATTTTTTCAATGATGAAATAGATAATAATTCAAAAGAAAATAAAACTATGAATTCAAGTAGTTTTTCTTTATTAAAAGAATTAGAAGATAAATGGGATTCCATTGAAAGAAAAAAAAATTCTTTTATTGGAAATAAAAATTTACAATATAATATTAGAGTAAAAGAAAGAAAAAAAGAAAATTATATATTATTAAAAAAAGAAATTGAGAAATTAAAAAGTATATTTTTAAATAAAATAGAAAAAGAAAATGAAATTAATGACAATAAAAATAGAGAATTTGAACAATTTATATATGATAAAATTTCAGAAATGGAAAAATATAAAATTAAAAGTGAAGAAATAAATAAATTACTAAAAGAAAGAGAAATAGAAAAAATAAATGAAAATAAAAAAAAAAAAAAACCAAATAGAAAAAAAGAAATAATAAAAAATCATTCATTTTTACAAAAAGAAAAATATAATAATGATAAAAGAAATATTCCTTTAAAATATAGAGGAAATATATTTACTTGTAAAGATTTAACAGAAGTAGAAGGATTAGTTTATGAAACTCCTGATAATATAAATGATAATATTAATAAATATAAAAATCCTGTTTCTGAATCTTTAAAAGGAAAAATGAAATTTGTATATGATGATATAATTAAACCTATTTATTTCCCTGATAATATTTTTAATAATGTTATAATGGAATCTTCAAGAGAAAATCTTATTAATGAAGAAAATAAAAATAATAATATTAATAATAATAAAAATAATAATAATTCAAATAATGTATTAATTGATAATAATATAAATCCTAAAACTTTAAATTCTTTAGAAAAAAATTTTGATGAAATATTAAAAGCAATAAATCCAAATATGAATCAATTAAATAAAGGTAATAAACATATGGGTTCATTTCTTAATGAAGATTACAAAGAAAATCCTGAAGAAAATAATCCTGAGTTAGATAAATATTTTAAAGATTTATCTATTCAAGCAAAATGTAAACTTCCGAAAAATATTTCTAAAAAAATTAATCAAACAAAAGATATTTCAATTAATGATACTTATTATTTAAAAAATAATTTTTCAGACCAAAAATTTTTTAAAAAAATGGGAGAAAATATTCATTTATTAAATCAATTAGTAAAAATCACCCCTAATCAAAATAATATTCAAAAAATAAGAAGTTTAAACAATATTAATAATTATAGTTCTTTTAATATAAATGATAAATCTCCTTCAAATAAATCTTTTATTAGAAGTCAATATACATCATTTAATTCTGATATTCAAAATATAGATAAAAGTAATTATAGTTTTCTAAATAATAATAGAATTTATTCAAAAAATAAATTTGAAGATATTTTATCAAAAATGTATGATATTAATACATTAAAAATTCAAAAAATCATCCAAAAAAAATAATATCATTAATATAATTTAATTTATTTATAAATAAATTAAAAACAAAATAAAATTAGATTTTTTTGATTAATTTCTTAAAGTAAAAAAAAATGAGAAGTGATTTTATTATCTCAACAATTTATTTAAAAAAGAAATTGCTTTATATAGTATCCCATAATTTATCTGTTTTAAAGCAAACCCAAATTAATTTATTCTTTTGATAATAAAAAAATATTAATAATTTATATAAATTTTTTATCAAAAAAATAATAATTAATTCAGTTATGTTCCTTAAAAAGACTTTTGATAAAAGAATGAAGAAATATTCATTAATGGAAGGAATACCAAAAAGTTTAAGTGATTTTGAAAGTAATTTTGTTCAAGTAGAATCAGCTCCTCCGTTATTTCCATATAAAAATCCTTCAAACAATCCTTTAAAATTATTATCCTTTAAAAAATCACTTCCCGAAGAAATAAATTCAACAAATCAATTAAGATTATTAGATGACAAAGAATGGCAAAATCAATTTTCATTGAAAAATTTAAGAGAATCATATAATAAAAAAGAAGAATTAAATTTTTTTCCAGAAGAACAAAAATTTCCTCCTTTAAATTATCCTCCAAAAATACAAGAATCAATAGATTATGTTAAGAAAATAACAGATTTAGATATATTAAAATTAAATAAGAAAGAATGGGATAATTCATCAGATTTAAATGTGAAAAATTCATCTAAAGGAGTAGACTTAGAAAAAGTATTATTTGATTTAAATCATCATTTTAATGATTTTAAAATAACTCCTTTAAAAAGAAATAAATTCATTTATGAAGGGTGTGATAGTAGAGATAAATATAATATAAAAAATAAAGTTTGGAATGTAAGTACAAATGAT
>JAEEGL011018000.1_pt1 | contig 21880 bp, 17 predicted proteins | sample 9134231 | NCBI WGS metagenome assembly JAEEGL01 (sample SAMN16246548, study PRJNA631951) | gut metagenome | biome: gut microbiome; feature: rumen; material: fiber-attached | host: Bos | place: Iran: Karaj | collected 2018-10 | reverse complement strand
TACCTCTTTACCTCGGAACAGAGCAAGGTCCTGATCTACCTTCTGGAGTATGCCTGTATCGTCATTATGGCCCTGCTGTTATGGCGAGTGGAAACGCTGCAAGCGTTGAGCGAAAGCACCACGGCAGAGGAACCGGCCAAGCAAGAGACAGCATCGGTACCGCAAGCCCTCCCCGTCGATATCGCCTCTCTCTTGAAAAAGAACTGCGAGAACAAGCATCTCTATCTACAGCACGACCTCTCCCTGTCCCAGCTTGCCCTGGCCACCGGCACAAACCATTATTACCTGAGCCAGTACTTCACCCAGCAGGGACTCACCTATAACGCTTACATCAACGGTCTTCGCATCCGCCATTTCATTCGCCTGTACCAGAAGGCCATGGCCGAGAAGCGCGCCTTCACCGCTCAGCAGCTGGCATCCGAGAGCGGATACCGCAGCTACAGCACTTTCAGCGCAGCGTTCAAACAGCGCACCGGAAAGTCCGTTACGGCGTGGATGCAGGACGCCGGAGAGTAGGTATCTCTGCTCTTCACTTTCAGAATCTGCAATAATTGTTTCAGAATCTGCAACACTTGCAGTCTGAAACTCCCGACCTATTGTATATATGGGACGGGAGTAGGTATTTTTATTCTTTTAAAGAGAAAACACGTATCAGATATGAGAGAATTCCTGCTTACTTCGGCCCTGATGCTGGCCACCGTATCCGTCTTTGCTGCCAAACCGTTTAAGGTTACTAAAGGCAGTCTGGATGTGTTTAAACAAGACGTTACTGCCACGTGGGTCATAGACCTTTCGGAGGCTCAGTTTGTGAACAACGGCATCTTTGCCAAGGAGAACAAGGGGGACTTCAAGACTTGGTGCGAGGAGGACTATGACGAGCGCGTCCGTCTTATGAACGAGGCTTTCTTTGATGCTTTCAATGTGCAGAGTCCCGGCATGGAGCTGGTGAGTGAGGGCGAGGCTCCTTATCAGGTCATTCTCAAGGTGGACACTTTTGAGCGTGCCCAGGGGCCCGGAGTAATGGGAAGCTGCTATATCAGCATTTACGGAACCCTCAGCGTTGTTGACACCGCTTCAGGAGATACAGTCCTGGAGGTGAAGGTGAACAACGTGAAGGGAGATACGGATTTTAATGAGACAGACCGCTTCCCCAAGGCCATGAAGTGGTTCTGCCGTGATTTGTTCAAACTGAAGAAGTAGGTATTAAAATAAGTATTTATATATGAGAAAAGCATTCTTAGCCATCGCTGCGGCGATGATGGGCATCTTTACATTAATTTCCATTAATTGATGATTATTTTTATTCACAACCATATGATGGATAATGAATTCAAAAAACATTATGATGCTCCCTCGACACTTGTTTTCGAGGTAAAGATTGAAGGCTTCGTCTGCCAGAGCATATTAGATGATAACGGCGGTGGTATGCCGGGTGGAGAACCTGCAATACCGTTCTGAGTCCCGTGATGAAAGAAAAAATGATTACGACTATGAATAGAAAGATTTTAATCCATTCGCTGCCCATTGTGATGGCGGCAATGATGATGGCTGCGTGCTCATATGAGGACATGGCAGAAATAACGGGCGACGACACCTTAGAGGCCCGCACGTGGCAGGTGAGCATCAACGCAGGCCCTGCTGAAACCAAGGCCATCAGCATAGGTGGTAACAACGGACAAACGCTCTACACCAACTGGGATCCCGACGATGCCGTCGAGGTCGTCAAGGACGGTGCCTCTGTCGGCACGCTGCACGCAGACGTAAGTGCAGGCAATTCGGCTTATGCTACCCTGACGGGCACGCTGACGGGCACCTTCGCCGTGAACGACGAGGTGACGCTCTACTACCACACGGCAGCGCTCGACTATACGGGTCAGACGGGCACGCTGGCTGGCGTGTCGACCAACAAGAGTTACCTGACGGCCACCTCCACCGTAAAGAGCGTGGATGGCAGCGGCGGATTCCTCTCCATGAGCAGTGCGGCCTTCTCGCCCATGCAGGCTTACCTCGAACTGTCGTTTACCGACGGAACCAATCCCCTCAGCTTCACGAGTCTCGACATCTGGGCTGACGGCGGCAAACTGGTAAAGACGAAAGCCCTGGATGGCACCACCACCTATGCCACGAAGGCTGAACCGCTGACCATCACCCCCGCCACAGCCACCGACAAGGTTTTCATAGCCTTGCGTGACGAGAACGGTGCTGCCAACAATTATCACTTCATGGCTACTGCCACAAACGGTAAAAAATATGCCTATGATGGCAGTAAGAACCTGGCACGGGGGAAGTACTATAAAGGAACAGCGACAACGAGAATCGTCCTCGACATTAACAGCCCAGATTTGGGACAGGTTATCGGTGACGATGGTAAGAACTATGATTATGCCAGCCTTCCCGACGGCGTAACCGCAGTGGCCAGGATTTGCTACCTCGCTCGCGACCACGGTCTGGCACTCGCGATGGCTGACGAGGGCTCGATGAACTGGAATACGGCAGTAACAACTTGTGCCGCACACACACCGAAGTTCCACAATGGCACATGGAAGTTGGCCAACAACGACGAGTGGAACGTTATGTTTAACGCAGCTGGCGGTTCTGGCAATTTGCTCGATAGTTTCTCTAGTGTCGGCGGCACGAATTTGGTGAACGACAACTACTGGTCGAGTTCGACGTACAATACCTACGCATTGCGCTACTATTTCCCGGGCTCCAGCTGGTATATTGAAGATAAGAATACCGACTACATCCGCGCACGCGCCTGCCTCACGTTTGAGTTTGCCGCTCCAGCTCCAGCCGTGGGACAGGTTATCGGTACCGATGGTTTGAACTATGAATATGCATGTCTGGGCGGCGTGACCGCAGTGGCCAGGATTTGCTACCTCAATGGCGACCACGGTCTGGCACTCGCGCTGGCTGACGAGGAGAACATTTCGAGCTGGTCTGTAGCAAAAGAAAAATGTGAAACACACACACCGACGGTCCCCAATTGCACATGGAAGTTGGCCACCAAGGACGAGTGGGACGTTATGTTTAACGCAGCTGGCGGTTCTACCACTCTGTGCAATAGTTTCGAGAGCGTCGGCGGCTCGAATATGCAGGCGCAGTTCGGCTACTGGTCGGCTACGGAGCAGGGGACCGAAGCGTGGAGATACAGTACAGATTTAGAATCCTGGTTCTCGAGCTCTAAGGGCGTCAACAACATAGGGGCTCGTGCCTGCCTCGCGTTTTGACCCGGCTGCTGAAGAAATTTGAATAATCTAAATTAGTTTATATATGAGAAAAGCATTCTTAGCCATCGCTATGGCGATGATGAGCATCCTCTTCGCAGGATGCGACAAAGGAAATGAAGTGGAACCGGATCGGGGTGTTGCCCAAAAGATTATCGGAAAATGGATAACGGCCGAGACGGACAGCAAGGTTATCCCCACCAATGAAAAAATCGTTTTCGACATTGTCTCCACTACCGAGGCCTATGTAAGTCTTTCCCTTCAGGACAGACAAAGAGAAGAAACCCCTTGGCGTGATCGGCAACAGGTGGATATAGAAATATTGGGCAATGACGTGACCCTCTCCCATAGTCCTAAGACCGGTATGACTGTGATAGTTGAACTCCACGTCAATGCCATTACAAGCACGACGATGATTGCCAAGCGCACCGTTACCATCCGGCAGGACGGCGGTCTGGTGAAGTCCGACGAGAACATGGTCCGCTACGAGAAACTGAATGTGGACTACAGCAAAGACATCTATGGCCTGTGGGAAGGCCGTATGATCAGCGACCAGTCTGAATACGACGACGGCCAGGAGCACCGCTGGGAGTTCAAGGATGACGGCACCTTCGTATTTTATCTCAAGAACAAGAAGGGCGTCTGGGAGAAGAAGGATGATGAGTACGCCCAGTACTTCGTAGCAGGAAACCTGCTCTGCACCCGCTGGAAGAATGCCGGCGATGGCACCCAGGAGAACCGTGAATGGTGGGAAATTACCGCCCTGGGCGAAAGCGAAATGGTATGGACCGCCCTGCGCGAGAAGGAAGACGGCAGCCAGTACACCGCCGCTTTCACCATGAGCAAAGTGGGCGTTCCCACGCAAGCAGAAGTGGAAGAGGCCATCATCGGCAAGTGGATGACGGCAGAGCTCAACGGAAAGCCTTTCCTGACCAATGACAAGTTCGTGTACACGTTCCTCAACACCACATCGGCCTATATGAGCGCCTCTGTTACGGAAGAGGTCTGGCACGACCAAACTTCTCTGGATGCAAATATTAAAGACAATGTCATCACCCTCAGCAAGCAGGACGAGCACAAAAGCATGACCATAGAGATGACGGTCACCTCCATCAACGCCAATGAGATGCATGCCGATGTGAAGGGCACCTTGACGGTGGATGGCGTAGTGACCCATACCATCAATGATCATTTCCTCTACGAAAAGGTAAAAGAGCATTACCGCAAGCCCATCCGGGGCATGTGGGAAGGCCGGAGAATCTCCGGTGGAACCACCGAGTATCACCGCTGGGAGTACTTCGAAGACGGCACCTTCAACTTCTACCGCAAGGAAGGGGATGACCAGTGGATTAAAGTGCAAGACGAATTTGCCAATTACTTTGTGGATGGCCGCCTGCTCTGCACCCGCTGGAAGAACGCCGGCGAAGGCACCCAGGAGTACCGCGAATGGTGGGAGATCCGCAGTATCGAGAACGACACCATGATCTGGACCGCCCTGCGTCTGAACGAACTGGGTGACAGATATGTGGAGTCCTTTGTCATGACTAAGGTACAGGTCCCCACGGCCGACGAAATCATGCGTACCATCAAGAGCACCAAGTGGATGACGGAGAAGCTGAACGGCGAGATCGCCCTCACCAACGAGAAGGCCGTGTTCACCTTCTTCTCCAGAACCCAGGCTACCATCAGCGCTTCGTTTGTGGAAACGCTCTCCGGCGAGAAGGAATGGGCCACCCAGCGCGAGTTCGACTATGTGATAGAGAACAATGTGATTACCCTCACCTGCAAGTTGGACGAGAACACCACCTTCGTTGACGAGATGAAGATCGGTTTCATCGACGATGAGAACATCCACTGTATGTATCGGCGCACGCTGTATCAGGACGGCAGGACGCTCCCTTATCCCGCAGTGAGCCTCGAGCTCAGGAAGCAGGAAAAGACGCCGGTCAATTACGGGTCCTACATTCTGGGCACCTGGGAGGGCCGCGCGACCAGTGACCATTCCCAGTATGACGACGGCCAGGTGCACCGCTGGAAGTATGAGGGCAAAAACTATGTTTACTACGTCAAGCAGGGCAATAACTGGGTTCCCAGCTCCAACACGGAGAATGAATACTACGTAGACGGCCGCCTGCTTCTCACGCGTTGGGTTGACAACGGCGTCGAGTACCGCGAGTGGTGGGAAATCATGTCCCTGGACGATCAGACCATGATCTGGGGCGCCATCCGCGAAGATGAATACGGCAAGCGCTATCCGGCGTCCTTCGCCTTGACCAGAATTGAATATTGGGAAGAATAAATAACGCACAACCATGAAGAGACGCTTGCTGTTATTCGCCGTTTTATTATTGGTCTGCGGATGCAGACAGGTGCCGCCTTTGACCTTCCTGGCCGGCACTTACGAGGTGACCACCTCGGGGCATAACGGCGATATACGCCTAAGTGTCTCTTTCAGCGATTCGTGTATCACGGATATCCAGGTGCTGGATCAGCAGGAGACCCCGCACGTCGGGGACGTCGTCTTCGACCGGCTGATCCCGCAGATTATCCAGGCCAACGGCCTGGGCGTAGATGCCGTGTCGGGCGCTTCCGTGACCAGCCGCGCGCTGCTGGACGGCGTGATGGACGCTGCCGTCCAGGCAAAGGTGTCTGATCCCGGGCAGTTCCGGACTCAGGCCGTGTCCCGGGAGCAGCGGAAGTCCGTGGAGGGCACGTGGGATGTGGTCGTCGTGGGAGCCGGCGGTGCCGGACTCGCAGCGGCGGCCGAGGCCGCCCAGCTGGGCAACACGGTGTTGGTGATCGAGAAAAACGCCGAGATGGGTGGCAACACCCTGGTCTCGGGCGGGATCTTCCAATGCGTGATGCCTTATCTGGTCTGGGAGCCGGCCCGCCCAGAAGCGACGGAGGGCGTGGGCTACGACGGGGTGAGTTACCCGAAGACGAAGTCCGGCCCCGGCTGCATCAAAGAGCTTGAGACCATCCTCCAGTGGGAAGAGAAAGATTTTGACGAGGCCTACTATGCCACGCACGCGTTCGAGCCGGGCGATATCGCCCAACTGACCCGTCACGGCGTACACGGCGAGTATCTCCCCGTCCTTCAAGACCTGAAGAAGGAGATTGCAGAGTACCTGGCCTGGGCCCGGCCGAAGCTGGCCCGCGGCGTGCCGGAGACCGACCTGGCACTGTTCTCGACCCAGAACCTGCACATCTTCCAGACCTACTACGGCGGCCTGCGCCAGAGCGCCGACAAGACGGAGTGGGTATACAGCAATCTGCGTATGGCGCGCCAGATCGTGGAGAAGGGACAGGAGCTCAAGCCCTGGCTCTCCGCGATGGGCGTCAGCTTCCTGGAGCGGCAGATCATCATCGTCGGCGCCCTGTGGTTCCGCGGCAACAAGATGCTCGGAGCCGACATCGACACGGACGGAGACAGCATCGCCGAGCACATCGACGGCAACCTTGGCGCCTACATCATGGCGCCCTACACGACCTTCATCAAGGCCAGTCCGCAGAACCGCCTCCTAACCTCCTCCGCCGCACGGGAACTCATCGTGCGGCGCGGGAGGGTCCGGGGCGTTAAGGCCCTGATGGATGACGGCACTCCCGTGACCGCATTCGCTCGCAAGGGCGTCATCGTCGCCACGGGTGGCTACGCGGCCAACATCCGCAAGGTAATGGAAACCAACCGTTTCTGGGACAGTCAGTACCTGACCGCCGGGATGGCCACAACCAATTCCGCCTCCCAGCAGGGAGACGGTCTGGATATGGCGCAGCGCGTGGGTGCCGCCCTGACGGGTATGGGCTGGACCCAGCTGATGCCCCTGTCCTACATCGACAACGGCAAGCTCGCCTTCGGCAGCGTGTCGGATGCCGTGTTCATCAGCCCCCGCAACGGCCGGCGCTTCGTGGATGAATCCCAGGAGCGCGACGTGCTGTCGGTGAAGATGTTCGAGAACGGCATCCAGCTCGAGGGCAAGCAGGGCGTGTACCTCTACATCGGCGGCGAAGAGACCACCGAACCCAACGAGGTGCGCAGCGTGGACATCCCCAGCAAGCAGTATGCCCGCACCCCGGCGCAGCTGCCCGGGCTGCTGGAGACGCTCCGGATCCCGGTGAGCGCCGAGGCCGTCCTGCAGGCCATCCGGGAATATGACAAGGCCATTATGGCAGGCCGGGAACCCGCCGATGTGGGCAAGCGGTATGCCACTTCCATCATCGGCCGGGCCCGCCGCCGTGCGGACGGCTCCTACGATCCTGCCAGCTATTCGCTGGACGACGCCGTGCTCACCGTCCGGGTGCTGGCGCCGGCCACCCATCACACGATGGGCGGTTTGCTGGTGGATGAGTATCGCCACGTTCTCGACACCCGCGGGCGGGCCATTCCAGGCCTGTACGCCGCCGGCGAAGTGACGGGCGGCATCCACGGCGGCAACCGTCTGGGCGGCAACGCCCTCACCGAAATCCTGGTCTCCGGCCGCATCGCCGCCGACAGTGTGACGCAGGATGCCCAAGCAGCGAAATAAATACAAATAAACATAACAAATGAAAAAAACAGTGTTTGCCATCGCCTGGCGATGATGAGCATCCTCTTCGCAGGATGCAACAAAGGAAATGAAGTGGAACCGGATCGGGGTGTTGCCCAAAAGAATATCGGAAAATGGATTGTACCCAACGCAATTTGGATGCTGCCCAGCATCAAACAGTGGGGAACGATGGGTGCCAGAGCAGGAGGAAGCAGTACCTATATAACCCTTCGCGACGGTTTCAGAACCATCGGCGGCCAGAATCTGAAGAAGGTCCCTTACTGGTCAAGCACGCCGAATGGCTCCAAAGGTGCGGGGTCGTTCGGCTTCAGCAATGGCACTTTGGATTTCTACAATAGGGATGTGAAGTTATGGGTTCGTGCCTGCCTGGCCTTCTAATTAGGGTATGCTCAAGGTGTTTTTGCAGTAACACCCTTTGGTGGAGTTACTGCTGATTTATTATCTATCTGCAGACCAAATAGATATATATCATCACGGTCCTCCAAAAAAGTTCGATATAAGTTAACAACCCCGCACGATATCTTTCCGCAGGCATCTTCCCTTCAGAAGGTGCCTTATATTTTTAAAAAATTAGTATTTTTGCAATTATTAGCGATGCTAAACCCGCATCACGATTTTATAACTTACTAATATTAATGAATAAAAATACCCTTTCCTCCTTCGTAGCAGTCGTTCTAGCCATCCTGCTCACTGCATCCTGTTCTTCCGGCAATTCCTGGGTCATAGTGCAGGGAAACAAGTTCATCGGCCCGGACGGGAAAGAGCTTGTCTTTCGCGGGCTTTGTTTCTCGGATCCGGTCAAACTGGTCCGCGACGGCCAGTGGAACGAGCGGTATTTTGCCGAGGCTGCAGACTGGGGTGCCAACGTGGTGCGCTTTGCCGTCCATCCCTCCAACCTGAACGATATGGGCTGGGAGGAAACCTTCAACGCCATGGACCAGGGCATCGCCTGGGCCAAGCAGTACGGCATGTACGTCATCATGGACTGGCATTCCATCGGCAACCTGAAGGACGAACTGTATACCTCGCCCATGTACAATACCACCAAGGCCGAAACCTTCAAGTTCTGGCGCAAGGTGGCACAGAGATACAAAGATGAACCGACCGTGGCCCTGTACGAGCTTTTCAACGAGCCTACGGTAACGGCTCCCGAGGTGGGAGACTGCTCCTGGACCGAATGGAGAGAACTGCAGGAGCAGATCATCGATACCGTGCGAACCTATAATCCCCAAGCGGTTTGCCTGTGCGCCGGATTCAACTGGGCGTACGACCTTACCCCGGTAGCGGCAGAGCCGGTACGGCGCGAGAATATCGCCTACGTATGCCATCCGTATCCGATGAAACGCCCGGAACCCTGGGAAGAGAAGTGGGAACAGGATTTCGGCTTTGTGGCCGATAAATATCCGGTTATCTGCACGGAGATAGGATTCTGCCTGGAAGACGAACCCGGTGCACACATTCCCGTGATAGCAACGGAAGTCTATGGAGAGCATATAACCGGGTATCTGGAACAGAAAGGCATTTCCTTTACGGTGTGGTGCTTCGATCCCCACTGGGCACCGATGCTCATCACGGACTGGGATTTTACTCCCAGCACCCAGGGCCGTTTCTTCAAAGCCTATTTGCAAAAGCAGGCCACCCCTACTGAAAAATAAAAATTTGTTATGGATAACTTCGGACATTTTGACGACACTTCGCGTGAATACGTAATCACCAGGCCGGATACGCCCTGGCCCTGGATCAATTATATGGGAACGGAAGATTTCTTTTCCCTCATTTCCAATACGGCCGGTGGCTATTGCTTCTACAAGGATGCCAAATTCCGCCGCATCCTGCGCTACCGTTACAACGGCGTCCCTATGGATGATGGCGGCCGCTACTATTATATCAAGGACGGCAGCACGGTGTGGAGTCCCGGCTGGAAGCCCTGCAAAACGCCGCTGGACAGCTATGAGTGCCGTCACGGAATGGGCTATACCCGGATTACGGGCGTCAAGGACGGCCTGAAGGCCGATGTCCTTTTCTTCGTCCCCATCGGCCACCCCTGCGAGGTGCACCGGGTGCGGCTTACCAACGCTGGCCCCGCGCCGAAGCACATCCAGCTTTATTCCTTCGCCGAATGGTGCCTTTGGAACGCTTCCACCGATATGGAGAATTTCCAGCGGAACCTCTCTACCGGAGAGGTGGAAGTGGAAGGGGACGTGCTCTACCACAAGACCGAATACCGCGAACGCCGGAACCACTATGCGTTCTTCGGCGTTAACCGACCCTTTGACGGCTTCGATACAGACCGGGAAACATTCATCGGCCTTTATAACGGCTTCGATGCCCCGCAGCAGGTTCTTGCCGGCACTTCCGGCAACTCCGTAGCCCACGGCTGGAGCCCTGTTGCCTCGCACCGCCTGGACGTGACCCTGAAGCCGGGAGAAGAAAAGGAATTCATCTTCGTGCTGGGCTATGTGGAAAATCCTGCCGACAAGAAGTTCGTCGCGCCCGGAGTCATCAACAAGGAGCCGGCTCTTGGGATGATGGACGCCTTCGCCTCTGTAGCGCAGGTGGAGGCCGCTTTCGCAGAGCTCAAAACCTACTGGGACGGCCTTCTCTCCCGCTTCTGTGTGCAGTCTTCCGTGCCGGAGCTGGACCGTACGGTGAATATCTGGAACCAGTATCAGTGCATGATAACCTTCTTCTTCAGCCGGAGCGCCAGCTTCTTCGAAAGCGGCATCGGCCGGGGAATGGGCTTCCGCGATTCCAACCAGGATCTGGCGGGCATCGTGCACCTGATTCCCGAGCGGGCACGCCAGCGTATCCTGGACATCGCCGCCACCCAGTTCCCGGACGGCGGCTGTTACCATCAGTACCAGCCCCTGACCAAGCGCGGCAACAATGACATCGGCGGCGGTTTCAACGACGACCCCCTGTGGCTCATCTTCGGCACCGTGGCCTATATCCGGGAAACCGGAGATTTCGGCATCCTGCAAGAGCCCGTCCCCTTTGACAACAAACCCGGTTCGGAGGTTTCCCTGCTGGAGCACCTCAAGATCAGTTTCAAGCATGTGACGGACAATCTGGGACCGCACGGGCTGCCGCTGATCGGCCGGGCCGACTGGAACGACTGCATGAACTTGAACTGCTTCTCGGACAATCCCGACGAATCCTTCCAGACCACCGAGAACAAGACCGAAGGCTCCAAGGCCGAATCCCTGATGATCGCCGGCCTGTTTGTGGCCGAAGGACGGGATTTCGCCGAACTCCTGGAGAGGATTTCAGACAAGACCGCTGCCGATGTGAAGGCGGCCGTGGCCGATATGGAATCGGCCGTGAAAGCCCATGGCTGGGACGGAGAATGGTTCCTGAGGGCATACGATTACTTCGGCAACAAGATCGGCTCCCATGAGTGCAAGGAGGGAAAGATCTTCATCGAGAGCCAGGGCTGGTGCACCATGGCCCGCATCGGAGCGGAGGAAGGCCTCTGCGACAAGGCTCTGGACTCGGCCAACAAGTATCTGGAATGCGAGCACGGCCTGGTCCTGAACAACCCGGCCTACACGAAGTACTATATTGACTACGGAGAAATCAGTTCCTATCCGGAAGGCTATAAGGAGAACGCCGGCATTTTCTGCCACAACAATCCCTGGGTGATCATCGGTGAGGCCATGGCCGGCCGGGCCGAAGATGCCTGGAGGCATTACCAGAAGATTACCCCGGCTTTCACAAAAGACCAGGCCCTGCGGAAAGTGGAGCCCTATGTGTTCTGCCAGATGGTGGCCGGCAAGGATGCCGTCAAACCCGGCGAGGGCAAGAACAGCTGGCTCACCGGCACGGCTGCCTGGACCTGGAAGGCCGTGAGTGAAGCCCTCCTGGGCATCAAGCCGCAGTTTGACGGACTGCTGGTGGAGCCTTGCATCCCCATCGGCACCTACCGCATCCACCGCCGCTTCCGCGAGGCCGAATATGAACTGGTCATCCACCAGACGGGGAAAGGCGGCAAGGTCTTCATCCCCTATAAACCCGGAAAACAGGAGTTGGAAATCAACCTTTAAGCCCTAAAATACTTAACAAATATTTTTAAAAATACTTGTTAAATATTTTTAAAAACTCTACCTTTGCGCTGCGAAAAAACAAAGTGTAGAATTTATGGAAATCAAAGGTGATTTCAAACCCAAGCTGTTTACAACTCTGAAAGATGGTTATACCAAACAAACCCTGGTCCAGGACCTCCTGGCCGGGGTAATTGTTGGTATCGTAGCCCTGCCGCTGGCCATTGCCTTCGGCATTGCATCGGGAGCATCCCCGGAAGCAGGCATCCTCACGGCCATCGTGGCCGGCTTCCTGATCTCCTTCTTCGGCGGCAGCAAAGTCCAGATCGGCGGCCCCACCGGCGCCTTCATCGTCATCGTTTACGGCATCATCCAGCAGTATGGAATGAGCGGCCTGATGATCGCCACCTTCATGGCCGGTGCCTTCCTCATCCTGATGGGCGTGCTGCATCTGGGAACCATCATCAAATACATCCCCTACCCCATTGTGGTGGGTTTCACTTCCGGTATCGCCCTCACCATCTTCGCCACGCAGATCAAGGATCTGTTCGGCCTGCAGCTGGAGAGCGTGCCCGCCGGATTCCTGGACAAATGGGTGGTTTATGCCCGGAACATCTCCACCATCAACTGGTGGGCCCTGCTGGTGGGTATCTGCAGCATCCTCATCATCCTATTCACCCCCAAGATCAGCCGCCGCATCCCCGGATCCCTTGCGGCCATCATCCTGATGACCCTCGCCGCCCTGGGCCTGAAGCACCTCGGCATTGAAGGCATCGAGACTATCGGAGACCGCTTCACCATCTCATCGGCCCTGCCGCACCCGGAAGTTCCCAGCATCACCTGGGACAGCATCACCCGTCTGGCGCAGCCTGCCATGATCATCGCCATGCTGGGCGCCATCGAATCCCTGCTGTCGGCCGCCGTGGCCGACGGTGTCATCGGCGACCATCACAACAGCAACCAGGAACTGGTGGCCCAGGGCATCGCCAACATGGTGTCTCCCCTGATTGGCGGCATTCCTGCCACCGGCGCCATCGCCCGCACCATGACCAACATCAACAACGGAGGACGCACCCCCGTTGCCGGTATCGCCCACGCCATCGTCCTGGCTCTCATCTACCTGTTCCTGATGCCCCTGGTGCAGTACATCCCTATGGCCTGCCTGGCCGGTATCCTGGTGGTGGTAGCCTACAATATGAGTGAATGGAGAAGTTTCCGGGCCATCCTCCGCAACCCCAAATCGGACATCATCGTGCTGCTGGTGACCTTCTTCCTCACCGTCATCTTCGCCCTCACCATCGCCATCGAGGTGGGCGTGCTCATCGCCTGCCTGCTGTGCATGAAGCGGATGGCCGAAACCACCAATGTCTCCGTCATCAGCGACGAGATAGACCCCATGGCCGATACGGATGTCCAGGGCAACCTGGAGCACCTGATCATCCCCGAAGGCGTGAAGGTGTACGAGATCAACGGCCCCTACTTCTTCGGCATCGGCAACAAGTTTGAGGAAATGATGGGAGATACCCGCACCAGTGAACGCGCCAAGGTGCGTATCATCCGCATGCGAAAAGTCCCGTTCATCGACTCCACCGGCGTGCACAACCTGACCAATATGTGCCTGATGTGCAAGCAGATGGGCGTAAAAGTGGTCCTCTCCGGGGTAAATCCCAATGTAATGAAGGTACTGCACAATGCCCGGATGGACGAACTGGTGGGGAAGGAAAACATCTGCAGCCACATTTCACTTGCTCTCAAAAGGTCTGAAGAAATCCTGCAAGAGGCATAACTTCTTGCGTTTTTTGCAAGGAAGTTATACCTTTGTAGCATGAATAAGACTCTGAAAATTACCCTTATCTGCGTGGTCGCCGTCCTGGCGGTCCTCCTGATTGGCAAAACCATTGTCCGCCACGTTGCGGTTAAAAACGTACGTGCCGCGCTGGAGAATGTCCCCGGTGCCCGCATCCAGTTCCAGGATCTGAGCTTTTCTCTTCTGGCAGGAAACGTGGGGCTCAGAGATGTGGAGTTTGAGCTCTCAGACTCCACCGTATCCGGCCAGAAGATAGAGGGAAGCATCCACGCTATCGAGCTGGAAGGCATCAAACTGCGCCGTCTCCTCAAGGGAGAAGCCCGCGCCAGATGCCTCCTCATCAAAAAGCCCGTGATCCGGGTAACCCTGGACGAGAAGGCTCCGGAAGCCCCGGAAGACACGGCCAGATCGGCCGATGCCTCTTTCCTCAGGCAGGTGTTCCTCTCCGAGCTGAAGGTGGAAAAAGGCAGCATCGGCCTGCAGAGTCTGAACAATTCCACGAAGGCGTCTGTCCAGAATCTGGGCTTTTCCCTAAAAGACATCGAAGTTCTTCCGGCAGACAAGAAGGTGGAATTCAACGACAGCAGCTACCACGTATCCCTGGACAGTCTGGATTTCATTGATCCGGACGGTTTGAACCGCGTCCAGATAGCCCACCTCTCTACCTCCGAGGCCGGGCCGGTTCAGGCACGGGGAATGCACCTTTACAACTGCGTTCCCATGGAGGCCGTGGCCGAGAAGATGGGCAAGGTGGCCGCTATGTGGTACGATGTCCAGCTGGACAGCCTCCTCACCAGCGAAATCAACCTCCCTCGCCTGGCCCGGGAAAAGAACATAGAAATCAAGAGCATCAGCGTTTCCGGTCCAAAAGCCGTCATCTTCCAGGACGACCGCTACCCTCCGGCAGTGCCCTATCCCACTATGCAGGAAGGCATCAACGCGGTAGAAATGCCCCTGCACATCCAGGAGATCAACGCCCATTTCAAGGACTTCAGCTTCATCTGGGAAACCAGCAAGGTGAACCGCGGCAGCATCCCTATGCAGAATGTCCGCGTGGCCCTCACTTCCGTCAGCAACGCCAAGGACAATGTGATGGGAATGACCATTGCCTCCCGGCTGACCGGAAAAGGCCGGCTGAATATGATGGTTTCCACCCGCAACAACCATGCGGAAACCACTACCGGAAAGATAACGGCCAGCGACCTGGATGCCTCCCGGATGGATTCCTTCCTCCGTCCCCTGTTCGGCGTTACTGCCCAGGCAAATATGCACAAGATAGACTGCGCCTTCAAGGGCGACAAGACCAGGATGACGGCCGATTTCTGTATGGTTTACGACAACCTCACCGTGAAGGCCTGGGACGACAAGTCCGCCCCCTTCCAGATTGTGGCCCAGAACAGCGGCGCCATCAACTTCCTGGCCAATGTCGCCCTGCCGGATTCCAATCCCAAGATCAAGGGAAAGGAGCCCAAACGTGTGGAAGTGTCCTTCGATAGAGATCCTATGCAACCCTATCCGGCCTATCTCATCCAACCTATGACTAACGGGATGCTCCGTACCGTCCTTCCGGGCGGAGCCATTAAAAAAGCCCAGGCCAAGAAGGCCCAGGCTTCCAAGAAGAAATAATTATCAATAATTATCGGACCAAAGCCTTGAGGGCAAGGACGCGGCGGACGCTTTCGTCGATGCGTTCTTCCGGCAGCGTGCCGTCTTCTACCGCAGCCACGACGGCATCGAAGGCCTCCGGCAGGTTTTCCGGCATCAGGACGATATCGGCCCCGGCCTTAAGCGTCAGAACGGCCGATTCTCCACTGGAGTAACGGTCGCTCACCGCCTTCATTCCCATGGCATCCGTAATGATGACACCTTCGAAGCCCAGTTCATCCCTGAGTTTCTCCGTCAGCATAAAGTGAGAGAGGGTGGCGGGAAGATTGTCTCCCGTCACATTCGGGACGGCCACATGGGCCGACATGATCATAGGGGCGCCGGCCTTGATGGCCGCCTTGAAGGTAATCATCTCGCAAGCGAGGATTTCCTCCCAGGTTTTGTCCGACTGCACGTATTCGTGATGGGAATCCCCGACAGTGTCTCCGTGGCCCGGGAAATGCTTGACGCAAGCCACAATGCCCACCTCTTCCAGGCCTTTCAGGAACCTCACCACCATAGGGGCCGCCACCTTGGGATTGTCCGAAAAAGCGCGGTCTCCTATCACGATATTCTTGGGATTGGTGTTGACATCCGCCACGGGGGCGAAATCCACATCAAAGCCATATTCCTTAAGGTATGTGCCGATGGAAATGCCGGCGTCATGGGCCTTGGCAGGGTCTCCCGTCGCGCCCACAGCGGCCATGGAAGCGTAGGTGGGAACGTGGAAATTCCCGTTATTGCCGATACGGGCCACGCGGCCGCCTTCCTCATCTATGCTGAGCAGCGGCTCTCCGGCAAGGGTGTGCAGATCCCGGGTGAAGGCCTTGATCTGCCGGGGGTTGTCTATGTTGTGGGAAAAGAGCGTGATTCCGCCCACGGGATACTTCTCACAGAAAGCCCTGGTTTCTTCGTTGACGGCCTGCATCTTGTACTCCATCATTCCCAGCTGTGAACTTTGGAATACCGGATCCAGGGATTCCGGACGCACGCAGAAAAGCTGTCCCACCTTTTCCCGAAGGGTCATGGAGGAAAGCTGCTTTTCAATGGTGTCTTGCTGCTCGGGGGAAAGATTTTTTCTCGTAGAAGAAAATTTGCAGCCCGGGATGGCCAGAAGGGCCAGGCATGCAGCACACAGGACGAGGGACTTTTTCATAATGGCAATGTGGTTTTTCGGAAAGCGAAGTTAATGCTTTTTTGCCATAGTTGTACAGGCCCGGTGAACAAAAGAATGAAAAATAATCCGTACCTTTGTAAGACTACATAATTTACAAACCTATGGCAGAACAGAAATTCAGGGTCGAAAGCGACCTTATCGGAGAACTTCAGGTCCCGGCCGACGCCTACTACGGCGTCCAGACCCAGCGGGCCATCAACAACTACAAGATTTCCACCACCCATATGTACGACTACCCGGAGTACATCATCGCGATGGCCTATGTCAAAATGGCCGCCGCTGCGGCCAATACCGAGCTGGGCGTCCTTCCCAAGGAGATAGGAGACGCCATCGTGGCCGCCTGCAAGGAAATCGTTGGAGGAAAGCTGTGGGACCAGTTCCCTGTGGATATGATGCAGGGCGGCGCCGGCACCTCCGTGAATATGAACGCCAACGAGGTCATCGCCAACCGCGCCCTGGAACTGATGGGCCACAAGAAGGGAGAATACCAGTTCTGCTCCCCCAACGACCACGTCAACTGCGCCCAAAGTACCAACGATGCCTATCCTACCGCCTTCCGCTACACCTTCTTCCGGATGAACCGTCACCTGGAGAAAGCCCTGCAGGACCTGATTGACGCCTTCCGCGCCAAGGGAGAAGAATTCAAGGACATCATCAAGATGGGCCGAACCCAACTGCAGGACGCCGTTCCCATGACCTCCGGCCAGGAATTCAACGCCTTTGCCAACAACCTGGGTGAAGAAATAGCCAACCTCAACCGCAACGCCGTTCTCCTGAAAGAGATCAACATGGGCGGAACCGCCATCGGCACCGGCCTCAACGCCGTTCCCGGCTTTGCAGAGCTTTGCACCAAAAAGATGAGCGAATTCTCCGGAGACACCTTCGAAAAGGCCCCGGACCTGGTGGAAGCTACGCCCGATACCGGCGCCTATGTAAGCTATTCCGCGGCCCTCAAGCGCCTGGCCGTGAAACTGTCCAAAACCTGTAACGACCTCCGCCTGATGGCTTCCGGCCCCCGCTGCGGGCTGCACGAGATCAACCTTCCCGCCATGGCCCCCGGCTCTTCCATCATGCCCGGCAAGGTGAACCCGGTTATTCCCGAGGTCACCAACCAGGTGTGCTTCAAGGTCATCGGCAACGACACCGCCGTATGCTTTGCCGCCGAGGCCGGCCAGCTGCAGCTGAACGTGATGGAGCCCGTCATCGCCCAGTGCATCCTGGAAAGCCAGACCTGGCTCATCAACGCGATGAACACCCTTCGCACCAAGTGCGTGGAAGGAATCACCGTCAATGCGGAGCACTGCTACAATATGGTGAAAAATTCCATCGGCATCGTAACCGCCCTCAACCCTTATATCGGCTACAAAGCCTCCACGAAGGTGGCCAAGGAAGCCCTGGAAACCGGACGCAGCGTTTACGATCTTGTTCTCGAACACGGTCTTATGACCAAGGAGAAGCTGGACGAAGCCCTGGATCCCAAGGCCATGACCGCCTCCCACGAACTGTTCAAATAGATGAAAAAAATCTTTTTTACCCTTCTGCTCGGCACAGCACTGCTGTGCCAGGCAGAAGCCAAAAATCCTCCCCTCAGGCACCAGTTCAGGCTGGGCTGGGGGGATATGCTCTTCGAGACCTTTGCCTTCCATCCCGGCGCCACCCAGGACGGAAAGCGCACACACGATTTCGGATTCACCGGTCACCTCTTTGCCGAGTACCGCTACAGCCTGAACAGGGTGGTAAGCCTGGGCGTACAAGCGGACTGGGAAGGCATTTTCTGGAAAGAGTCCAAGGCCGATATGTACAGAAAGTACATCGGCCCGGCCACTTCGGTGAATAATTACAACCTCTGCGTAATCCCCATGGTCCGCTTCACCTTCTTCCGGAGGGAATGGGTCCAGCTTTACGCCGGAGCGGGCATCGGCCCCCTGTTTGCCTTCGACAATGCCCGAAACCTGGAGGTGGCCCCGGCCCTCAACCTGAACCTTCTGGGCGTTCAGGTGGGGAAAGGCCACTGGAGCGGATCGGTGGAACTGGGCGGCCTGTCGGCCCTCAGTGGCGCCAACAAGATTTATATGCTGGGCTCCCGGCTGGTGAGCATCAGCCTCAATTACAGCTGGTAGGATATGAAACGAATGCTTTTCCCCCTTCTGCTGGGGCTTGCGGTGTGTGCCTGCCACCACCCTGAGGTAGAATATCTTGATTTTGACACCTTCCAGGTGTATTCCGTGAAATCCTCCGATGTCTTTATGGAAAACGGGGACCTCAACCCCGAGATTGCCTTTATGGAAGACGGCGGCCTGGACGAAGACCAGACCAAGGTGGCCAGCACGCAGGCCATTACGCTGGTCAGAGACCTTCTGGGGTCGATAAACAGCAATTCCCTCCTTCAGATTGCCGGCATCTACACAGGACACGATATAGACAATTCTCCCCTCCGGCTTTCCGGCAAGCTGGTGCTGCCCGCCTCGGGCCCCATCAAGAACCTGGTGCTGGTGAGCCACTACACCATCGGCGCCAACAGTGAAAGCCCTTCGGAGACGTTCCCCCTGGAAGCCATCGTGGCCTCCAAAGGCTATGCGGTGGTCATCGCAGACTATATCGGCTTTGGCATTACCGCAGACCGCATCCACCCTTATATGCATACGGAAAGCACCGCAAGAAGCGTAGTGGATATGGCCCTGGCCGTCAAGCCTTACCTCAAATACATCGGACGACAGCCGGAAAGCGAGGAAGTTATCCTGATGGGCTATTCGCAGGGAGGATCCACTACAATGGCCGTCATGGACATGCTTCAGGACGAGTATCCAAGTGTCTTCCCCATCAAGCAGGTATATGCCGGAGGAGGCCCGTACGATCTGGCCGCCACCTTCGACTATTCCATGGAAATCGGCGTCACGGGTATTCCCTGCGCCATCCCCATGATTGTCCAGGGGGTGAGCGAAGGAGAACGGCTGGGGCTGGATATGAGCCTGTTTTTCAAACCCCACCTGCTGGAGAACTACAAAGAGTGGATCAATTCCAAGAAATACACGGTTAAACAGATCAACCAGCGCATCGGCAGCAAAGACCTCCGGGACATCATGACCGAGGCCGGAAGGGACCGTTCCCAGGGAGAAACTGCCATCCTGTACAAGGCTCTGCTGAAAAACTCCACGCTCAATTTCATTCCCTACGCTCCCATTTTCCTTTTTCACAGCCGCACAGACCAGACGGTTCCCTTTGTCAACGCCCTCAGTGCCGAGGCTTATTTCAAGGGGAATGACATCCGTTACGACTTCGGAGACTACGGGGCCCACGCTATGGGCGCCGTACGCTTTGTCCTCACCGTTTACAAAGACCTGAAATGAGAAAAGTCCTTACCTTGATAGCAACCGCCGTCCTCGCTCTCGCCGGCTGCACGCCCAAAGATATTCTGATTACCGAGCCCGTAGACATTCGTTTTCAAATAGACAAGGTAAAGAACACCAAAGTCTTTTTTACCGTCAACTGTGAGAACTCCAACGCCTACTATGCCTATTTTGTAGCCAATCTGGACCTGGGAATTCCGGACTTTGGCAAGATGACAGACCGGGAACTGGCGGAATTCCATCTGGCCAACCTGAAAGAGAGCTACGAGATCCGGAAGAAAAACAAAGAAATGATTTCTTCCATCGCCGATGTTTCCTGTTTCCGGGGTAACCGCAGCCTCCGGGAGCCTCTTCTGAATATGGATACCCACTACCGGCTTATTGTCTTCCAGGTGAATCCCAAGACTTTCACCGTGCTGGGAGAGATCAAGGGCGAGTCTTTCCAAACCCAGTCCATAGACTTGAAGGAGTTCCCCCTGGCTTTCTCGGTCAAGGGCAACACCCTTACGGTGACGCCTCCGGACAACGACAGAACCTATTACTGGGACTTTGAAACGGCCGAAAGAATTTTCGATGACTATCTGAGCCCGAATCTGTACTTCTATTTTGTAGTGGATATGTACGAGACCTACGGCTTTATGAAAAACGTGGTGTTCAAGGGCCCTCAGCAGAGGCAAATCCCTCTGGGCAGCCTGAAAGAGGATGAGGTTTTCTATGCGGTAGGAGCCGCATACGATACCCGGAAGGAAGCCATTTCCTCTGAGTACACCTCTTATTCGTTCCAGTACAAGAATGGCTCCCTGCAGCCGGCAGACCAGTAAGAAATGGCCATCAAGATCAATTTGCAAGCCTCCGAGGCCAATCTGTTCTGCTCCTCCAAATGGTGGGGAGATCCGGATATGCCCTTCGATATGGAATATCCCACGGTGGAAGTGACGGACGAGGACGGCACCTACGACTATCCCCTCACCTTCGTCTGCCAGATAGACTGCGAAGACATAGCCCCGCTGGACCCGGAGAACCGTCTTCCCCACACGGGTATGTTTTACATCTTTGCCGGTCTGGATGAATATCTGGACCAGTTCGACAGCCCTTTCCACAATGGGAAAGGCCCCTGGCCGAAGAAGATGGTAGTGGTCAAGTACACCAAGGCCATCAACTTCGAGACCTTCCGCAGCGCCATCCTGGTGGACGACGAGGACCAGTCCCTCACCCAGCCGGCCCTCAAGATGACCTTCGAGCCCTGTGAGGACGGGGCCGATGGCACCTGCCTTCTGGGCAAATCCCCCGAAGAAGGGCTGGTGAGCCTTCTCCGGATAGCCTCCGGCACCGCCGGCCTCTCCTTCCCGGAGGGCGGCGCCCTCTCCTTCCTCTACGCTCCGACCGATTTTGCCGTCGGCAAGTGGAAGCTGGTGAAGGGCTATCTGAAGTAATCGCCTCCCCCGAATATCAACAAAAAAGCTGGCCTTCCGGTCAGCTTTTTTGTGGCTTGTTATTCGGCGGGGGAGAAATCTTCCTTGCCTACTCCGCAGACGGGGCACACCCAGTCGGCGGGGATGTCTTCAAAGGCGGTTCCGGGAGCAATTCCGCTGTCGGGGTCTCCCGCGGCGGGGTCGTAAACGTACCCGCAGATGTTGCAAACGTATTTCATATCAATGGGGTTAGTGATTACAGGCCGATGGTCTTGAAAAAGTCGTTGCCCTTGTCATCCACCAGGATGAAGGCCGGGAAGTCTTCTACCGTGATTTTCCAGATGGCTTCCATGCCCAGTTCCGGATATTCCACGCACTCGATACTGCGGATGCTGCTCTGGGACAGGACGGCAGCCACGCCGCCGATGGTACCCAGGTAGAAGCCGCCGTGCTTGAGGCAGGCATCCGTAACCACCTTGGAGCGGTTGCCCTTGGCAATCATCACCAGGGATGCGCCGTGATCCTGGAACTCATCCACGTACGGGTCCATACGGTTGGCCGTCGTGGGGCCCATCGAACCGCAGGGATATCCTTCCGGTGTCTTGGCCGGGCCGGCATACAGGATGGGATGGTCCTTGAAATACTGAGGCATAGCCTCTCCGGCATCCAGACGAGCCTTGAG
>JAEEGL015757058.1_pt1 | contig 21881 bp, 10 predicted proteins | sample 9134231 | NCBI WGS metagenome assembly JAEEGL01 (sample SAMN16246548, study PRJNA631951) | gut metagenome | biome: gut microbiome; feature: rumen; material: fiber-attached | host: Bos | place: Iran: Karaj | collected 2018-10 | reverse complement strand
GGTGAAGGCCCCTGGTGGCAGCACTATAAGAGCAATGGTATCACTGTCAGTGGTATCTTCGATTTGACGATCAAACTGCCGCCCGTACCATCAGGAACATACGAAATCCGTACAGGTTACACTGCTAATGCAGAACGTGGTGTCGTTCAGTTCTATCTGAACAACGTACCTTGTGGTATTCCTGCCGACCTGCGTATCATGGGTCCTGATCCCTCTATCGGTTGGGTGGCTGACGTAACAGGCGATGACGCCGAATCCAGAAATGCCAACAAGGCCATTGACAAGGCCATGCACAACAGAGGTTACATGAAAGGTATGGACTGCTACTGGCAAGGCGCTGCCAAAGAAAATGCACTCCGCAATTTGACAAATAATCTCCGTTACGTCTTGGCAACTCAGTATTTCGACGAGAACGAAACGTATTATCTGCGTTGTCGCCAGGTATTGAAAGATCCAACCTGTTATTGGAGTTTCGACTATCTTGAGCTTTGTCCGAAGAGTGTATATGGCAGTCCCGAGGGCGAAGACACGCATTAAAAGATAAAAGTGATAAGTGAAAAGTGAATAATTTGCTACCGCTTAAAGAAATAAAAAATAATATGAATACAAAAAGCATAAAACAATTCCTCTTGGCAGGTTGTGTCTGCTGTTGTGCTACAACAGTTCTCACCGCCTGTTCTGATTGGAACGATCATTATGAGGGTGCTACAGACGCTTCCGAGGGCGCTACCCTATGGGAGCAACTCAAGGCCAACCCTCAGCTGAGCGACTTCTGTAACGTGCTGGAGCAGACAAAGGTTTATCGTATGCACAAGAAGACACCTATAAGCTATGCTGACCTTCTCAGCAGTGGTCAGTCATTCACAGTGATGGCACCTGTGAACAACACGTTCAACAAAGATTCTTTGTTGCAGTTAGTACAGACGGTCGTCGGCGACTCTGCAGTAGAGAAAAGTTTCGTTCAGAACCACCTCACTCGTTCACTCGTTTCATCAACACCAGATGCCACCAAAATGTTGATGCTCAACATGAAGAACATGATGATGGCTAACGGCATGGTTGACAACACACCTGTGACGGTTGCAAACACAAAGTCAAGCAATGGTATACTCCATGTCATGGAGCATGCGCTCCCCTACAAGCACAACATCCTTGAGATATTATGCGACGACCATCAGTTAAAAGATATCGGAGCAAACATCCGCAGCTTTAATGAGGACATCTTCGATCCCACGTCGTCAGTTTCAAATGGTGTTGTTGATGGTGTGCCCATCTATGTCGATTCGGTAGTCTATGAGCGTAACCGTCTGTTGGAAAACATCGGTCTTTTAGATGCAGAAGACTCCACTTACCTTGTGGTGGTTCCAACTACAGATGGTTGGAATAAGGTTTACAATGAGACTGCACAATATTTCAACTATGACAATAGTATTGAAAAGCGCGATTCGTTACAGCAGTATTATACCATGCGTGCTTTGATGGAAGATGCAGTCTTTAACATGACCGACCAGAAGTCTGTCAACGACTCACTGATTTCCGTGCCGTATATCCATACCACCCAATCATTCGAAAAGGGGAAGAAGGTATACCATGTATTTCAGAAGCCTTTTGAGGAAGGCGGTATTCTCTATGGCGCTCAGAAAGTGCAATGTAGCAATGGTTGGGTGTACACGACTCCTGAATGGTCATTCAAGCCTACTGACACATTCTTCAAGGAAATTCGAACTGAAGGAGAAAGCACTTGGATGATTACCCAAGAGAGAGATTGTTCCTACAATTCCAGACGTCAGTTAGCCGACAGCATCTCATCAGGCTCCTACCTGCAGATCATTCCTAGAACAGGAACATCCAATTGGGAACTGACCTTCCGCATCAGCAACACTTTGTCTGGCGATTATGACATCTGTGCCGTCATACTGCCCCAGTCAGTGGCAGGTCTGAGCAGTACAAAACCCTGCAAATTCAAAGCGGCCATCAATTATGTTGATGAGAACAACACGCCTCAGTCATTCAACTGTGGCAACACTCAATTCGAGAGTGATCCTTCGCGCGTAGACACTATCGTAGTGGCAGAAGCCTTCCACTTCCCCACCTGTAATTTTGACCAAAATGAAGTAAAGGTCACACTCAAATTACAATGTTCGATCTTGGCTCGTGAAACCTCACGTTACTCTCGTGAGATGTACCTCGACTGCATTTATCTCAGACCCAGAACCTCTAAATCTGACGAACAATGAAGAAATATATTATTTTTACAATTCTGCTGCTTGTTTCACTGACAATGGCAGCACAGGAGAATTTAAAGACAGTAACAGGACAAGTTGTCGATGCTGCCACCCAGAAGCCACTGGTGGGTGTCATCGTTGCTGCCTATGATAACGAGAAGTACTCTGCCATGACTGACGAAGAAGGACGTTATACGCTGAAAGTCCCTGACTATGTCAATTCGGTACAGATGCGTATCGACGGCTACAACTTCCTGCAGAGTGCCATTGCCGATGGTGTGGCAAATGGCAACCTCTACAACAATACATTCACGGAAGTCTACAAACGCCAAACCAATGCCATTCAGACCTCTGAGGCTCGCGGTTTTGCCAACACCTCAGAAGTCAGCATCGATCCTTTCATTGCCCAGCAGTTAGGCGGAGACGTCCGTTCCGTTTCACGCAGTGGCAATGTCGGCTTGGGTAACATTATGCTGATGGCTGGTATCAACTCACTGAACAGCAATGCACAGCCACTGGTGATTGTCGACGATGTGATTATGGACATGGAATACAACCGCACCACACTGCACGACGGCTATTTCGCCAATATGCTGGCCAACTTGAATGTCAACGACATTGAGAGCATTCAAGTATTGAAGAACGGTACGGCCCTCTACGGTGCCAAAGGCGCCAATGGCGTCCTGCTTATCAAGACCAAGCGTAACAAGAGCATGGCCACGAAAATTGATGTCACAATCAATGGCCGCTTTGAGCTCGTTCCCCGCCTGCCAAAGATGATGGGTGCAGAGGACTACCGTCTCTATGCCTCAGAACTTCTGGCCAACAAAACATTGTCATTAAGCCAGATGAAGTTCTTGAACAACGACCCCACTTATTTCTATTATAACCAGTATCACAACAATACGGACTGGACGGATGAGGTCTATAAGAATGCTTTCTCGCAGAACTACGGCATCAATGTACAAGGTGGTGACGACATTGCATCCTACAACCTCTCCGTTGGCTACTCATTGGCCAATAGCACGCTGAAGAAAAACGACTATTCACGTTTCAATATGCGTCTGAATTCCGACATCAACATCGCAAAAGGATTCGACGTTCGCTTTGACGCTTCTTATAGTGACGTAGACCGTTCTTTGTTCGACGACGGTGCACCATCGACCGTGCTTTCCGGCGTCATGACTTCACCAAGTTTTATCGCATTAGCCAAGTCACCTTTCCTTTCGCCATACGCTTATGACAATGCCGGTAACCCCAGCCACTATCTGGCAGAAGCCGATGACTATCTGGAAGGATTGTTCCAGGGACGAGGTCGTTTAGCCAACCCTGCAAGTATTTTGGAATATGGCGATGGTAAAAACCGTAACTCACTGGGAAACCGTCTGATTGTGTTTGCTATTACGCCGAAATATGAGTTCAACAAGCATCTGGCAGTGAGCGAACACTTCGCCCTCACATTGGTCAACACTAATGAGAACTACTATCTCCCCATTCAGGGTACACCGACATTTATCGTCGACGGACTCGATGAGACCACCACGCTCAACAACCTGGTTCAGAGCCAGGCATCAAGTCTCACAGCCATTCAGAGCGACACCCGTCTGGCCTGGAACACCTTGATCGGTGCTCACCAAATGGGTGTAATGGGTGGAGTCCGCTATCTGAACTCAGCATATAAACTGACATCGCAGAAAGGTTACAACACTCCTAACGACAAGGCGCCCAAGATGAATTCCTCACTGAGTTTCAAGGATACTGACGGTGCCAACGACAAGACATCAGAGTTCATTTGGTATGCTTTAGGCAATTATAACTACGCACAGCGCTATTATGTCAATGCCGGCGTCTCCGCCCATGCCTCTTCCCGTTTCGGTACGGATACAGACGGGCTGAAGCTGGGGGGTGTCGTTTGGGGCATTTTCCCAAGCGTTGAGGCCGCTTGGGTCATCAGCAACGAGAACTGGTTCACAAGCATTAAACCAGTTAACTATCTGCGTCTGAATGTTGGTTTCGATGTCACAGGTAACGATGATATCGACTACACAGCGTCGCGCAGTTATTTCGTTTCACGTCGCATGCTGAATAGCACAGCTACAGGTATTGTTATCGGCAATATTGGCAACACCGAGTTGAAGTGGGAGTCCACATCGCGCCTCACGGCAGGCGTGGAGGGTAACTTCTTCAACAACCGCCTAAATTTGCGTTTCAACTTCTTTAAGAGTTGGACCCGCAATCTTCTTTCTTTACAACAGTTAGCATGGACCAGTGGCCTGGATGTCAACTGGAGTAACGAAGGAAAACTCGAGAACAATGGCTTCGATGCTCATGCCGTTGTCAAGGTGCTCAACCTAAAGGACTTCCGTTGGGAAATCGGCGCCTCATTAGGCCACTATAAGAACAAGGTGACCGCTCTGCCCGACAACGACCGCACCTTCGAAACCGATCTCTATGGCGCCACAATTCAAACCAAGGTTGGCCAGCCTGTAGGTGTGTTCTATGGCTATGAGACCAACGGTGTCTACAGCAACACAGCGGAAGCCACTGCAAGCGGTAAATATCTGGTCAAGGAAAATGGCGACATGGTTTTCTTTAAGGCCGGCGACATGAATTTTGTCGACAGAGACGGCAATGGTGTCATCAACGAAAACGACCGTACCGTTATCGGCGACCCCAACCCCGACATTTATGGTAATATTCACACTACGCTCAGTTACAAGAACCTTACCCTGTCGGCCGTTTTCAACTACTCATTGGGCAACGACATCTTCAACTATCAGCGCTCGCTGCTGGAGGGAGGCACCTACTTCCTGAATCAGACAACTGCTATGAAGAACCGTTGGACTACGGAAGGTCAGAAGACAGACTACCCCCGCGTAGAATATAAGGATCCCATGGGCAATGCACGGTTCAGCGATCGGTGGATTGAGGATGGTTCCTATCTGCGCATGAGTAATCTTACATTGAGCTATTATCTGCCCATACAGAGCACTTATCTGCAGGGTATCACCATCTTTGGTAACGTAACAAACCTCTTTACCATTACCAAGTACCTCGGCAGCGATCCTGACTGCGGCATTGCAGGCAGCATCCTGACACAGGGTATCGACCGTGGCTTGTTAGGCAAAGGCCGCTCGTTCTCAATGGGTGTGAATATTAACTTATAAAAATGAAGGAATCTACAAATAATAGAGTTATGAAAAAGTTCCATATTTTTGTTTTAGCATTATTTAGCCTATTCGCGATTTCTGGTTGCGAGGACATGCTGAAGCTAGAGTCAGACTTGGTTGAGTATGAGGAGGATCACACCCTTAACCATGCCACAGACTCTGTTTATAGCGTGATGGGCATTATCAATAAGATGCAGATTATTGCCGACCGAGTCGTACTCTTAGGCGAGGTACGAGGTGATCTTGTTCAGCCGACGGCTGCTGCTAATAACGATTTGAAGCATTTCTCCACTTTCGACTTCAATGAGTCGAACCGCTACAACCAGATTAGCGACTACTATGCCGTTATCAACAACTGCAATTACTATCTGGCCCATATCGACACAGCCATGGAGCGTCGTGGCCGTAATTTGTTCATGCGTGAGTATGCAGCAGTGAAGTCTTATCGTGCCTGGACCTATCTGCAATTGGCCCAGGCCTACGGCGAGGTACCCCTGATTCTCACACCATTAATGACAGAGAAGGAAGCACGTGAGGCCATGAACCAACCGCGTGTCGGCATCAAGACCATCTGCGAAACATTTATCGATGATCTCACACCATACGTAGGTGTCAACCTGCCCGAGTTCGGATCGGTCAATGGTATGAGTTCCGACTATTTCTTCATCCCGATGCGTGCGCTCCTCGGTGACCTCTGCCTCTGGGCAGGACGCTATCAGGAAGCGGCCCGTTGGTACCACGACTACCTGACCGACCGCTACGAGCCCGTCAGAATGAGTCTCCAACGTATCATCTGGCCAAACGCCACGCAATTTGACAGACCCAACGACCGCTACAATCCTACTGGCAGCGAGGTCGTCACGTATATCCCCATGGAGTCGCGTGTCTTCGATGGTACCATTAGTAACTTGCCAAACCTGTTCAATTCTACTACCGAGAACAATTTATACTATGAGTTGACCTCTTCACCGGCCATGTCTAGGATTTCAGCCGATCAGATCTACTGCATTGAAAATGAAATGCCCGGTGCTACTACCAAGGATACCGTCTATGTACCACGTTCTGGTTTCAACCGAAGTGAATACGTAGGCGACCTGCGTTATTCGTCGAACTTCTCACTCAGTTCTTATGGTACGCAGAATGAGTATTCCGAAAACAACTCGTATAACCAGTACGTATTTAAGATTAGTTCTTCACGAATCAATCTCTATCGTGCCACTATGATATACCTGCGCTATGCCGAGGCTCTCAACCGCGCCGGTTATCCTCAGTCGGCATTCGCCATCCTAAAATACGGAATCTGCGACGAGGTCCTGGAGAACCGTGTTGACCCCATTGAAGTCAAGCAGGCAGGAGAACTGGTATCTTTCGATCGTAATGTCTTCAGGCTTGAGGATGTCCTTGGCGTTCACTCTCTGGGTTCAGGCGACTCTCAAGCCAATGCGTTTTACGAGCTCCCTCAGCCCACAACGGAACTTGCCAACCGTCAGGATACCGTCAACTATCAGATTCCATTGGTGGAGGATATGATTATCACAGAGATGGCCTTAGAGGGTGCTTTCGAAGGTTACCGCTTCAACGATCTGATGCGCGTGGCCTTGCGCCGTGGCGATCCCAGCTACTTGGCCTCTCCCATCGCTCGCCGTAGTGGTGAGTTAGACAACACCATCTACACCCGGCTGATGGATCCCAAGAATTGGTATCTTCCCCTACCCTGATAGAAAACATTTATTTACCATAGTACTGAACCCCTTTAGCATACACTAAAGGGGATTTAGTATCTTTACAGAGAATTAATAATTTAGATGTATGAAAAAGATATTATTCCCACTTATCATTACCTTTATCGGAATCATTAGCGGCTGTAGTGAAAATGACAACCCGACTCCGCCTGCGAAGGATTATTTCACCTTATGGAATGCATGTGAAGCCCTGAACGCCCTGCAATCCTACGTGGATGACGTGACGAACCCAGATTCCAAGAACTTCATCAAGGAGGAAGACCGAATTGTGACATTTGACATGGACGGTACGTTCGTCGGTGAACTCTATCCAACCTATTTTGAGTATAACCTACTGGAATATCGCGTGCTGGATGATCCTTCATATAAGGATATCGCTCCCGATGATGTGAAAGAGACGGCGCAGGAAATCAGGGACTTTGTCAGAAACGGCAAGAAACTACCTGATCATTTTGACATGAAACATGCTCAGGCAGCGGCAAAGGCGTATGCAGGTATGAGTCTGGCCGAGTTTGATGCCTACGTCAAGACGTATGCTGCCACGCAGGCTAACGGATTCCGTGGCATGACTTACGGTCAAAGCTTTTATCAGCCTATGCTGCAAGTGTTTAAGTATTTGGAAGATCATGGTTTTACGTATTACGTAGTGTCAGGTTCCGACAGGTTCATCTGCCGTGCTCTGGTTGAGTCTATCGGCATCAATCCGGCCCGCGTGATTGGCATGGACGTAAGACTCCGCTCCAGCAGTCAGGGCGAGGAGGCCGGTGTGAATTACACAATGGCCAGGAAAGAGGATCTGATTCGAACGGACGAACTCATCATTAAAAACCTGAAGACTAACAAGGTTCTGCAGATTACCCAAGAGATTGGCAAAATACCGGTATTGTCCTTTGGAAACAGTGGCGGCGACTGTGCCATGCACAATTACTGTCTGAGTAGTCCTTACCGTTCGGCGGCCTTTATGCTGATAGCCGATGACGAGGCCAGAGACCACGCCAACAGAGAGAAAGCGCTGTCGTTAGGACTGCAGTGGCGCGATGCTGGCTATTATGTTATCTCAATGCGGGATGACTTTAAGACTATCTACGGCTTTGGCGTAGAGAAAACAGATTTCTCATTTAGCGAATAACGCTGCTGATACCAGCAGTGCTGACGCGCATACGGGTGGGTTTACCGTTGTTATAAAAGGTGGCGGTAAACTTGCCTGTTTCATCAAGCATAGCATTGGGGTTCCAATAGAGGGTTCGGCGGTAGTCCTTCACTTCATCCGAAAGTGGCTTGTGCGAGTAGTCAGGATGGTAGAAATCGGCTGGCTCATACATACCATCGAGAATGATACGGCGGTCGCGGAAAGTGTAGCGCTTGGCATCGTCGGGCAGCAGCATATAGTCGAGCGTGACGTCAGCCACGGTAGACTGCATGGGTACAGGTCGGTCTTCGTTGCGCAGTTCGAAGTCGGTAAAGAGGCGAATCTCGTCCTGGCGGTTCAGTTTGATGCGGTCGTAGATCCAGATATCACTGCGGAACTGCTCCATAACCGTAGGACCGGGATCGAAATTGCGATAGAACACATAGGGAGTAAGTTCTTGATCGTTAAGTCGGGCGGCCACCTGCAGGGCACGCTCGCTATTATAATTACCCAACAGGGCATAGGCTATCTGCATGGGGAATTTCTGCGACTCGAAGCGTCCGAAAGAAAGGCCGCGGTCGGTAACGAGGTTGTAGAGGTCAACAGCGTCGTAGACATAGGCGGGCTTGCTGTAGTCGATGGCGTGGCGGCCACGGTGGCGCTTGCCCTTTACCTTCACCTCGCGCAGTGTTTGGTCCATCTTCGAGAGGCGGGCCGTGTCGAGCAGCGTGTAGTCGTCGAAGGCGGTGCCCGAGGCCAACTCAGGCACGTGGCACTGGTAGTAGTCGTATTTCTTAGCGAAGACGGGGAAGAAGAGGTCACGCTTCACGTAGTAGTCGGGCCAAGCGGTCTCATCGAGCATGCCCTTGCCGAGTTTCTTCTGCTTCTTCTCCTCAGAAAGGTCGCTCTTCGTGGCGCGGAGGAAGAGGATGGCCTGGCCATAGTAGGCAGGGATGTCGAAAACGAAGTGGCCACTGGCGTCAGTATCCATCCGAATGGTGGCGATGTCGTCGGGGAAGACGAGCTCTGCCTCAAGGGTGACGGGCTTATGGAGGCCTTTGTTGTCGACGCCGAAGAAGGGGTCGAAAGCGCTGGTGGGCTGTTCGGGGTCCTGGACATAGATGGCAGTGCCCACCTGCTCGACTTGTATAGTGCCCTCCTGCTGCTGCGCCACAAGACCATCGGGCGTGGTAGCCTCGTACCGGTTCATACCATTGACCATCTCACTACCGCTCTCTTCATTGACTATCTCAGAATTGTTGGCCTCCTCTACGCTCGGGCTGTAGCCGAAGATGCCCATCGCCCAGTAGCGCACCTCATCGGGGCGCACGTCCTCGCTGTCGCCCACGGGCCATACGCTGCCCTCCACGGTCATGTACTGCTCGGGCTTGTAGCGGAGGGGCTCGCCGCTGGTGATCTCGGCGAAGTCGTAGCGGCGCCAGCCCTGCACCATCATCAGCAGGTCGAGGGCACAGCGATGCTCGGCATCGTCGGCCTCGAAGTAATAGTCAGGATAGGCAATGAAACCCTTGAGCTCGCTGGAGAGCAGCAGGTCGGTCGTGATGTTGCCGGTGTCGTAAGTCGGTTCCTCGTTGGCACCGTCGCGCACAGAGATAGAGAGATGCTTCATCGTTGTTGGTGCCTGGAACTGAAGATTAACAGCCTCGAAAGGCTGATACTCACTCAGCAAGCCAGTAACGGTGACAGGATTAACATCATAATCATGATGATTTACAAAGAACAAACGATCTGCCAACAAATGACCATCGTCGTCGAGCACAATGAGATTGTTGACGCCTGTCGGCAGGAGCGAGGTGTCAAGCTCCACCCGTCCATCACCAGTGATGGTCTGGAAAGATTTCAACACCCCTCGGCAGAGCACTGCCAAAGCAAAAGAACGCCCTGGGAAGAAGCCGCGCGGGGTGATTTTAGCGGTGACCGTTTCGTTGGTAGCATCGAGCAACAAGGCACAGCCCACATCCTCAGCCTTAGGCAAGTCGAAACGATAATCTTTGCCGTGATAAGTGAAACGGGCCTTCAGACGGCCGTCCCTCGGGACATCAACCGTGAATACACCGCGACCCTGATGAGTGGTCCGGATGCGCAGGCTATCGGAATGGCCCGGAATGCGCACCGCACCTTCGATATCCACCTGCTTTCCCTCCTCGTCGTGCACCTCAAAGGCAACGCGGCAACGAGTGCCGGCGATAAGATGGCCACCCTCGGGGTAGAAATTCACCTTCAGATCTTCTTTCAGTTCCTTCTCGATGCGTGTCTTTGGACGGTTGACAATATATTTCTGCGCAAAGTCACCGACAGAATCCGGACGCTCATAGACGGGGATGACGCGGCTATAGATTGTTCCGAACTGGCGGAAAAAGTCGCGAGCCATCTGCCTGTTGTAGAAGTACTCGCGGTCCTTACGGCCATAGGGATGCTCGGTCACTCGAAAGTTGAGCATCCAGCGGGTATAGGCTCGCAACTCATAATAGCCTGAATAGAGCGAGTCTTTCAATGTAAAGTTACCATCGCCGTAGCCATCGGGCGAGACGATGATACTCTGTCGTTCGACCACCAAACCGTCAGGTGAAAGCAACTCAACGTATAGAATATGACTCATATCGGTATAGTCGAGGTTATCTGCCCGCACGACATAAGACTTGTACCAGATGGTATCGCCCTTAAAATAGCAGTTATTATCGAGGTGCAGGTAAACTTTTTCCTGAACCGGTGCCTGCTCGAGGCGATGGCGAATACTATCAAGACGTGATTGCGAAAAAACACTCGCCGGACACATCAGCCCGACGAGCAATATCAGAATCGCCACCAGAGTCATCCCCAATCGGTTGGTTTTAAGCATCGCTTGTTCCATAATCGTATTGTCAGTTAATGGTTTCTAATGATTCACCATGCAAAGGAACGACTATTTTCGCAAAAAACCAAAGGAAATTCCCTAAAATGGCAAGGAAATTCTCTTTTCCTATTCATTCACAAAAACCAACCCACCATTCTCAGGAATAGTGACAGCGACAGGTTTCTTGCCGATCTTCAGCGTTTTCGCGCTGCCATTGAGCGCGACATCGTCGGTATAGGCGGTAACAGTAGAACCTTTTGCGAAGAACGGACTAAGGTCGATTTTTGTCTTCAACGGTTCCTTCTGAGCATTAATACCGGCGACGAACCACTTTTGACCAGCGCGACGGGCAATAATGGCATATTTGCCGGGATAGCCGTCGATAAAGCGCACCTCATCCCAAAGCGTGGGCACATCTTTCATGAACTGAACAGCCCACGCAGGGGCGTCGGTGAGGTTATTGGGTGCCATAGCGAAGTGCTGCACGCTCGATTGGAAGAGCACAGCTGTGGCTAGTGCGAAGACATCACTGGTGCGGCGAGTGGTACCATGCTGGTTGTCGGCATTATAGTGCTTATTCAGTGTGGAGCCGCCGAAATCCATCGACCCCACTACGTTACGGATAAAGGTATGGGTGCAGGCATTAGTGGCCTCTGCATCACATGCGCCCTGTCCAAAATGCAGATTCTCAGAAGCGAGCACAGCCTCGGAGGCAACATAGTTGGGATACATACGCTCCCACCCTCTCGGCAACGTGCAACCATGGAAGATACACTGCAAGCCGAACTCGTTGGCATCGGTGAGGATGTCCTCATAAAGTTGCATCATGGGCTGCTTGTCACCACCAAAGAAGTCGACCTTGATTCCAAGAATACCGGTTTTCTGCATCCATGCCATCTCCTTGCGGCGAACGGAAGACTTGTCCATCTTGTCCTTGGGCGACTGGGGGGCATCGTTCCAAGCTCCGTTGGAATTATACCACAGGAAAAGACCTACGCCCTTCGACTGGGCATAGCGTGACAATTCTTCCATCTTCTCATAACCAATCTGCTTGTCCCAGAGGGCATCAACCAATACGGAACGCCAACCCATCGCGGCGGAGAAGTCGATATAGCGTTTCTGCTCTTCAAAGTTACAGCTGGAGTCCATACCGATGATCCACGACCAAGAGCCCTTGCCGTAGGTATAGTCTTTCGAGGCCTTATACTTAGGCTGTACAAGGTCGTTGGCGACGGTGCTTTCAACGATATTCTTCAACGTAGTGCCCAAAGTAATGGTGCGCCAAGGCGTCTCGTAAGGCAGACTGACTGCAGCAGAGGTGCTGCCATGTCCGTTGAGCTCACCCGGCTGCGGAAAACCGATCTTGTAGTTCGCACCACCGTCATTCAAGAGGCGGCAAGCCACATACGAACCATCGGTACCCGTTTCGGAGATAAGTAACCAACCCTTTTCACCGTTCTTGAACAGGCAGGGAAAGCTGTAGCCCTCGCCCCAGCCGTTCTTGCCCATCGTATCGTCAAGGGTATAGCTCGTCTCGTAGCTAGGTGAAGTACGTGCAAAACCGCCCATCGGTTTCGACTGGGGACAGAGGAAAGTCGTGGTTCCCTCAGGAAGCACAAAACCGGAGGCTTCGTCGGTAATGACTGCCACCAACGTCTCGCCTCCACGGGCACGACGCGGGTACAGCTTATATCGGAAGGCTACATCGCGATTGCTGACGCGGAAGATGACATCGAGAACCTGACGACCGTTCTGCTCAAACTGACAGACGGCCTCCGTGGCCTCGTAAGTCACCTGACTCTGCTTGGTGGTCTTGAGTGTATAAGTATCGTTGACCGTACGCACCTGACAATCCTTCATGGTCAGGTTCTGGAACAGTTCACCGATGTTCGTATTCAATCCAAGCGGTGAGGGATTCAGGAAAGCTGTGCCTCCCAAGCTTACCTGATAGACGGGCTTGCCGCCTTCATCATTCACTATCACGACCAAGTTACCGTCGGGACTTGCAAATTGCTTCTCGGTAGCCATAGCACTGCCACAAACTACCATTGATAATGCCATGAAAATGGCGATTCGGATTCGTTTCATACTATTATATATATACCTTATTATTATCTAAATATCTTTCGGGTGGTACCATCAGCCTGACGGAGAATCAGCACACCCCTGGCCTCGTTGCCGACACGACGGCCGTGCAGATCGTAGAGACCTTCGGTCGCCTGAGTGTTACGATTCACCTGGAAAATACCAGACGGTGTGAGGTTACGGATTCGGCACTCTGCCAACAGGAACTCCTGCATGCCACTACCTACTTCCTTAAACTGGATAATATATTTACCCTTGGTCGTGATATCGAACGGCATGGTGATACGTTCGGCGGCAGATATGTCGCCTGCAAAGTTGCCATTGATATTCGGTTTGGCCGTGTAGGTTGCTGACGACTTAATGACCGTACCACTGTTATTGAGAATCTTCGCCTGATAGGTCGGCGCACCCTTCCATGCCGCCATAACAAAGATCAATTCATAGTTGCCAGGCTCCAGATTGAGGGCGTAGTTCGACTGACGGCCGTACTCGGCACTGGTAGTACGCCAATAGAGTGCCTTGCCCTGATAGCCTGTCAGACCTGCGAAGATGCGAGGACCACTGCCGTTACTGGTGGGATAGTTGCGGACATCGTTACCATCGGTAGTACGCCAGCCCTCGGGCAGGGCACCACCCTCAACATTGGTATAGTCGAGTTCATAAACAGCTGTCATATCATAGAATACAGGCTGGATGGTCACATTATCATCAGGCATTACAAATGTTGCCTCAGTAGCACTATTTTCGACAGGAATGGTCTTGCCTTGCGTGAAGAACACAGAGTTAACGATACGCAAAGCCTTAATACCATAACCCTCATTAGGCGTGATCGTAAGATGCACCGTCTGGCCTGCTGCCGCTGAGTTAACATCAGTTTCTACCTTCCCGAAATCAGCGTCGAGCACCTTTACATCAAACTTCTCCACAGGTGTGCCAACAGGTTCATATATAATCTGGTCGATGGTCATCTTGATGGCACCGGAATTCTGAAGTATGAAATCATTGTCACCAGCCTTCAACGTAACAGGAATGATAGCCTCGTGCCAATCGTTCTTGGCAACCTTTTCAAAGCTAACTTCCTGAGCTACTCCATTGACAGTAGCCTTCATCTTACCCGCTTTGCTACTATTACAATAGCGTACACGGATATTATACTCACCGCCCTCGGCCAGTTTCTTCAGTTGATGGCGCAAGGCGCTATTGGTACTGGTCTGTGTCTCAACAAAGCCTAAACCGGCAAAATCCATATAGTCCTGCGCCCACCAGCCTGAATTGGTCAGTTTGTGGTCAACACTCTTGCGATCCATATCTTCAGCCTCGATAATGATAGGTCCCCTATACGGCTCTGGTTGCTTGGGCAGTTCAAGTTTTTCAGCCGGTAACACATCGGACTGACGGTCAGTGGCTGCACCCTTACAATTGATTTTTACAATAATGGGGCCCATGTGTTGGATAGTGACAGTAAACGTCTGCTTCTCAGCATTATACGACTTGCCAGAAATACTGTAGTTATAACCAGCAAGATTATTAATTGTAGGCTTCGTGTAAGAACATGTAGGCTCCATTGTTACACCAGTAATCGTAATCTTGTCACTCTGCATTGCGGTACTATCGCTACGATAGTTGTTGAAATAGAAATCGATATGGTCAGCATACTCCCGGATGACAGCGCTGGAAAGCTTGCCATACTGCAACTTCAACGTGTCGCAGGTGTTATATTTTAATGGAATATCTGCCGATGCCGACTTCTTACCGTTCAGATAGGTATAAGGGGTATAGGTAACCAACTGATTGCGATAACGGTTCACATAGAGATCACCCTTCGAAACTTCGGGATACTGCGCATTAAAATCTGCCTGTTTCTTGGCTTGCGTACCCCAACGCGACGTATAGTTAGAGCGCTTCACCTGTACCGGTACTTTCTTGGCAATATCGTCAAAAAGATCTATCACAATGGGGATAGCACCATAGCGACCTGTTGATTTGAAATAACAGAGATTGTTATACCACTGTCCGTAGTTATGGCGGGCTTCCTTCTTCTGATTACCTGGATCAGTCTGCAGATAGACACCATTATAGAGATCATCCCACGACGTATAGGAATCGTAACCTTTAGAGATATCGAGATCGTTGACAACGACAATCTTGGTCTTGTCCACCACCTCTTTGCGCGTAGGGATATACATCGTACCATCAATGATACGGCGCCACATTTCAAGCCAGATACCCTTAAAGTGAGGTGAGGCAGCCCAGTTGCGACGTGTATAGCCATCCACATTGGTATCGCTCTGGTTCAGGAAGCACTCTTCACGCCATATCAACTCCGGACCGTCCCATACAGAACCACCATTAACACACATCTGCTCCATCACTGTGCCGATACCAGCACTGCCAGGATACTTACACTTATTCTCACCTATCAACTTACTGGTCATATCGTTCCAACCACAATTGTCGTAACGCACACCGTAGTTTTTGGCCAGACCAGAAAAATACGGTCCCCAACAGATACTCTCATTGTTGTAGAAACTACTCGAGTGGGTATACTTATAGAGGAACACGATAGCCTCTGGATACTTTTTGCAAGCTGCTAGGAAGTTCTTGTCTGCTTTCAGTTCGCCCATGGGGTTAGTACTCATGTGGTAGTCGCCACCACACCAACTGACAGTAAGGAAACCACCGTATTTGTGAGACATCTCCACAAGATTTGCAAACAGTGCCCATCGTGAGGCCGCCGTCATTGAACTCAAGTCACCAGCATCGCCAAAGGCCCAGAACTGTTCTGCATAGTCCCAACCCAGGAAATTAGGATAGGTCTTGAAGAAGTATTCAAAAGTCTCCAAATCATTGTCCTGAATATGCGTATGGCCGCCCGATGCCGGCTGACATGAGAACCACATGCCATTCTTCTGACAGACTGATGCCCATGACTTATAAGTACGTACGGCATTACGCGGCATGCGATACATACTTGTCTTAGTATCAAACTGGCACGACAGTGAGAGGTTCATACAGACATAGGGCTTAATATCATCTGGAATAAGATCAATGATCTTCTGAGGATCAGCCGAATTCCATACATCAATGTGTACCAGCCAGAGGGGATGTTGAGAATCAACAGGTCTACGCTGCTGAGCCATCATGCTATTGGAAACTAACAAGAACATCAGCAGCGAAACAAAGATAATTGTTTTCTTTTTCATCGTTTCATTTCGTTTTAATTCCATTTGGCTGCAAAGTTACAACATTATTACTATACCACCTTTGCTTTTTGTTTCAGAGGTTTTAAAAACGGTTTCAATATAAACATCTCGCTTTGTCGTTTACAATAAAAAACCCGGGCTTTCACAAGTCCGGGCTTTTACCAAAACAATGTAAAGTTCTAAATGGTTCATGGAAATTAAACTATACAAGGTCTTTTCCAAACTAACTACTAACTATATAACTAACCTAAAAAACTGTCTCATTTATTAATTCCGGTGCAAAATTACGCTTTTTTTCCCGAACAGACTCTATTTTATGCATCATAAACTTAAGAAAATGTATCATTTGTTTGGATGTTACAAAAAAATAGCCTATCTTTGCACAGAATTTGCAATAAATGTTATTCTTCGAAAACAATGTTACGTAAGTATACTACTATATTACTGACTATATGTGTGCTAACTGTGTTTGCACAAACAGGCAAACTATTCGATGCAGACAAACAATTATCGAGCAGCTTTACAAGTCAGGTTTATCTGGATCATGACGGTTTCATATGGGTCGCCACACGAAATGGCCTCAATAAATACGATGGCTACAAGTTCCATATCCTAAAGAAAGAGCTGGGAACAGAGAATGGCATGGCCAGCAACTATGTGAACTGCATGATACAAGACAAAAACGGTCTGTTCTATATGGGTATGTATGGTGCATTTCAGACCTATGACGGCGATCGTTTTTATGATATAGAGGTTACAGATCTCGACAAAAACGTTGTCCCATGTTACATGACATGTTTCTTTTTGCGAAAAAACGGTGAAATTCTGGCAGGAACATCCGGACATGGTCTGCTGAAAGTGACAGACCGCAGTCATGCCCAGCAAGTGGGGGGAGCCTTAAAGGACATACATACCATTAACGCTATCGAAGAAGACCTGCAAGGGCATGTTTGGCTGGCAACTGGTAATGATGGATTGCTGGAATACGACGGGAAAAGCGTTAAGCGCTATTTCAATGCTTCAGACACAGAGCGCAGTTCAATGCGCAGGCTCAGTAAGGACAAAGACGGCAACCTCTATTTAGGAACGTCGAATCAGGGTGTGTTCGTCCGTCCTGCAAACGGCGGCGACTTCAAGCACATTGAGGTAACAGGTCACAAGCATATTTCTGCCATCTATTGTAACCATGAAGGCAAGATGATGTTTGGTTACGATGGTACAGGACTGGCCATCTACGATCCCATCAGCGGTAAGATTGACGACAATCCATACTTCTGTCGCGAAATAGATCTGAATATGAGTAAAGTCTATTCCATCGTGGAAGACGCAGGTGGTAACGTCTGGTTAGGGCTGTTGCAGAAAGGCATTTTCATGCAACCACGGCAGATTTCAGAATTCAATTATATGGGCTATAAACTCGACAAGCAGAACCGTATTGGTCAAGCCTGTGTCACTAGCACCCTTATTGACAGCAAGGGGCGCTGCTGGGTAGGTACCGACAAAGACGGACTGTATTGTATGGATTCTGACCAACACCTTCTCAGACATTTCAAAGAGAATTTCCCCGGTTCAATTTTAAGTCTTGAAGAAGATCAGAACGGACGGGTGTGGATTGGCAGTTATGGCGAAGGCTTTGGCTACATCGATGCCGATGGAAAGAACTATCACAAATATCCCAAACATCCGACTATCAGTGTCTTCGGCATCGCTGTCTCCAAAACGGGAGAACTCTGGCTGGCTACTATGGGACAAGGGTTGCTACGCATCAACCTCACTACTAACCAAGAGAAAGCATATGTCACTGACGTAAAAGCAGAAAACGACCGTAGCATTGACTGTCTTGTCAACGACTATATCTCCACATTATCGTTCTCACCTGATGGGCGACGCCTTTATGTCGCTACGACCATGGGAGTGTGCTGTCTGGATTTAGAGAAAGAGAATTGGACGAACACGTTCGGAAAGAACTGTCTCAATTATGGCACCCCCACCCGTGTCGCCAAGGAGTTTGGCGGACAGCTATGGATTGGCACCAATGATGGTCTCTACAGTTACGACCTGAATAGGAAAGAATTAGAGCAATATACGACAGAAAAAGGATTGGCCGATAACGGTATTGCCTCTATCGAACAAGACAAGCATGGTGTACTCTGGATTGCCACAGATCACGGTCTGTGCAGTCTGGATCCGAAGACAGGTCAGACCAGCAGTTTTTTTGTTGACAACGGCCTGCAGTCGAATGAGTTCTCCGACGGCGCTTCCTGTGCATTGGCCGGGCCTCAGCGAAGCCTGATGCTCTTTGGTGGCGTTGGCGGCATCACCTGGTTCCACCCCGAACTGATCCAACAGAACAAATGGGAAGCCAAGGTCGGACTGGTGTCATTTCTCGTCAATGGCGTATCCATCAGCAGTTCTTCAAAGTCGGACGGTTACCAAATCTGCGATACGACTGTCATTGCAGCGAACCGTTTTCAGTTGGCATCCCACGACAATACGTTCACCCTTCAGTTCTCGACACTAACCTACGACACCCCAGAACACATATCTTATTTATATAGCATCAATGGCGAGGCCTACAACCGTCTTCAGCCGGGTGTGAATGAAATTACTTTCACCCATCTGCCTCCAGGCACCTATCGCTTCAGAGTTAAAGCCCAGCGTAACGGACAGACAACGCCTGAAAAAGCGTTTACGGTCATTGTGCATAGTCCGTGGTATCGCTCAGCCTGGGCCTACTTCCTGTATCTACTGATTCTGGGTGTCCTACTCACCCAATTCTTCATCGGACGCCGGAGGAAGGAAAAAGACCGCCTGCGCATTCAGGAACATATCCATGCCGAGGAAATGGGAGAGGCCAAGTTACGTTTCTTCATGAACATTAGCCATGAGATACGTACACCGATGACCCTCATCATCACACCGCTGCTCTCGCTGATGAAACAAGACTCGGACCCCCAGCGCCATAATGTCTACCTTACCATCAGACGCAATGCAGAACGTATTCTTAACCTCATCAACCAGATGATGGACCTTCGAAAGATCGACAAGGGAATGATGCAGATGCGTATGCAGGAAACAAACCTTATTACGTTTACTGAAGACATCCACAATATGTTCGAGCATCAGGCACAATCGAAGCAGATCACACTCAGCTTTGAACACGACACGGACCGTCTGCCTGTATGGATTGATAGGAAGAATTTCGACAAGGTAATTGTAAATATACTCTCTAACGCCTTCAAGTTTACACCTGCCGGCGGAAAGATTGACATCAAGGTTACCCATGACGAACAAAATGCCGTGATTGCCGTCAGCGACAATGGCGAAAAAATCCCTGAAGATAAGCTGGACCGTATCTTCGAACGTTTCTATCAAACGCCTTCCAGCACCAATGACCGTAATTTCGGTACGGGTATCGGTCTCGACCTGACCCGTTCGCTGGTAGAACTCCATTACGGTTCTATCAAAGCCCATAACCTGGAACAAGGTTGTGAGTTTGTCGTGACTATTCCTTTAGGCAATGCTCACCTGAGACCTGAGGAGATAATGGTTGAGGAGAAAGAGGACACCACCTCCAACCTGACAGACATGATGGAGGTGGAGGACGTACCTCCCGTGGAGCTACAACCCGACAAGAATCTCAAGACACGTGCTACTATCATTATCGCCGAGGATGATGACGAGATACGTGACTACCTGACCAAGGAACTCTCAGAAGACTACGATATCCATAGTTGCACCAACGGTCGGGAAGCGCTAGCCGAGGTCTATCGCACACATCCGGATATTGTCATCAGCGACGTCATGATGCCCGAGATGGACGGTAATACCCTTTGCACTCAACTGAAACTGAACCCGCAGACCAACCACCTGCCCGTTATACTGTTGACGGCCAAGAACCGCGATGAGGATAAGTTGGAAGGTCTGGAGACCGGTGCTGACGCTTACATAGTCAAGCCGTTCAATATGGACATCCTGCGTCGGACGATTGCCAATCTCATCAATGCCCGTACCTTGCTGCGTCAGAAATTCGGTCGCACAGAGCAACTGGAAGAACAGATGGAAGAGGTAAAGGTGAAATCGCCCGATGAGAAGTTGCTGGAGCGTATCATGAGTACTATCAACAAGCAACTGAACAATTCCGACCTAAGTGTCGACATGATAGCCGACGAGGTTGGTATCAGTCGTGTTCACCTGCACCGTAAGATGAAAGAACTGACCGGCCAGACCCCACACGACTTTATCCGTACGCTACGATTAAAACAGGCCGCCAACTTGTTGACGACCCAGAATATGAATATCACAGAGGTGGTTTATGCCTGCGGCTTCTCCAACCCGACATCCTTCTCTACCCTCTTCAAGAGTGTCTACGGCATGTCACCGCGCGAATACATGAAGGAGCATCATAAGTAGAAGTCTTAGAAGCTAACATTGATATTCTCATCCCAATCCGTTTCCACAGAAACTGTGATAAAGACAGAGTGGGAAGAACTGTTTCCGTCGAAGAGGCTTCCTCGGCAGATTGTAATACAATTCCGTTTGACAGGCACTTGACTGATTTCCTTTTCTGTCAGGCTATGGATCTTTCCATTGTCTTCGATATAATAGGTACTCATTTTTATATCGAGCAAATCGCTGTCAGAGCTTGGAATCATATAAAACTCATACCTGTCGTCGTCAGGATCAACATCAAGCGTAACTGTCTGCGACGTGTTGGTGCTGCCATAACCTGTCAAGCCATTGAAAGAACCCTTGCTACCCTTATAGGAGAATATCACCTGATTCATATTGGCAGGAATGTCATCAGTCGGAATGAATCTTAACAACGAGACAATACGTTTCAATCTCAGGTTCAATTCAACATCATTTTCACCGACTTCAAATGTTTCACAACACCAGAAAGTATCGCCAAGGTTGCTACCGGAAATACTCACTTTCTCATTGGCGCTGAAACTTGGGTTCGAGGATGCACTATGTGCCACCACCACTATGATATAGCGTCCCTCAGCCAAAGAGAATGAGGCCGTTCCGAAGTTCGAGTCTTCCTGCTTCTGATTGACATAACTCACACGGACGCCATCCTCTCCATAGATATGGAAACAAAGCCTTGTACACACACTCCCCACCTCTGCACGGGTCTGCGCATCGAAGGGCGTCTGTTCAAACTGCGTTACCCTCAACACGACGTTCCCTGTTTCAGCATTCTCAGACTGGGCATTTTCTGAAAGTGTCATTTTCTCACACGACGACATAGTAGCCGTCAACAACATCAACGCAAAAACGTTGTAAAGCATTCTGCTTCTCATAGTTATAATATTTTTAGTTAACATTCTCCCCTCGTGGGAGAACTATTGTGGAGCTGGAGGGAGTCGAACCCTCGTCCAAACAGGGAAACCATACGCTTTCTACACGCTTATTCCAGCCTTCGGTTTTCGAGCAGCAGCAAGACCTGGACCACCAACTGATGCCTTAG
>JAEEGL014328676.1_pt1 | contig 21881 bp, 17 predicted proteins | sample 9134231 | NCBI WGS metagenome assembly JAEEGL01 (sample SAMN16246548, study PRJNA631951) | gut metagenome | biome: gut microbiome; feature: rumen; material: fiber-attached | host: Bos | place: Iran: Karaj | collected 2018-10 | reverse complement strand
GATTTCGGAAGGGCTCCGCCCTTACCTGATTGTAATAGCTGGATCCGATGGTATCATCTTTTTAATGCGGCTTTAGCCGCCACCTTAATCATTAATTTTTAATCATTAATCATTAATCAAAGAGCGCGATAAACTGAAATTTGACTTTCCCATAAAAAAAGACTATACTGAACGCGGAATAAAAAAGGGAGGAACGTGCATGCGTCTGTTTATTGCCGTGCCCGTGACCGGGGCGGGAAAAGCGCTGCAAAGCACGCAGGCGGCGCTGCAGAGATCGGGCGTTCGGGGCAGGTTTTCGCCGCCGGAAAAACTGCATATCACACTGGCGTTTCTGGGCAGCGTGGACGATCCCGCGCCCGTGTTCGAAGCGCTTGAACGCGTACCCGTGCCCAAAACGTCACTCTCCTTTGACCGGCTGACGCTGTTCGGCGACGTGCTTGTTGCGCTGCTCAAACCGAACGAAGCGCTGGATACCTGCGCACGGCAGCTGCGGCAGGCGCTGGACGAAGCCGGGATCAGATACGACAAAAAGGCCTTCCGCCCGCACGTTACGCTGGCGCGCAAAACGGCGCTCCCCGGCGAAAATTTCCGGTTTTTCCCGTTTGAACGCGGGCTGAAGGACGCAAAGATCCGCGTTTCATGTCTCCGGCTGTACCGCTCGGACCCCGCGGGAGAAACGACGAAATACACGGTGATGTATACGAAGGGGATTAAAAATTAAAAATTAAAGATTAAAAATTAAAGATTAAAGATTAAAGATTAAAGATTAATGATTAACGATTAACGATTCATCGGATAATACGTAAAAAAACCTGCGCAATGCAGGTTTTTTCCTTTTACCGTTTCACTTCCGGCTTCAATCAATCATTCATTTTTAATCATTCATCTTTAATTATATTTGCGTATCCTCCCACCGGCACGTTCACGGCCACGGCGGAGGCGGAGGCGGTAAAACGCGTCTGCTCACGGCAGAAGCAATCGTAAACGGTGATGCGGAGCTTCGCTTGCGAGGGGTTCAGCACGGCGACCGTTTCCTGCGGCGCGGCGTTCCAGATATCCTCGTCCATGCCGCTCCAGAGGCAGGCGGACTGCGCATACAGCACGGTGACGGCCCTGCCGGCAGCTTCATCCTTCGCGGTAACGGCGGCATAGCCCGTTTCAGGGTGCGAAACGCACAGTTCCCCGCGCGTAAGCAGGCCTTCGTTCTGTTTCCGGTAGGCCAGATGCGCTCGCAGGAGCCGCAGCTGCTCCGGAGGGATCTCCGTCAGGCGGACGGAGATCTGCAGCACGGCAAACAGAATATTCAAAAGCTGCAGCGCGCAGTTGTGTATGCTCTCCGTGGGGCTCCACAGCAGCATATCGGCGTGCACGGCCACGCCGCGCGTGAGCATGCGCAGATCCACGGCGCCGATACGGTTGGTGACCGCGTCGAACGCGCAGTCGCATACCCGCAGCATATTGGCGCAGCGCATGATGCCGGGCCCTACGTAAAACTGGCGGTACTCAAACAGAAAATCCGGCTTGCGGCTGCGGGCGGCGGCGCAAACTTCGTTCAGCAGCTTCTGCACGCCCTCGGTCACCGTTTTCGCGTCCATTTCCTCCGTGCAGGGCGGCGCGGCCTGCGACGGAAAATGATCGATAAAATCGAGCTTCAGCCCGTCGATATCGTATTCGTCGATAAACCGCGTATAGGTTTCCGTTAAGAAATCGCGCACCTCTTTATAGCGCACGTCCAGCGTGCCGGCATGGATAAAGCCCGCCTCCTCGAACAGCAGTTTATCCCGGAAGCGCCGGTAGGCCTCCGTTTCAAACCCCACGAAGGGCACGGCGAACCACAATATCAGCTTCTGCCCGAAGGAATGCACGTCCCGCACGAAGCCCCTGAAATCCGGAAATTTATCCGGCGCGGGCTGCCAGTCGCCGCTTTTGCGGTAATCCTTGGTGCCCTCCCCGGGGAACTGCCAGCCGTCGTCCAGGATCACGGTGCGAAATCCCGTTTCGGCGGCCAGCGCCAGCTCCCGGGTGAGGATCTCCTGCCGCGGGCACTGATGAAAACTGTACCACGTGGAATACAGCGGCGCAAAAGCCGCGTCCGGCAGCCCGGCGCACCGCACCTGACCTTCGTTCCACGCGTGCCACACCCGCCCCAGAGCCTCCGGCAGCGGTACGGCGGCGGTATCAACGCGCAAGATCACCCGGTATCCCGCAGGCACGTTTTTCAGCTCGGCGAAAAACACCACCTCGTCGGTTTCGGCAAAATCGTCCACGTAATACCCGAGCGCCGTTTCGGCGTCCGTATCCGAAAGGGATACCACGCAATGCGCCGTCCCGTCCGCCCGCAGGGTGGCCAGCACCGGGGCGCCGCGGTAAAAGCAGGCGTCCGTACGCTGCGGATGGAACCACTGCGGCAGACCTCTGCCCCGCCCGCAGGTGGGATGCCACACGCTGACGTGATCGCGCATCGGCATACGGAAGCTGACGCGCACCTTTTCCTGCGCGGCGTCCACAGCGATCTCATATTCCCGCGTTTGCCCTTCGGCACAAACGGGATCCACGCGCACGTCTGCGCAGGGGCGGCCGTCTTCGCCGCAAGTGATCTCAAACCGCATAGGTACTACTCCTGTCTGAAAGATCTGTTTTTTCGTTCTTCACGGAATCCCGACGTTCTTTGCGAAATACTTTTATTTGTCTTTCCGCAGCGAACCGAACACCAGCACCGCCACGCCGTAAAGCACGCCCGCCACGGGCCATACGATCCAGCTGCGGTCCCAGCGCATCGTAATAAAGCTGTAAGCAAGGTAACCGGCGGTGACGAGGCTCCAGTAGATCCCGGCGATCGGCTGGCTGCGCTGCATCAGACGCTTGTTCTCGCGGGAATGCTCGCCCTCCTCCAGCAGCACGGAGCAGGCCGCGCGCAGTATAGAGGCGCGTACGATCAGCGAAGCGCCTGCGGCAACCAGCGCCAGCAGCGCCGCTACGGCGGCGGCATAGCGGAAATCGTCCGCGCCCGGCAGCAGCATGGCGATAAAGATGGGGATCACGGAGGTCACGCACAGCACCACGCCGGTAACGAGGCTCGCAACGTAGCTCCCCTGCTGCTTCGCCTGCTGCTCCCTGACCCAGCCGGAAACGCCGTATTCGGTCTCAAAGCTCTCGCGCGTGAGGTATTCAAAAGGCTTGCCCGCAATGCCGGAGAGCACGAACAGCGCCACCGCGCCGCCCACCAGCAGAAACAGCGGCAGCAGCCCCAGCGCCGCAGCCTGCTCCTCGGAAAGCGCCAGGCGGCCGGTCTCCTGCCCCACGGCAAGCACGACCAGCGCCGCGGGCGAGAGCACGCACATGAATACGCCCAAAGCGATCCGCACCGCGTTTTTCGCGCGGCATGCAAGATACGCCTGCGCCTCGGACATGGATACCCTGCGCAGCGGGCTGCCGCCCTCCTCGGGCAGCGGATCGGGCGTGGGCGCGTCGCCGAGCTCGTCCTTTAATAAATAATCGGTAGAAACACCGAATACCTCGCTCAGCAGCAATACGCGCGTCATATCCGGCACGGACTGGGCGCTCTCCCATTTGGATACCGACTGGCGGCTCACGTTCAGCTTTTCCGCCAGCTCCTCCTGGGACCAGCCGTTCTTTTTTCTGAGTTCAATGATCTTATCTGCCATTATCATGGTTTCTTCTCCTTTCGGCTTTGCCGTTTTACGCCCTTATCATACCCCGTTTTCCGGTTGCAGACAAGAAAGCGGACGCGGAAATTGCGCAACCGGCGGTTGCAATTAACCGGAAAGCGCTTATATTTCAGTTGATCTGTGCGTGTTGCGTGCTGCGTTTTGCGTTTCTCAGGATCCGGCATTCACGCAGCGCAGAAAACTTTTCTCAACACGCAAAACGCGATTCTCAAAACGCCCTGATACATTCCGTACGCGTCTCAGCCCCGGAACTTCCCGTTGACGAACACGCCCCGGTATACCCGGCCGTCCGCCGTGCGCAGCGTACCGCGGCCGTGCGCCCTGCCGCCCACGAAATCTCCCTCGTAAACGGCGCCGTCGTTCCATTCCATGCGTCCTCTGCCCTCCATATGCCAGTTCTTTATGGGGCCGTAATATACGCCGTCGGGAAAATAGACCGTAGTATACTCCGCGTTGAAAACCTCCGCCATACCGCGCTGGATATCTTCCGCCGTGAGGCCCGCGCCCGCGTGCAGAAGCGCCATCGCCTTGGGGGAGGTCTGATCCGTCCAGCCGATCAGATATCTTGTAAGGTCGTCCAGCTCGCGGCAGTTCGGGTCCGCGCCGTTGTACATCACGCTGCGCGGGAACAGCCGCACCGCCTCTTTGGTAACGGCCGGCGGATAAAACAGATCCACCGCGCCGAACAGATGCAGCAGCTCGTGCAGCACCGGAAAGTGCAGCTTGCCGTACATAAACACGGCCTCGGAGAAGTATACCGAGCTCGCGCAGGAAGCAAAGCTCACGCCCTCTTTTTTGAAAAGAAACACGAACGCCGCCTGCTCCGTCCCCGCCGCGGCGTTCAGCGCCGCAACGCATTCCGATAACGAGCGCTTTCCCTCGCTGTTCGCATAAGCGTCTTCAAAGCCCTGCACGTCGCCGTACGCCCATACGCGCTGCGTATTCATACGCCGTACCGTCTGCCGGAAACGCAGCGGCACCCCGGAAACGCGGGCCTGCTGCAGCAGATACTGAAGCGCTTCGGTTTGCGCCGTCTGCTGCTCGCGGATCTCCGCCTCGGTCCATACGTTGCCCGGCTCCTGCACGAAAACGGCGCATACGGCCACTGTGCCCCGCAGCGCACGGCAGGAACCGCAGTCTTTATACCGTTTCAGTATATTTTCCATTGCATTCACCTGTAAACATGTTTTTTCCCGCCTTTAAGGGGATGCGCTTTTCACCCAGCGCCAGCACCGCCGGTAATCCTTGCGGCAGCGTGATCTCCAGACGGACGGCTTCGCCCTCACGGGCCCAGCTGACCTCCACGCGCCCGGCGGGCAGCACGCGATACCCCGCGGCGCGGCGCAGCGACGGCGGGAAGGAAGGCGCGAGCTCCAGCGTACGGAAGCCCGCCTCCCCTTCCGGCTGACGGATACCGAGGATATACTCAAAGGGATACGCCGCCACGGCGCCGAACATAGGATGGCTGTGGCTGCGGTCCCTGAGCGACCCGGGGAAATATTCCCACAGCGTGGTGGCCCCGCGCCGCCGCATCCCGGCAAAGGAGTGCTCGCTTTCGCTTGTGAGCAGCCGCACGGCAAGCTGAGCGTCCCCGCCCTGAAACAGTATGCGGGTGACGAGATCCGTGCCGAAGATGCCGGTATCGTAGCCGCCCAGCGCGGTATAATAATTTACGAGATTCCGATAGGTTTTTTCGCTGCCGAGGCCGATATCCAGCGCAAAGGCGTCGGCGCCCTGCCTGCCCCCGAGAAAGCTCTCCGTCATCGGGTCAAAATAGGCGGTTTGCAGCGCCTGTCTGCGCGCGGCGAGACGGCTTTGCAGCAGGGGGAGATCCGCCGTTTTGCCGATGCGCGGGGCGAGCTCGATGCAGCGCAGAAGGGACCGGATATAAAAATACGTATTGACAAAGGGCGGCGGCAGGATCATGGTCTCCGGTGTGCACCAGTCCCCCAGGCACCATTCGCCGGGCTTATCCGCCGCCACGAGGCCGTTGACCGATTTTTGCTCCAGATAATCAAAGTAGCGCAGCATCCCTGGCCAGCAGGCCGCGAAAGGTCCCGCATCCCCGTAGAATTTCCAGAACCGGTAGGGCACCTCCACGATGGCGCAGCCCCAGCCGCCGGGCCCGCCGCCGGAGCGGATATAAGGCGCGGTATACTGCACGTGGCCGGTATTTACATCCTGACAGTCCGCGATATCAAAGATCCATTTGCGGTAAAAGGCTTCCGCCGCCAGCGCCGTCATGGCGGCGCGGCAGGCCAGCTGCCCGTCCCCGGTGTAGCCGCGGCGCTCCTTGTGCGGGCAATCGGAGGGGATGCCCGCGTGCATGTTCATCAGCTGCGTGGTCACGTAGGCTTCAAAGATCCAGTTGAGCGTTTCGTTATCGCTTTCGAAGCCCGCGATGCGCTTTACGTCCGTGTGGATCTCCTCCGCACTCAGCACCTCGGCAGGGCCTTCCACCGTAAAATAGCGGAAGCCGAACCACGTGAACAGGGCTCTCGCCGTAACGGGCGTTTCCCCGCACACGAAAGTGAGCCGCTGGCCGTGGATATAGGCGGGGTCAAGATCGCCTTCGGGGGTGCGCTCCTCCGCCATGGTGACGGTGACGCGCTCACCCGCCCCGCCCAGAAGGCGCAGCACCGGCGTGCCGGTCAGGTTCACGCCGCAGTCGTACACATTATTTTCGGGGGCCAAGCGCACGGGCGCGATCACGCGGCAAACGCGGTCCGGCGGGCAATCCGAAACGCCGTAATCCGTATCCGGCCCCGGCACGGGCACCGCGTGCGGCCAGCCTGCGTCGTTAAACCCAAGGGCTGCGGCCCCGGCCGCGGGCATGCGGTAATCGTGCGTTTCAAAATGGATCAGGTCGTATTCCGCAACAAAACTCGGCGAGATGCGGTCCGCGGCGGAAGAAAAGAAATCGAAGGGGCCGCCCGCGTCCTCGCCGGACACGCGCCAGATCGCTTTTGCGAAGCCGAAGCCGGATTCCCCCGGGCGGTCGTACCAGCCGCCGCCGAAATGGAGGACGATCACGTTTTCGCCGTCCCGGAGGTACGGGGCGACGTCGTATTCCGGCACCCACAGCCTGTGGCCGGAGAGCGTTTCACCCGCCGGGTAGTCTTTGCGCGGCTCGTAATCGGAATTCAGCGGCAGAAAGCGGTCCTCGCCCACGCGGACGCCGTTGATAAAGCATTCAAAAAAGCCCAATCCCACCGCGCGCAGCACGGCGGTTTTCACGCCCCGCACGGCAAAACGCCCGCGCAGAAAATAGACGGACGCAGGTTTCGGCTCCGCAGCGCCGAGCCAGAGCGCATGGGAAAACATCTCTTTTTGTGTCATTTACGGACCTCTTTCCTGTGATATTGAAATTTATCGCTCAGAGCGAAAATTTCAAAGTGCTGCGTTTTTAGTTTTGAGTTTTGAGAATCCTATGCTGCAGCAAACAACTTACAATCACAGTTTTTTCTCAACACTTAAAACTCAACACTCAAAACTCCGCGAAAAACAACTGTTTGTTATCAGATTTCAAGCACGTCTCCCGCGGAAATGTAGAACACGTTCTCATTCTGCGCCTGCAGGTAGGAAAACGCCTTTTTGCCGGTACAGTGGCAGGTGTAAAAACGCACGTCCGCGTTTTCCTTCAGCGCAGCCGAGAGCGTTTCGAGCTGCCCGGCGGACACGGTTCTGCGGTTGACGGGGTTATACACGTGGAAGCCGCCCACGCAGTACGCGGGCTTCGGCCCCGGCGCGCTGTGCAGGATACGCATTACGCCCGCGTGCGCGCAGCCCGTGATCAGCACGGGGACGCTCTCCGTGATCAGCAGATCCTGCTCGTGGCGGAAATCGTCCGGGCCGTTTTTGCCGTACAGCACGCGGTTGGCCTCCGAGCGGAAGGTATCCTCCCCCTTGGCCGTAAACAGGGTCAGCTCTTCATCGATCACGTGGTCGCCGTCCAGAAGGATCACATTCGGCGCATTGGCGAGCGCGGGATCAAGGCCGATGTTCAGCTTCAGCGGCCCCGCCTTGGAATAATGCGGCGCAAAGGCCGTGCGCTGCACGTAAATCCCGGCCGAGGGATTCAGCGCGAGAAACTTTTTCAGCGCGCCGCCGTGGTCGTAATGCCCGTGGGAGATCACCACCGTATCCACTGCCGCAAGGTCGATGCCGAGGCGCGCGGCGTTCTGAAACAGCGCAGAATCCGGCCCCAGATCGAACAGCAGCCGGTGGAGCCGCGTTTCGATATAAAACGAGAGCCCGTGCACCGCCTTCAGGCCGCAGTTTGAGGTGTTTTCCACCAAAGCCGTGATTTTCATGAAACCGCTCCTTTCGCGCGCCAAAACGCGCCTGATAATACAGTAGCATATTCCGCCGGGATTTGCAATCGGTATTCGCCGCAGGCGGCGCAAAATTATTACGCGCGTCAGAGGAAGAGACCGGCGCGGTTGCGCCGGTCGTATTTATGTATATGGGTATCGCTGTCAGATCGTCAGCGCTTTTTCAAACGCGTCGTGCACCGCGTGGCCGATGGTGCCGCCCTTGGCGGCGTCGCCCACGGCGACCGCTTTGATTCCCTTTTCCTTCAGCGCGTCCACAAGGCCGTTATCGGGCCGCACGCCCATGGCCAGCACCACCGCCTCGGCGGGCAGCGTGCTGCGGCGCTTTTTCTTCTGGTCCGTAACGGCGATGCAGTCCGCTTCGATGGCGGTGAGCGCGGTGTGCAGCATAAATTTCGTGCCGTAGGGCTCGATGCGGCTCATAGAATCCTCCACGAACTGGAACCACGCGCCGGGGGCGATCTCGTCCGCCATTTCGACCACGGTCACCTCGTTGCCGGCCTCGTTCAGGGCTTCCGTGGTCTCCAGACCCGTAAGGCCGCTGCCGATCACGGCAACCTTTTTGCCTGTGAGGTTTACCTTGCCGGTGAGGATCTCGGAGGCCAGATACACGTGCGTCTGCGCGATGCCCGGGATGGAACGGGGCCTGAGCGGCACGCCGCCCGCGGCCACAACCACGGCATAAGGATTCCGTTCTGCCAGCGATTCCGCAGTCGCGGCCACGCCGTATTCGAATTTCACGCCAAGCGACTCAGCCTCCAGCGAGAGATCTTCGATGCACCATCGGAGTTTATCCTTGTGGGGGCCGGCGGCGGCCACGTTCACCTGCCCGCCCGGGATCGCCTCTTTTTCGATCACGGTGACGCTGTAGCCGCGGCGTGCCAGCGTGATGGCGGCGGAAAGCCCCGCGGGGCCCGCGCCCACCACGAGCACGGTCTTGCCCGCGCCTACCTTGGGCATTTCGGCGTATTCCTTTTCGATGCCCACGGCCACGTTCAGGGCGCATTCGCCGGTTTTGCCCACGGTGGCGTTCGCGATAAAGCTTTTGATGCAGTGCAGACAGCCGATGCAGCGGCGGATGCTCTCCGGCTTACCGGCGGCGGCTTTATTTGCCCAATCCGGGTCGCAGATGAAGTTGCGCGCGCTGCCAACAAAGTCCTGATAGCCCTCTTCCAGCTGCCGTTCGGCCTGCTCCGGGGAGCGGATGTAGTTTGCCGCCATCACGGGGATAGAAACCGTCTCCTTGATGGCCTTGGCAAGGTAGGCGCGCCAGCCGGGCTCGAAGGAGGTGGGCTCCAGCCAGAAGTTGTACGCGTCGTAACAGGCGGAGGAAACGTCGATGGCGTCCACACCCAGCTCTTCCAGACGTTTGGCGATCTTTTTGCCCTCTTCCAGCCCGTAGCCCTTGCCGGGCTTGCCGATGCGGTCGTACATTTCGTCCGCCGTCAGGCGCACGATCAGCGGATAATCTTTGCCGCACTGTTCCTTGATACCGGTCACGATCTCCTCTAAAAAGCGCAGGCGGTTTTCAAAGCTGCCGCCGTATTCGTCCGTGCGGCGGTTGGTGTTGGGGCTTAAAAACTGCTGGATGATGTAGCCGTGGGTGCCGTGCAGCTCCACGGCGTCCACCCCGGCCTTTTTGCAGCGCACGGCGGCGGCAATAAAGTCGTCGCGCAGCTTCTGCACGCTGCGTCTGCTCATGGCGTGGATGCGCGTGGCGCCGTGGGCGCTCAGCTCGCCGCCGGAGGGGGACTGCACGCTCTGGCACAGCTTTTTCTGTTCCAGCGCCATCAGGGCGGGCGTGGCCTTGAACATGAGGTTCATCACGCCCGGGAATTTGCGCTGAATGGGGATCACCACCGGCAGGCTGTTGATGGCGCTGGCATAGCCCTGCCGCCCCGGATGGTGCAGCTGGATGCACAGCTTCGCGCCTGCCGCGTGGATGCGGTCCGCCATCAGGCGCATGGGGCCGATATGCCAGTCCTGCGCCATACTGAGCTGCGTAAAGGTGCTGGTGGCGCCCATATCGTTGACGCGGCAGATGCCCGGGATGATCAGCCCCACGCCGCCCTTGGCGCGCGCTTCGTAATAGCGGATCATCTTTTCGGTGGGCGTGCCGTCCGTCTGGCCCAGACTGAACTCGGCGGCGTTCATCACAACGCGGTTCTTCACGGTCATGGTGCCGATGTTCATCGGCGAGAACAGCATATCAAACATTATTTACCCATCTCCTTCAGCTTTTTCTTAAAGCGTTCCAGCTTGTTGTTTTCAAGGGTGAGATATACGGAGCGAACCGGCGGGCACACGCCCATCAGTACCTTGGAGAAGGAATAGAGCGCAGAGGGGAATACGTATTTTTTGCCGGTCTCCAGCGCCGCCACCATCTTGCGGGCCACAACGTCCGGCTGCTGCACCGGGAAGGGCCACTCGAACTCCACGGGGTTCGCCACCTTAAAGAAATTGGTGTTGGTGGCAATGGGATACAGGCAGGTCAGCTTCATGTTGTTGGGCTTTTCGTAGCGCATCGCCTGCTGGAAGCCGTTCAGCGCGAACTTGGTGGCGGAATAGAGCGCGTAGCCCGGCACCGCCATCTGGCCGATGGCGGAAACGGTGTAGGCCAGGTGGCCTTCGCGCCCATCCAGATGCTCCAGATATTTGCCGTAGGTGTACATCGGCGAGATCGTGTTGGTTTCAAAGATCTTCAGGATGCGTTCCCAGTTGGTGTAATTATACTCCTCGTAATAGGGGAAACCGGCGTTGGCGTAGAACAGGTCGATCTTTTTGCCCTCAAACACCTCGTCCGCCTTCGCGAATACCGCGTCCACGCCCTCTTTGGAGCTGATATCCATATTGAAGGGGATCACGTTTTCCGCAAAGGTGGCCAAGAGCTGCTCCGCGTGGCGGGAAACCGCAAGGATCTTATTGTTTTTGCCCTGCACGAGCAGACGCAGCACCTCAAAGCCGATGCCGCTGGAGGCGCCCGTTAAAACGATGTTTTTGCCGTCGATCATAATTTTATCTCCTTTCAGATCATTGGTCGTATTCGCCGTATTCGCAGCCGATGCCCTCGGCCTTCACTTCATCCACAAGCGCCCAGCCCGTGCCCTTGCGGGTGTAGAGCTTTACGGTGCCGGTGCCGGTGCCGCCGTTCCACAGGCGGTTGTGGCGCTTCGTGCCGTTGGGAGCCTCGTAGTTGATGTTCAGCATTTCTTCCTTGCGGCAGGAGATCTGCGTATCCATTTTGGCGGTAAAGGTGGTTTGCACCACGTGCCAGTGGATCTCGTCCTCGGTCTCCCAGCAGTCGAACTTGGTGCCGGAGCCGGTCCAGAACTTGCTGAAGTTGAATTCGTAGTTCTTGCCCTCATAGTAGAAGGCGCCCAGCAGCTTGCGCTCCAGCGCCACGGGGCCGATCTTGGGACGGCCGCCGCCGATCTCAAACACGCTGTTTTCCAGCTTTTTGCCGGTCTTCAGGCTCGTCAGGTTGTTGGAGCTGAGCCACACCCACGGGCTCGTAAAATCGCCGCCCCAGTTTTTATCGGCATAGCCGTTGCAGGTCTCGGGCCGGACGACGTATTTCACGCCGTTGAGCTCGATCTCGCCCTCGTAAGCGGTTTTCATGCCCTCGGCGTGCCAGAACATTTCAAAGGCGTTGATCTTGCGCAGGGGGCGGGACGCGCCGTAGCCCACGTTGAAGGCGATCTTTTTATCGATCTTCAGATCCCATTTCATGCTGCCCGCGTCGCACATCCATTCCGGGTGCGCGGCGGCTTCCTCCGGCGTGATCTCCACGCTGCCGCAGGTGCGGTGCTCGTCGCAGTAGCAATCCGCCGCCTGGATGGAGAAGGGCGGGTCCGCGTGCACGGTAACGTTTTTCAGCGAGAAAAAGCGGTGCAGCTGGCCGTGGTCCCTGCCCCAGAAGCCCACGTTCACCATGAGATATGAGGGGCGTTTGCCGGCGTTGCGCGCCAGCGGGTCGTTCCATACGATCACGGGTTCGTCTTCCGCGTAATCGGGGTTGCAGGTGAAAAATTCAACGTAAAAAGGTTTCTTTTCGCCCGTTTCGGCGTTTTCGGCGGTCAGGTTGTGCCACCACCAGTCGTAACCTTTTTTTGCCAGCGGCCCGCGGAGCATCCATTCGTCCCGCGAGATCGCGCTTACGTTTGCCATATTGTTTCCTCCGTTTTTTGCAAAATTTGCACATTCTATTATATCAGTGTACAGGTTCTTTTTCAAACCTTTTTATAAAATTCATTATAATGAATAATTTTATGTTTTATTTTTTGTGATAATGGCAATAAAAAACGCGCCAAGGACGGCGCGTTCATTTAATGAAGCTTTTTTACGCACGAATTGCGGCTTTGCGCCGCGCCGCAGGTTCCGGTGCCGGCGGCTGACGGCTGAATATTATCTGCGGAAGCGGGAGAGGAAATCTCTGGTCTCCTGCCGCTGCGGGTTGCCGAAGACCTCTTCGGGCGTTCCCTGCTCCAGTATGACGCCGCCGTTCATATAAACCACCTTGTTGCTCACGTCGCGCGCGAAGGCCATTTCATGCGTTACCACAAGCATTGTGGTGCCTTCGGCGGCCAGCGTCTGCATAACGGCCAGCACCTCGCCCACCATTTCGGGGTCCAGGGCGGAAGTCGGTTCGTCAAACAGCAGTACATCCGGGTTCATGGCCAGCGCCCGCGCAATGGCCACGCGCTGTTTCTGCCCGCCCGAAAGCTGCCGGGGTTTGGCGTTGATATAAGGCGCCATACCAACCTTTTCAAGGTATTTCATGGCTTCGGCGCGGGCCTCCTCTTTGGAGCGCCCCAGCACCCGCTGCTGCCCCACCATGCAGTTTTTCAGCACGCTCATGTTATTGAACAGGTTGAAGCTCTGAAACACCATGCCCACCTTGGTGCGGTAGGCCGGCGCGCCGCCCTTGATCTTTTTGATGTTGGTGCCGCGGTAAATGATCTCGCCGGAGGTGGGCGTTTCCAGCAGGTTCACGCAGCGCAGCAGCGTGCTCTTGCCGGAGCCGGAAGCGCCGATGATGCTGGTAACGTCCCCTTCGGAAACGGTGAAGTCGATATCGGTGAGCACCTCGTTTTTGCCGAAGGATTTGGAAAGGTGCCGGATCTCAAGAATGGTGTCGTCCGTCATCAGCGCGCCTCCTTTCTTCCTTTTTGCACGTAGGTGGTCATACCGCTGGTAAGGGCAAGCGTATCGGTGGTGGCGATATCAAAATTCTGCGGGCCGTCCAGCTTGCGTTCCCAGAAGCGCAGCAGCACGGAGCAGACGATCGTCATGCACAGGTACATGGCCATTTCAATGGCGGCGGAGGGGAAATACACGAACTTCGCGCCTACGATGGCCTTATGCACGGCAAACAGCTCCGTATAACCGATGATAAACATTACGGAGGTATCCTTGATGTTGATGATCAGGTTGTTGCCGATCTGCGGGATGATGTTGCGTATGGTTTGCGGCAGGATCACGCTGGTCATCGTTTTGAAGTGGTTCATGCCGATGGCCTTCGCGCCTTCGGTTTGCCCGGGATCGATGGACAGGATGCCGCCGCGTACCGTTTCGGCCATATAAGCGCCGGTATTGATGGAAACCACCAGATAGGCGGCGGGGCCGATATCGAGCCGGGCGCCGTTGCCGAAGAAATAGGGCAGGCCGAAATAGATGAACACGGCCTGCAATATCATGGGCGTGCCGCGGAACACCTCCACGTAAACACGGATCACCGCGCGCAGCACGAGCAGGAGCGCGCGCTTCAGGGGATGATCGTCCTTTGCGGAAGGAATGGTCTGCAGTATGCCGCACGCCAGACCGATCAGGCAGCCCACGGCCGTGGCAGCCACGGCAAGCAGAATGGTTTTGCCCGCGCCCGTAAGGTACTGCTGATAGCTTGCGCTCCACGTGGCGGAAACGTCGTTTATGAGTTGAGCAATTTTATCCATATCCGGTTCCTTTCAGATCGCTCATAAGAATTGCGCCCCGCCCGTAAACGGGACGGGACGCGGTTCGGGATCAAGGCTGAATCAGTCTTCCGAAAGCGGCTGAATGGCAATGGCCTGCTCCATCATTGCGTTGAAATCGTCCGCCGTCATCTTGCTGAGAACGGAATCCATGGCGTCCTTCAGCGCCGTATTGCCTTTCTGCACGGAAATACCGATGTTTACGTCGCCTTCGTCCACGGTGAAATCATCGCCGCTGCCGGCAAAATCAAGAATGGTAAGGTCTTTGAACGCAAGCATGGCGCCCTGCGCGGTGGGCATATCGCAGCAGACAAAATCCACTTCGCCCGTTTCAAGCGCGGTAAGCATCAGGGATGCGCCGTCCTTGGCGGTTTTGATATCCGCGCCTTCGATCTGCGGCAGGCAGGTATCGTACCAGATGGTGGAAGCCTGCGAGGTGCAGGAATGGCCGGAAAGATCGGAAATGCCCTTGGCGTTTGCAAGCTCGGAATCCGCCTTGGTAAGGCATACGATGGTGGCGTAAAGATACGGGCCCGCGAAATCGACCTGCTCCATACGGTCCGCCGTCATGCTCTGGCCGGCGATCACGGCGTCAACCTGCCCGGTTTGTACGGCGGGGATCAGGGAATCCCAGTCCAGACGGACGACTTCAAGCTGCCAGCCGTTGGCTTCGCAAAGCTTTTTGGCCATCATAACGTCGTAACCGTTGGCGTATTCGTTGGTATCCTTAATGGGCACCGCGCCGTTGGAATCGTCGCTCTGCGTCCAGTTATACGGCGCGTAAGCGCATTCCATGGCAACGGTGAGCACGCCGTCCTCTACGCCGGTATCGGTTTTCTTACTGCACGCGGCAAAGAGGCACGCAACAAGGGCAAGGCTGAGGATCACTGCTAAAATCTTTTTCATTTTTTTTCTTCCTTTCTGTTTTTCCGCCCGCGGCGGCATTTTTCAAAAAAAGAACCGCTTTGCAAAGCGGTCCCATAAAACGAACGGTTTATGATAGCGCTCCACATTGCTGTGACAGAACGACGCGTATTCCGCGGCATTCCAGAAACGCGGCCCAAGGCCGGCGGCGTTCCTTCGGCGTGCGACCCTTTCACCGGGCGATTCAGCCTTTTACGGCCCGGGTACTGATGGCGCACGCGCCTCTATCCAAAGTGATTCTGTTTTTGATGGATGTATCATAGCACCGAACGTGCGGTTTGTCAAGAAGAATTCTATTTAAACCATTTCTTTTTCTTCGCAAGGATCCAGAAAACCGTCACAACAGCCACGGAAAGGCCGATCACGTACAGATAGCCGTATTTCCAGTGGAATTCGAACATGCTGTCAAAATTCATGCCGTACCAGCCCACGATGATGGTGAGCGGGAAGAACACCGTGGTGAGCACCGTTAAGATCTTCATCGTGTTGTTCATCTTCAGATCCAGCGCGGACTGATAGGCGTCCTGCAGGTGTACCACGCTGTTGCTGAGCGAATCCACGTCCTCTCTGAGGCGGGTGATCTTGGTGCTGAGGTTGCCGAGATACCTGAGCTCCACGTCCGGGAAAACGTCGTTGTCGTTCTCCTCGAATTCCTCGGTGATATCGAGCAGCTGCTCGTAGAAATTGTGCTTGATCAGCAGCATCTTCTTGATATCGAGGATATCCGCGTTAAAGTCCTTATCCGTGGCGTTGTTGATCACGTCCTCCTCCAGCGCCGAGATCTCGAAGCCCGTGCGCTCCAGAAACTGCGTATCGGGCTGGATGAGCGCGTCGAAAAAGGCGTAGATCAGCTTTTCCTGCGTGACGGCGGCCGGGGCATAGCGCGCGAGGGAGGCCGTGAATTTATTGCGGATCGCGCTGTCCGGATCCTCCACGTCCACGAGGACGATCAGGTTCCGCTTCACGAACATGGCCACGCAGTAATGCCGGCCGTTTTCCGCCTCGGGATCCGAAACGCGCAGCTGGGTAAAGGTATAGTCGTCGTACACCTCCACGCCGGAGCGGAAATATTTGTGCATGCTCTCGCAGGCCTGCACGGCGGAGGGCGAAAACCCCAGCGCCGGGGCTACGGCAGCCAGCTCGCTGCCGGAAACGAACCCCACCGTCAGTTTCGTAAGATCGGCGGCCTCAAACGCCACCTCGGTAAGCCTGTCGCTGAACTGATAAAACATAGCGGATCTCCTTTTATAAACCTAACGAGTATATTAACACAGTTTTTTTGTATTTACAAGATGATTCTTGACTTTTGACAGGGCGCAATCTATAATGATTAAAAATTAAAAATGAAAAATGAAAAATGAAAGCCATGAACAAATCCGCCGCCTACATGTGCGAAGGCCCCCTCACGAAAAAAATCATACTGTACGCGATCCCCGTGATCCTGACGGGGGTTTTGCAGCTGCTGTTCAACGCGGCGGACCTTGTGATCGTGGGGCGGTTTTGCGGCAGCCTCAGCGTGGCGGCCGTGGGCGCTACGGGCGCTCTGATCAACCTGATCGTGACCGTGTTCATCGGCCTTTCGGTGGGCGCGGGCGTGCTGGTGGCGCAGGGCATCGGCGCGGAAAACCGCGAGGACGTGTATAAAACGGTGCATACCGCGATCCCGGCCGCCGTCATCGGCGGGCTCGTTCTGACCCTGGTCGGCCTTACCTGCGCGCGGCTGTTTTTAACGTGGATGGGCACGCAGCCGGACGTGATCGACAAAAGCGTGATCTATATGCAGATCTATTTCTGCGGCATGGCGGGGGGCATGGTATATAACTTCGGCGCATCCATTCTGCGCGCGGCCGGGGATATCCGCAGCCCGCTGGCGTTCCTTTCCGCCGCGGGGGTGCTCAACGTCCTTCTGAACATCGTTTTCGTGATGGCGCTGCACATGGACGTGGCGGGCGTGGCGCTGGCCACCGTGATCTCGCAGACGGTTTCCGCCGCGCTTGTGACGCTGGCGCTGACGAAGCGGGAGGATATGTGCCGCCTGTTTTTGCGGGATATGAAGATCTATCCGAAGCACCTTGCCGCCATGGTGCGCATCGGCCTGCCCGCGGGCATTCAGGGCGCGATGTTCTCCATATCCAACGTGCTGATCCAGTCCTCCGTGAATTCCTTCGGCAGCGTGGCCATGAGCGGCAACGCCGCGGCGGGCAATATCGAGGGCTTCGTTTACATGAGCATGAACGCCTTTCAGCAGACCTCCACCAATTTTGTGGGGCAGAACTACGGCGCAAAGCTGTATCCGCGTATCCGTCGCATCACGCTGATCTGCCTTATCTCCGTGGCCGTGGTGGGCGCGGGGCTCGGCAATCTTGCCTATCTGTTTTCCGAACATCTGCTGCAAATCTACATTACGGACTCGGCCGAGGCGATCAGGATCGGCATGCTGCGCATGAGCATCATCAGCACGCTGTATTTTCTGGACGGCATGATGGAAGTGATGACGGGTACCCTGCGCGGTATGGGAAAAAGCGCGCTGCCGATGGCCGTGACCGTGCTGGGCGTGTGCGTGTTCCGCGTGGTGTGGCTCCTTACCGTGTTCCGCATCCCGGCCTACCATTCGCTTACCACCGTTTACGTCTCTTACCCCATCACCTGGATCCTCACCTTCTCGGTGGAGCTGATCGCGTATCTGATCATTATACGAAGGCTGAAGCCTGAAAACACGAAGTAGGAGACGCGGCAAATTTCAGTTTATCGAGCTCTTTGATTAATGATTAATGATTAAAAATTAATGATTAAGGTGGCGGCTAAAGCCGCATTAAAAAGACGATACCATCGGATCCAGCTATTACAATCAGGTAAGGGCGGAGCCCTTCCGAAATCGTTAATCATTAATCGTTAATCATTAATCCGGCATAGCGATAAATTCCAATTTACAAAAAACCGCCCTTTGCGGTTTTTTTATTTTCCCTATTTAAAACAAAAAAGAATTGTGCTATGATACCCTTGTATAAGGGGGAATGTTTTTTGAACCGGGCAAAACCGACGCAAAAGCAGCTGGATTTCATGGATTGGGAGCTTGGCGTGTTCTTCCATTTCGGCATCCGCACGTTTTACGAGGGGCATACGGACTGGGACGGCGCGCCGATGGACGCAGCCGCCTTCAACCCCGTTTCGTTCGACGCCGGGCAGTGGATCCGTACCGCAAAGGCGGGCGGCGCGCGCTATGCCGTGCTCACCGCCAAGCATCACGACGGCTTCGCCCTGTGGCCCTCCGCCTATACGGAATATTCCGTAAAAAACACCCCGTGGCGCGGCGGCAAGGGCGACGTGGTAAAGGAATTCACGGAAGCCTGCAGGGCATACGGCTTAAAAACCGGGCTTTATTATTCCCCGGCGCAGTTCGGCTCCCGCGCGATGCAGGGCAAGGAATACGACGATTATTTTATCAGCCAGATCTCGGAGCTGCTCACAAACTACGGCAAGATCGACTATCTGTGGTTCGACGGCTGCGGCAGCGACGGGCACAGCTTCGATCGGCCCCGCATCATCCGCGCCATCCGCACCCTGCAGCCCGATATCCTCATTTTCAACATGTGGGACCCGGATACCCGCTGGGTGGGCAACGAGGACGGCGTGGCTCCGCCGGACGCCCGCTGCGTGCAGGACGGGGCGTTTCTGCCCTATGAATGCGACTGCAAGATCCGCCCGATCAACTGGTTTTTCAGCGGGAAGGACGCCGATACCCTGCGCCCGCTTTCCAATATCGCGGGGCTGTACGACCTCAGCGTGGGGCGCGGCGGCAACCTGCTGATCAACATCGCCCCGGACCGGCGCGGCCTGCTGCCGGAGGCGGACGCCGCCCGCTTTGCCGAATTCGGCGCGTATACCCGGGCCCGTTTCGCGCATCCCATTCCGGCGGCGCTCACCCGCGAGGGGGACTGCTGGTATCTCTCAACCGAAACGGCGGCGTACCCCCACACGCTGGTGCTTTGTGAGGACCTGACGGACGGCGAGCATATCGATGGGTTTACGGTATGCTACAACTTCGGGGAGGATATCCTCCTGCACGCGGGCACGGCCGTGGGGCACAAGCGGATCATCAGCTTCCCGCCCGTGTTCATCGAGGGCGGCCGACGGATCAAAATAGAGATCACCGCCCACACGGGCGCATATAAAATAAAGAGCGCAACGCTTTATTAAGGGCTTCGCGGATTTACGGATGGAGCCGTATAAGTGTTATTACGCTGCATGAAGGAGACGGCAATATGAAAAAAATACTCAGTATTCTGCTTGCGTTCGCGCTGGTGTTCACCGGCATCGGTTTCTGCTTTGCCGGGGCCGGGGCGGCGGCCGCAAACGCGCCGCTCACGGACGAGGATTTTTTAACGGTGAGCGGCCGCGATCTTATCAACCGCCGGGGCGAAAAGGTGACGCTGCGGGGCGTGAACCTGGGCGGCTGGCTGATCTGGGAGGACTGGCTCTGCCCCTACGAGGAGGCCACGGACAACTACGACGTGCTTTCGACGCTCGAAAACCGCTTCGGGCGCGAAAAGGCCTATGAACTGATGCATATCTATGAAGACAATTTCATTACGGAGGCGGATCTTGACCGCATTGCCGGAATGGGCTTCAACTGCGTGCGCGTGCCCTTCTGGTTCCGTAATTTCTATTACGATGACAACGGTACAAAGATATTGAACGCCGCCGGGGAATGGGATTTTTCCCGTCTGGACTGGGTGGTGGAGCAGTGCGGCAAACGCGGCCTGTACGTGATCCTCGATCTGCACGGCGCCGTGGGCTACCAGAGCGATTCGCCGCATTCCGGCAAGGGCCTTTCCTGCGGGCTGTACGACGATACGCCGCAGGGCGAGCGCTGGCGTGAGCTGACCGACGAGCTCTGGACCGCCATTGCCTCCCGCTTTGCCGGGAACCCCGCCGTTGCCATGTACGACCTGCTGAACGAGCCGATGTGCGACGTGGACGCCACCGAGATCGACCGCCGCGTGAAAAACGAGGGCATCTACGCCCGGCTGTACGAAACCGTGCGCGCCGCGGACCCGGACCACGTGATCACGCTGGAATGCATCTGGACGGCGGCTGCTCTGCCCCACAAATGGGTGCACGGCTGGACCAACGTGGTATATCAGGTGCATTTTTACCAGAATTCCAACTTTATCTTTAATCTTTTCGTGCTGCTCACGCGCTTTTACTATTTCGACGTGCCGCTGATGATGGGCGAGTTTTATCCCCACAAATCCACCACGTGGGAGAACTGTTTCAGCTTTATGGAGCGCTGCCATTACAACTGGCTGCTGTGGACCTACAAGGCCACCGGCCACGGCATGTGGAGCTCCGACTGGTGCCTGTACGGCAGCAAGGACGGCTTCTGGCGGGCAAAGATCCAAACCGGCACGTATGAGGAGATCGCCGCCGTGTTCGGTGAACGCCAGCGCACGGAAAACGGTTTTCAGGATACGGGACATTACGATAAAAACGTAAAGGAGTGGCTCAAATGAAGGATTATTCCTCCGCCGCGCTGATCGAAAAGGGCGTATACCGCTGCGCCTGCGGCAAAATCCATAAAGCAAGCATCAAAGCCTCGCTCGTAGCCCCGGGCGCGGTGGCGCAGACCGCCGTGTTCGCCCGGCGGCTGGGCGGAAACAAGGCCTTCGTACTGGCGGATGAAAACACCTTCCGCGCGGCGGGCACGCAGGTGCTCTCTTCGCTGGAAACCTACGGTATGCCCTATACGGTGTACCGCTTTCCCGCCGAGCGTCCGGAGCCGGACGAGACCACCGTGGGCAGCGCGGTGCTGCATTTTGACGAGAGCTGCGATATTCTGATCACCGTGGGCTCCGGCGTGCTCAACGATACCGGCAAAATTCTGGCCGGTATGCGCAAGCTCCCCTATATCTGCGTGGGCACCGCCCCCTCCATGGACGGCTACGCCTCCTCCACGTCCTCGGTGATCCGCGACCGGCTGAAGGTATCGGTGAACAGCCGCTGCCCGGACGCGGTGATCGGCGATACGGATATCTTAAAGGCCGCGCCGAAGCTCATGCTGCTTTCCGGCCTCGGCGATATGCTGGCCAAGTGCGTCAGCGTGGCGGAATGGCAGATCGGGCATATCGTGACCGGAGAATACTACTGCCCCGAGATCGCGGATATGATCCGCTCGGCCCTGCGCAAGTGCCTGAACGGCGCCGAAGGGCTGATGCAGGGCGATAACGAGGCCGTGGCCGACGTAATGGACGGTCTGATCGTTGCCGGGATCGCAGCCGACTGGGCGGGCGTGAGCCGCCCCGTTTCGGGTACCGAGCACTATTTTTCCCATATCTGGGATATGCGCGCCGCGGCGCTGGGCACGCCCTCCTCTCTGCACGGCATCCAATGCGCCATCGGCACCGTAAAGACCCTGAAGGGCTACGAAAGGCTGCGTTCCATGCTGGACGCGGGCGTGACCCCCGCGCCGTTCGATAAAGAGGCGTGGCTGAAAACGCTTTCGGATTATATGGGCCCCGCCGGCGGCGAGATGCTGAAAAACGCCCGGCGCTGCGCCCTGTACGACGCAGAAAAGCAGAAGGCGCGGCAGGAGAACATCAAAAATCACCTGCTTGAGATCCTGAACGTGATCGATACGCTCCCCTCCTACGGCGAGATCTCTTCGCTGCTGCGCTCGCTGGGCGCGCCGGTAGCGCCGGAGGAGATCGGCATCCCCGAAAGCGAGACCGCGGTCTGCTTCAAGGCCACCAAGGATATCCGCGACAAGTATATCCTGAGCTCGCTGGCGTTCGATCTGGGGGTGCTGGATCAATTGGCTGAAAGGATTTAATTGGCAAGTTGGTAAATTGGAATTTGTAGCTCAATTAGGAATTAGGAATGAGGAATTAGGAATGAAGGATGGGCTCCGACCCGTCAGAAACATCGTCGCCTGCCTTCGCTTGGGGCGCTCGGCACGCTCGTGTTTC